>Ga0193961_1000467_pt1 | contig 15737 bp, 15 predicted proteins | sample FB_4_MG_FD_140371 | JGI IMG/M metagenome (GOLD analysis project Ga0193961, IMG submission 140371) | Microbial mat bacterial communities from the Broadkill River, Lewes, Delaware, United States - FB_4_MG | ecosystem: Environmental > Aquatic > Freshwater > River > Microbial mats | place: USA...
CTCTACAACTTGAAGAAGAGATAGCAAAAGAGCAAGTAACTTTTGCAAATGAAGAGATTGAAAGATTAGATAAAATTATTGAATCTAAAAAAGAGCAAGTTGAGGCTGCAAAAGCTTCTTTGCAAGAGATAGAGTCAAATTTAGAGTCTGTAAGAGCTGAGGTAGATGAAAAGTTAAAAGTAATCAACCAAGCAAGACAAGAAGTGTTTGTTCAAAAAGAGAAACTTTTAGGAAGCATCAACCAAAAAGGTTTGGCTTTTTACCAAAAGATTCGTCGTTGGGCTAAAAACTCTACTGTAGTAAATGTTGAAGACCAGGCTTGTATGGGTTGCCACATGGTTATAAGTGACAAAATCTATGTAGATGTAATTAAAGCTGAAGAGATTACTACATGTCCACACTGTGGTCGTATTCTCTATGTGGAAGCTACTGAAGAATAGGGCTTGAAGCCGTTTAGTTTACTCTACTATATTTTAAGTGCGGTGCTCTATTTTGTAGCACTTCCACTTTTAGTATATCTCTCTTTTAAATCAAAATACAGACAATCCGTACCATCTCGTTTTTTTCTATTTAATAATCCTAGATTTGAAAAAGAAAATGGTGTTTGGTTTCATGTCTGCTCCCTTGGTGAGGCAAGAGCATTAAAACCTATATTGGAACATATAAAAGATAGTGATGTAAAGATAACTACAGTTACACAAACGGGACAAGAAGAAGCTAAAAAGTATAATGCAGATGTTCGTTATTTGCCTTATGAGCTGTTTTTACCACTTTGGATTAAAAAACAGAAAATACTTGTAGTTTTAGAGGCTGAGTTTTGGTACATGCTTTTTGTGGCTGCTGCTGCAAAGGGTACAAAAGTTGTGCTTTTAAATGCACGCATATCTGATAAAAGTGCAAAAAAGTACCTGCAATTTGCTTGGTTTTATAAAAAACTTCTCTCACATGTGGAAGTTATATATGCACAGAGTGAAGTCGATAAAAATCGATTTTTGGCATTAGGTGCTAAAAACATTGAAGTCATAGGGAACATTAAACTCTCACAGAAGATAGAAAAAACTAAAAATTACAATAAACCAAAACAAGAAACTATAGTAGCTGGAAGTACACATGATGGTGAAGAGAAGTCCATTGTTAAAGCTTTTGTAGAGTATATAAAACAGAGTGATGCAAAACTTATAGTAGTTCCAAGACACCCTGAGAGGTTTGATAGTGTTTATGATATGATGAGTGAGTATGCCTATAAAAACTCACTTACGCTCTCTAGGTTTTCTTCCTCTGCTAATTTTGAGGCTGATATGGTATTAGTAGATGCTATGGGCGAGTTAAACAACATCTATGCAATAAGTGATATAGCAATATTAGGCGGTGCATTCAAGGATGATGTTGGTGGACACAATCCATTAGAACCTGCATTTTTTGGATGCAAGATTATTACAGGTAAACACTTTTTTCACCAAAAAGAGCTTTTTAAATATGTGCGCCATGTTCAATATGTTGAGAGCGATATGATACATAAAGCACTTTTTACATGTAAAGAGCTTCCACCGTCAATGGTTGAAGAGACAATAAACTTAGAACCAGTAATTGATAAAATATTAGAAAATAAAAATTAAGGAGGCTATTTTAGATGGCCACAGAAAAAGCATATAAAATCCTTGCACAGCAAGAAGGTATATCTAACTCTCAAGCAAAATCAATGATTGATCGCGGTTTGGTATATGTAGGAAATAAAAAAGTTATGATAGCAAGAGGAGAGATTGATTCTAAGACTATATTTAGAGTTCAAAAGATAGAGAAACTTCAAGCTATTTTTGAAAATGATGACATCATAGTTGTAGATAAACCAGCTTATGTTAACTCTGATGAGATAGAGAGACAATTAAAACCTGCAAAACTATTGCATAGACTTGATCGTGAAACAAGCGGTGTATTGATGCTTGTAAAAAATGAAGAGTTTAGAGAGAAAGCTATTAAAGAGTTTAAACAAGATAAAGTATATAAAGAGTATATCGCTTGGGTAGAGGGTATTGTAACTGAGCCTCACGATATAGACAAACCAATAGTAACTCAAAAGAAAAACAATAAGGCTTACTCAAATGTCTCTCCAAAGGGTAAACCAGCAAGAACTGAAGTTTTTCCAGATATTGTAAGTGCAAGAAAAACAAAAGTAAAGTGTATTATTCATCATGGTAGAACTCACCAGATTCGTACACACCTTCGCTACATAGACCACCCAATAGTAGGCGATGAACAATATGGCGGAAGACGTGCTAAAAGAGTAATGCTTCATGCTCATAAAGTCAGACTTCTAGGAATGGAGTTTGTAGCACCTGAGCCAAAAGTTTTTGTAGACTTTGAGTAAAAAAGAGCTCTATGTAGGTATAGACATAGCATGGGGTGAGAAAAATCCATCTGGGTTTTGTGTACTTGAACCTCAAAATGATAAACTAAAAATTATAGATATAAAACTGCTGTACTCAATTGATGAGATTATAGATGAGATTAAAAAATACTTTGACTATAATCTACATGTAGGAATTGATGCTCCACTTATTGTAAATAATGAAGAGGGGAATCGCTCCATTGAAAGAGAGTTCAACAAAGACTTTTCAAAATATAAAATCTCTATGCTTCCAGTAAATCGTAAAATCATGACTAAATACTCTCAAACTATTAAAAGTGAACTCTTGTATGAAGCTTTGAGTGAACTTGGTTTTTTAAGAGACTATAACTCTTCTAAGACAATTTTTGAAGTCTATCCACATTCAACCATTGCCGTATGTTTCAATAACTATGAAATACTTAGGTATAAAAGAAAAAAAGGTCGCACTACAGAGTTTTTAAAAGAGCAGTTAGATATTTATAAAAACTATCTTTTAGAAGTTATACATGTCAACAGCTTTTTTGACACAGATGTTAAATTGTTAAGGGGAAAAAGCCTAAAAGAGTATGAAGATATGCTTGATTCACTAACTTGTGCATATACTCTCTTTCATTGTAGAAAAAACTCTACATGTAAACTTTATAAGCTAGACGGTATGGACACCTTTATTACACCTATTTAAAAGAATATTCAAAGCAATTTTGCGATACAATTCGCCAATTTTTACGCCCACAAACAAGGAAAATTAATGTTTGATACTTTAACAGATTCGTTTACAAATGCAATTAAAAAAATTCGTTTTCATGATGATGACAAAGCTCTATCTAAAGCACTTAATGAGCTCAAAAAATCTCTACTAAAAGCGGATGTTAATCATAAAGTTGTAAAAGAGTTAATAGCTAAAGTTCAAACAGAGACTAAAGCAAAGGGAATTGGTAAAGACCAGTTCTTAGATGCACTAAGAAAAACTCTGCACGAACTTTTAGAAGTTGGTGGAAACAGAGGTTTTACTTTTGCACCGAATCCTCCTACTGTTATTTTAATGACTGGACTTCAAGGTTCAGGTAAAACAACTACAACCGGAAAACTTGCAAATTATCTCAAAAACAAGCAAAAGAAAGTTCTTATAGTTGCAGCCGATTTACAACGTTTAGCTGCGGTTGAACAGCTTCGTCAAATTACAACTCAAATAGAAGTTGAACTATATGAAGATGAAAGCACTAAAAACCCTGTAGAAGTTGTAACTTCAGCATTAGAAAAAGCTAAAAACGGAATTTATGATGTTGTACTTATAGATACAGCTGGTCGTTTAGCTATAGATGATGAACTTATGCTAGAGCTAGAAAATGTTAAAAAAGCAGCCTCTCCAGATGAGATTTTTTATGTGGCTGATTCATTAACAGGTCAAGATGCAGTTAGAACTGCAACTACGTTTAAAGAGAAAATCGGAATAGACGGTGTTATTTTAAGTAAGTATGATGGTGACTCTAAAGGCGGTGTAGCTTTAGGACTTTCATCTCAGGTTCAAGTACCTCTTCGTTTTATTGGTGCTGGTGAGAAGATGGAAGATTTAGAAGTCTTCTTGCCTGATCGTGTAGTTAATCGTCTTATGGGATTTGGAGACATTGAGGGTCTTGCTGAAAAAACTTCATCTGTAATAGATGAAAAAACTGCAAAACAGCTTACTAAAAAGATTCAAAAGGGTAAGTTTAATTTCAATGACTTTTTAGAGCAGATGGAGAGCATGAAAAAAATGGGTAGTATGAAGTCTATGCTTGGAATGATTCCAGGTATGGGTAACATGTCAAAAGCTTTAAAAGATTTTGATTTAGAAAACTCTAGTGAGCTTAAAAACATCAAAGCTATGGTTTCATCAATGACTCAAAAAGAGAGAGAAAACCCAGATCTTTTAAACAACTCTCGTAAGCAGAGAATCGCAAAAGGTTGTGGTCTTACTCAGATGGATGTAAACAGAATGATAAAACAGTTTAAAAATGCCGGTAAAATGGCTAAAAAATTCTCAGGCAAAAAAGGTATGAAAGATCTTCAGGCTATGATGGGTCAGATGGGTGGACCTGGCGGAATGGGAGCTATCCCTAGATAGGGAGTAGCTTTTAAAATATTTGTTTAAACGTAAACTTTGCACCGCCGCTAACATTCTCAACGCTTAGTTCTCCATTGTGCTTTTGTGCAATTTGAGAACTCATATATAAACCTATACCAGTACCTTTGTCCTCTGCTTTTGAAGTTACATTTGCTTTAAAAATATCATTGATGATGTTCTCTGGTATTCCGCCTGCATTATCAATTATCTCTATGCTTTTATTATCATGAGATATATTTATCAATATTTCTCTGCTTTTTATGTCATTATCGTTAAATGCATCTTTCGCGTTATTTATTATATTTAAGATAAGGTGCTTAAACTCATTCTCTATACCGAAGATAGTAAAGTCCTGAATGTTATTTAGCTTTATTGTAATCTGATGTTTCATAAATTCATCTTTGACAAGTAAGAGGACTTTATCTATCATCTCTTTTACATTAAACTCTTCTTCATTTTTGTTTGGTCTGAAAAAAGTTCTAAATTCGTTGAGAGTATCAGTCATGTGCTCAATCTGAGCAAATATTTGATTTCTAAAATTTTGAATATACTCTTTATCCATCAAATCATCTTCATAGTCGTACTCAAGTATCTCTGCTTGCATACCTATGACATTTAGAGGTTGTTTCCACTGATGGGCAACTGCATCCATCATCTCGCCCATTGCGGCTAATTTTGATTGTTGTAGTAGCATTCTCTCTTTATCTTGTCTTAGTGCTATCTCTTCTTCAACTCTCTCTTCTAGATAGTTTTTATATTTATCTAACTCTCGGTTTAACTCCAATAGTCTAGTCTGTTGTCTATCGCTCTGCTTTATAATAGTCTCTAGTCTATGTTCTTTCTTTTTGTAATTTTTTAAAAGTTTTTCTAAACTCTTTTTTAAATTCGCATAGTCTTCATTTAAAAACGCTTCAATGTACTCTACAGTTTTATCTCTATTATCCAATATTTTGTCCGTTATAGTTGAATTTTATAGTCTAGGTTTTTTGTAGTATACAATAAATAGTTAAAGAAGTTTTCTTAAAATGATGATATTTATGGAAATAATATGCTTCTAAATAGTTGCTATATATTTGATATTGACATGTTAAAAGTAACTCAGATATTGATGGGGTATACTTTTTAGGTAAGCAAATCTTTTTAAGGGTTCTCTCATCACTTTTTTTAGAAAAAAGTAAAATAAAAAATCGCACACACGAATCATCGCTTTTTCCACAAAAACTTCAAAATATTTGGGGTCTGCGGAACTCGCTACGCTCAAACAGTCCTCGACCTTTTTCCAAATATTTTAAAGTTTTTGTGGGCGATTCATGGCGTGTGCATGACAGAAATTTGAATGTTGAAATAGTGGAGATATTATCTTTAGGTGTAGGATTTGTTTTAAAAGTAAAATTGTGCATGATAGCTTTTTCTCAAACATTGGGTGAAAGTTGAGGAATTATATATAATCAGTTATAATATTTCAAACTAAAGGATATTATTAATGGATGGTACACCAAAAATAGAAATAAATGCTGATGTTTCTGAATCTGTAAATGAAATAATAAAAAAATCACTTCTTTCTGCTTCTGAACAATTTGGAATGGCTTTAGGAAATGTATTTGGTTTGCTTAATACTGTAACATTACCAGCAAAGCTTGCTAATATTTATGCACAAAGAAATTTTGAAAAATATGAACAAAAAATTAAAGATATACCAAAAGATAATATTAAAGAAGTTGAACCAGAAATTGCAATCCCAATAATAGAAAAACTCAGCTACACAAGCAATGAAGACTTAGCAAATGCTTATGCAAACTTACTGGCTAATGCTTCTCAAAAAGATAAAGTTAATTTAATACATCCTGGATTTATAAATAAACTACAAAACTTAGCTCCAGATGAAGTGAATATTTTGGAATATTTGAGAAAAAACAAAAAACTTACTTTTGTTTATTTTGAATTTAAATTGGTTAATTCAGTAGGTATAAATGATAGATATAAAATTATAACTACGCCTCTAACAGGAATAGAAAAAGAATTAGATATAAAAACTGAACAGATGGCTGTACATTTAAATAATTTAGTTTCACTAAGTATTTTAAAAGATCATCCAAATTCAGAATTAGATCAAAAAGATGACTATATAAATTTAATATCTACTTATTCGTATATAGAAAAAATGTGTCTAAAAGGAATTGATGAGAAAAGATATGATGGTTTTGATAAGTTAGTTATCAAAAAGTCATATTTTAGTGTAACACCACTTGGAGAAATTTTTATTGATTCTTGTACTAGTAAATAATTTTTATCGTTTCTAACTTGAATTTACTTCTCAGTGAATGAATCTCCACTCTTTACATTCAAACTTACGATATGCACACACCATGAATCGCCCATAATAATCACCAGGTATTTGGAAAAAGACTGAGGACTGTCTGAGCGAAGCGAGTTCCGCAAGTCCCAAATATCTGGTGATTTTTATGGAAAAAGCGATGAGTTTTGTGTGCGATTTTTTATTTTACTTTTTTCTAAAAAAAGTAATGAGAAGTTTCTATTAGTCAAAGCGAAGCTATTCAATAACACATAATATTGACATTAATAGTCTATTTCACTATAATTCCGCCATCGTAATAACTTCTGAAATAATCCCTCTGTGATTAGAAGGTATCTTTAATTAACATGTAAAGATATAAGACGCCAAATGGCGGTAAGAGGCACAATAAAACTACATAGTTATTTTATTCTGCAAAAAAACCTCCAAACATTTATAAATATTTCTTCAGAAATATCTTTAGTGCCATAGCGGCTAGCATAGAGAAATGGGCTTTGCTCATAACTCTTTTAAAATATATATAGGAACATAATATGACAGTAATTAGACTTACTCGTATGGGAAGAAAAAAGAAACCTTTTTATCGTATCGCGGTAACAGATAGCCGTAAGCGTAGAGATGGTGGTTGGATTGAACTAATTGGTCACTACAATCCAATGAATGAAGATAAAACTTTAGTTGTTGACAATGAAAGATTAGATTACTGGATTGGCGTTGGTGCTAAAATGAGTGATCGTGTTAAAAAGATAACTGGTCGCTAGTTATGATATCTGACTTTGTCGCACAATTTGCTAGATTAATCGCTTCACACCCTGATGATATTAGAGTTGAAACAAAAGAAGGCGATGAAGTAACAGAGATAGTTCTTTATGCCAATCAAGCCGATATCGGTAAACTGATTGGTAAAGAAGGTAAGATGATTGGTGCGATAAAAACTGTTATCTCAGGCTGTAAAGCTAAAGATGGTATGAGTTACCGTATCAATGTCGAAGCAGTTTAAAGAACAACTTCTTCATATCGCTACAATCGGCAAAACTGTCGGTATACACGGCAATATGAAATTTCACATTAAATGTGACTTCCCTGAACAATTTCAAAACGGTGCAACTTTTTTTACTAATCTGAAAAAAAACATTACCCTAAATGATGTAAATTTAGATAGAGGTACTGTTAAGATAGCTGGTATTAGCACTGTTGAAGATGCTAAAAAATTCACTAATGCAAAACTTTTTACAACGAGAGAAGAGACGAGAAAAAACTGTCATTTAGAGACGGGTGAATATTTCTGGTTTGATATTGAAGATTGTGAAGTTTATGAAGATGGAAAACTTTTAGGAGTAGTTCAAGAAGTAGAGAGAATCACTATAAGCAATTATCTTAGTATTAAAACTAGTGAAGAGTTAGTTAAATCTGGTAGTGCTAAAAGTTTTTTAATTCCATTTCATGACCCATTCATTGTGAATACAGATATAGATAAAAAAGTTATAAACGTGTCAGGTGCATTGGATATTTTAGAAGCTTCATAATGAAATTCACATTTGTAACTCTATTTCAAAATATAGTAGAGGGTTATTTTCAGGACTCGATACTAAAACGTGCAATAGAGAAAGATATTTTACATGTAGACTATCTTAATCCAAGAGACTATAGTACAAATAAACACAATAAAGTAGATGATACTGCTGTAGGTGGTGGTGCTGGAATGGTGATGAGCCCCCAACCGTTGTACGATACCTTAAATGCATTAAAATTAGAAGATGAAGATGTACATGTTGTTTTTTTAACTCCAGTAGCAAAACCTTTTAAACAAAATGATGCTAAAAGATTGGCTAAAAAATCACACATAGCTTTTGTGAGTGGACGCTATGAGGGTATTGATGAGAGAGTTATAGAGAAGTACGCTGATGAAGTTTTCAGTATAGGCGACTACATTTTAACTGGTGGAGAGTTGGCTTCTTTAGTTATTTGTGATGCAGTAGCTAGAAATATTGATGGAGTACTCGGTAATAGTGACTCTTTAAGTACGGAGAGTTTTGAGACGCCACTTTTAGAAGCACCGTCTTTCTCTAAACCAAAAGATTATGAAGGAAATTTAGTTCCATCAGAATTCTTAAAGGGAAATCATAGTAAAATTCGCTCACTTAAATTAGCCTTGTCTGAATGCAAAACAAAATTTTTCAGACCAGAGCAGCTTTTAAAGCACAAAATAACCAAGCGTTAGCGTATAAAAAAGAGTAATATCTTTTTTTGTTATAACAAGGTAAAAGGAAATCTTATGAGAAATAAGTATATTGAAAACTTTGAAAAAGCACAAACAGCTGAGAAGAATATTCCAGACTTTCGTGCTGGTGATACTGTTCGTTTAGCAGTAACTATTAAAGAGGGTGACAAAACTCGTGTACAGAACTACGAGGGTGTTTGTATTGCAAAAAGAGGTCAAGGTACTGGTCAAACTGCTACTATCCGTAAAATCGGTGCTAATGGTATAGGTATTGAGAGAATTTTCCCAATCTACTCTGACTCAATCAATGAGATAAAAGTTATTCGTCGCGGTCGTGTTCGTCGTGCTAAACTATTTTATCTTCGTGATCTTGCTGGTAAAAAAGCTCGTATTAAAGAACTTAGAAGAAAATAATCTTCTAAGTTTAATCTTCTTCTATAACAAAATAGCTACAAAAGCAAACTTCTCTTAAAAAAATTATATTTATTTAGTTACTTTAAATTTATAAGTAGTATAATCAACGCAAATTAACTTTTTAATTTCAACATGTGGAATTTATATGGACTATTTGAATGATTTAGAAACTATTGTAAAGATAAACTCATATACACAAAATAAAGCTGGTGTTGATAAAGTAGGTCAATTTTTTGACACTTGGCTTGAAGAATTAGGTTTTGAGACAACTATCTATGAGAGAGAACTTATAGGCAATCACAGATACTATACCTCCAAAAACAATCAAAATTCAAAAAAATTACTTCTTTTAGGGCACTTAGATACGGTTTTTCCTCCTGAAAAATTTGAAGATTACACTCAAGATGATGAGTGGATATATGGTCCAGGTGTATGCGACATGAAAGGTGGTAATATTGTCGCACTTGCTGCACTAAGAGAACTGCATAAAGAAAATATAGAGATACAAAATATAGATATACTCTTTGTCAGTGACGAAGAGACGGGAAGTGATGACTCAAAGTACTTAAGTGCAAAATTAGCACAAGAATATGACTACTGCTTTGTCTATGAAGCGGCTGGTAGGGATATGGAAGTAGTAACTGCAAGAAAGGGAGTAGGAACATTTTTCATAGATATAGTCGGTAAAGCTGCACATGCTGGAAACTGTTACATAGATGGAAGTGATGCGAATCTCGAAGCCTCATATAAACTTCAAGAACTTGTAAAACTAACGGATTTAGAAAAAGGAACTACCGTAAATGTTGGTAAAATAGATGGTGGGATAGGTGCCAACACAATAAGCCCACATGCCAATATGACATTTGAGATTAGATATAAAACTAAAAAAGAAAGAGATAGAGTACTTCAAAAAATAGATGAAATTGTATCTACTTCTTATGTTAGTGGGACTACATCATCACTGCGTGGTGGTATTCAAAGAGATGTTATGCAGACATCAGAGGATTCATTAGAGCTAATAAAAAATATAGAAACTATTACATCACAGAAAATAAAATATGAAGAGAGAGGTGGTGTAAGTGATGCCAATATAGTTAGCTCAAATGGAGTTGTGACTCTTGATGGTTTTGGACCATTTGGAGATGGGGATCATACTGTAAATGAGAGAGCTAATAAAGAGAGCTTCGATAGTAGAATAGAGTTGAGTAAAAAACTTTTTACTTATTTTGTTGAAAACTTAGACTTTAAAAGGGGATATTAATGTCGAATAGAAAAATTGGAATGTGGTTATATAGTAATGGCGGTGGAGATAAAATACAGAAAAAGATTATTAAGAAGTTAAAAGATAGAGATATTGATACTATCAATAATGTTAATCTCAGACAAGCAATAGCAAAAAATGGACATATACTACATAACGATGTGAAGTTAGATAAGTTAGATCTCTTTTTCTCTTACAATGCAGGTGAGCAGACTCAGTACCAGATGTATCTATATCAGGCACTCAACCGAATTATTCCTATGATTAATTCTTATGATGCTTTTGCTTTGACTGAAGATAAGTTCCATACATCTTTTGTTTTAAGAAACAATGGAATACAAACAGCTGATTATAAACTGTGTCATAGAGATGATGGACATCATCTTAAAAAAATTATTAAAAAATGGGATAAGATGGTTTATAAGCCTACTGATGGCTGGGGTGGAGTTGGTCTTACTAAAATAGAAAATGAAGCTAATCTTGACATGTTAATGCCATTTTTAAATCAGATGGATTTAAGATTTTTCTATGTTGAAAAATTCATTAAATATGACAACACTGATTTTAGAGTTGACATTGTTGATGGTGAGTTTGTTAGTTGTTATGGTAGAAAAGCAAGTAAAACTGACTGGCGAACAAATGTTACAAGTGGTGGTTCAGTATTTATACGAGAAGCTAATGATGAAATCGTTAAAGTAGCAAAAAAAGCTTGTAAAGCATGTGGTGTAGACATTGGCGGAGTTGACATTATATATGATTTGGAAAAAGAGGAGTATATTGTTCTTGAAGTGAATGGAATACCTGCATTTGCAACACCTGAACAGGAAAAAATCGGTCTAGATTTTAATGACAAAAAGATAGATTTGATTGTGGATTTAATTGATAGAAAGAGTAAAAAAAAGTAACATAAGGATTACTACATGTTAAAGAAAAAACAACTACCAAAAATAGGGTTTATATATTTAGACTATGTTCTTAGATTTTTTGACCACAGTAACTTTAAGGGCTGGCCTGACAAAATAGAGACAGTTACATATCATTGGAAAAATGATAAAACACGTTTCATTAATGAGATAAGGCGAAAAAATATCGACGTTCTTATAGGTAATATTCCTGCAACAGCGTATGATACATTTAAAGAGATAGCGTATGCCTTACCTAGTGTAAGGTTTATTCCATCATTGGAGACACAGTTTAGTAATAAGTCTAAAGAGAATGTAACTCTATTTTGCCAGAAGTACGATATACAAGCACCAAAAACTAAGATAACTTACGATAAAAAAGAGGGCGATGAGTACTTAAAGGGTTGTAGTTATCCACAAATCATAAAAAGAAGTTATGGTCCTTCAAACTACGGTGGATATTATGTTCATAAAGTTGATAGTTATGAAGAAGCTAAGTCTTTAATGGATGAAAAAAAATACTCTCCTCTTTATACTCAAGATGCAATTCCTTTAAAAGATAGTGGTGATATACGCGTAATGCTTATAGGACATAAACCTGTTTGTGCATTTTGGAGATATTCAGGTAAAGATGAATGGATAACAAATACTTCTCAAGGTGGAAGTATGAGTTATGAAAATGTACCAATGAGTGCACTTGAACTTGCAGTAAAAGCTAGCAAAGCAGCAAAAGCAGAGTATTGGGCATGCGATATTGCAATTGATGAAAATACAAATGAACCTTATATTTTAGAGTGTGCGACTGCATTTGCAGCCTTTCCTTATGTGAGAGATTGGATTGGTCAGTATATTATGTGGGATTTAAGTGGTGGTAAATTTAGACTTCCACATGTGCCTTTGTACTCTTGGGAAGAACTTGGTAAAATGGACGCCTCAGTACTTAGAACAATCAGACACCTATATTTTGCTCAATATGAACCATCTTGTGATGGTGATTATTGGATGTCTGATAAGGGGAAGTTCAATATGGAGCTGACTGAAGACTCTTTAAAAAGCGATATACCAGACCCTATAGAACCTCCAAAAAGTGAGGATGAACTTCCAGAAACTGTAAAGGGAGTTCAAGAAAGTAAACCATCGGTTATGTATGAAAATATACTATACGATTTTGATAGTGTATCTTTAACAGAACTGATGACTCTTCAGGGTATGGATGAAGAAGTTGCAGTAAAGATTAAAGAGTTAATAGACGAAAAAACAATTAACTCTTTTGAAGCATTGAGTGAGTATGATTTTGCTTCAAATCAACAAATTAGTCAATGGACTAAACATTTTACAAACTAATATATTTACTTGAGGCAACAATTTGAGACAACAATATACTTCATACAACGAGTGTGTAGATTTTTTTAAGTCTGCACAAAAAACTAATCCAGAACTTTTTAAAGTAGAATCAATAGGAAAAACATGGGAAGATAGAGATATCATTGCCGTTACAGTTACAAAGGATGTAGATACAAACAAACAAAAACCAGCACTGTTTTATACAGGAACTATTCACGCAAGAGAGTGGATAGGGATTGAGTTGTCACTTAGTTTTGCAAAATACATTTTAGATCATATCGACTATGATCCGCAGCTAAATGATATTTTAGACAGAACAACTCTATATATGGTTCCTTGTGCTAATCCAGATGGTTTTGAGTATTCAAGAAATCACTTCTCTTTTTGGAGAAAAAATAGAAGAAGAAATGCTGATGGAAGTTTCGGGGTTGATTTAAACAGAAATTTTGAAATCGGATTTACTCCAAATAAGGATACATCATCAAATGTATATTCAGGTCCAGATGCATTTAGTGAGCCTGAAACTGCTGCACTTAGAGATTTTGTAATAGAACATAACAATATAACTATTGCATTAGACTATCACTCTCAAGGAAATGTTTTTTTTCCTGCACATAATTTTATACATGAAGACGCAGAGGATGCGATAGACTTAAATCTTTTAGCTGGTAATATGGCTGAAGAGATAAAAAAAGAGTCGGGTCGTGAGTATGGTGTTCACATGGGTAAACCACCTGCTAAGCTCATTTCAGGTAGTGGAAGAGAGTTTTATTATTCTCATGGGGTACTTTCATTGGTGGCTGAAGTAGGAACTAGGAATATTAGCGACTACAAAGAACACATGAGTGAACATATTGATGAAAATATACCAGCTCTCATATATGCTCTTTCAGAGGTAAATAACTATAAAAAGGACAATGCCCTTACAAGGGTAGAGAATTTTATAGCACAAAGTGTTAGCTCAAAGGAAGTGGAGCTAAGTTGGGACTACATGGATGATGATAGTCTATACTTTGAAATATACCGTTCTAAAAATAAAAAGGGTTGTGCACAGAACTCAAATAGAATAGGTATGACTAAATTAAAAACATTTACAGATAAGAATCTTACATCATCTACTAATTACTATTACTATATTAGAGCAGTTTGTAAGAAAAAACATATTAAATCACCTTTTGCTCAAATGTGTGGAGTTAGAACTAATCCTGCTGAGAACATGTTCTCAAAGATACTTTATCCAGTTGCAAGTAAGATAGGTTATGTTGGAGAGAAGACTAAGAAAAATAGTGAACACTTTGGAAATAATTCTTTATTTGTAGGAATTTCAAAAAACAAGGGAGAGTGTTATGGTGTTTGTGGCTTTTCTTTAAAAACGATACCAGAAAATGCGGTTATTACAAGTGCCTCTATCTCATTTTACCCTATGAATAGAGTCTCTGTTCAAGTAGAGAGTTTTGGAGAGTGGAGAGTTGGACAAATTGATGAAAGAACTATAGATAATTTAGATAGTTTTGATGAGATAAAAAATGCAAAAGTTCTTAGTTATATAGATAGACCAACAGCTTCCGCTCAATTAGCACAAGGAATATGGCGTACATATAAATTTGCTGCACAAGAGATAGAGGTATTACAAAAATCTTTAAAAAGAAGAGAAGCTTACTTTAGGATGGAGGGACCAAAGTCCCTTCCTCTTGATCGAGCATCACAGCTAATGCAGTGGGACATAGGTTATGGTAAATTTAGTGGTGGTCTCTCTTTTAGACCAAAATTAGATGTATCATATACTATTAATGATGCTAGAATAGATTTACAATCTTCTTTTGAATTTACTTCTACTAAGGAAGAAATCCTTGATTCTATTTTAAGAGTAGGATTTGATAGTGATGGAAACAGAGAGTACGGTTGTGTAGAGTTTGATCTTTCAAACTTACCTGACATGGATAATACAGTTATTTCTGATGCTTACATAGAGATAGAAGCAAATAAAGTGAACTCATCAGACGGTATACGTTTTCATATAGAGATGATTGTTCCATGTGAAGGTGAGAGAACTTATGAGAAAATTAAACATAGAGAGATAATTGAGAGAATCGGTTATGATGTTAGTGTGGCAGAAATAAAAAATGGAAGTAATCATAGATTTGTATTTGATAGACATGCTATAGAAGAGATGCTAAAAAATGCTGATGAAAAAAATAAGGCTGTATTTGTTATATCTGCATCATCTCAAAAATCATTTTGTAAATCACAAAATATATATTTAAGTGATTCAAAAAGAATTCAAAGACCTTCATTGATTGTAAACTATATTAAAAAAAGAAGAAATGCACCTGATAGAGTCAGTAATTTAAGAGATTCTCTTGATAATGGTGTTGTAAAGTTAGAGTGGGATATACCAGATGATGAAGCATATAAAGGTGCCATTGTTGTAAAGAATCCATTTAGAGTTCCATGTACACCTTATGATGGTCAAAAACTGTATGGTGGAACAGACAATTATACTTATGATAATTTTGGTGATAATAATATACATAAGTATTATGCAGTATTTTCTTATGATGATGTTCCAAACTTTTCAAAGCCTATATCAATAGAGGTAAATAATAAGTAAAATAATGGTTTATTTTGGAACTAATCAAAAGGTTATAATTGGTTAGTTTCAATGTTGAAGAAACTCAACAAGAAAATTTCCCAGAACTTCTCTCAAACATTAAGTAATTATTAAGCAACATCCCCCTATAATTCCCATCCACAAACAGAGAGACCTTGTATAAAACGAGGGAAAGAGAGA
>Ga0193961_1000471_pt1 | contig 15648 bp, 9 predicted proteins | sample FB_4_MG_FD_140371 | JGI IMG/M metagenome (GOLD analysis project Ga0193961, IMG submission 140371) | Microbial mat bacterial communities from the Broadkill River, Lewes, Delaware, United States - FB_4_MG | ecosystem: Environmental > Aquatic > Freshwater > River > Microbial mats | place: USA...
TACAATGGTATTAAAGATGGAGATCTTTTAAATATTGGTACAGATTTTTCTTTATATGATGCTTCATATCCAAGTTCAAATAACACTGCATCTATTTATTTAGAAATAGGACTTTTTGAAGGAGATGGAGGGGGTGTTGATGATGATATGATTGGAGTATTATCTAAAACATTTTATTTAGAAGATTTATATAATAATGTAGATGGATTTAGATGGACACCTTTAGGAAATAACAGTTATAGATTGTCTGTAATTAACTATCCTGTATATGATGCTGTACATCTAGCTACTTCTGTTGAAGTTGTAGATGCAGAAAATAGAGAAAAACAATTAGCTCACAATAGAGATAGAATAAATGATCCAAGTGCTTTAATCTCATTTCATATAGATATCCAACTAGGAGATTTTGTAGACCATGAAATAATAAATGTCGAAGATGCAATAGTTGATAATAATCCTAATACTGCAAAAGAACCCATGGATTACTCATTATTAAATTTAAAAGAAAGAAATTTTTTACTAGCTGATGAAATGCGTCTTTATGATGTATATAATAATAAAGCAATAATTTATGACTATGAAGACCAAATTAAAATTGCAAATATAGATGAAAATAAAAATCTATCTTGGGGATTGGGAATTAATAGTGCTGCCTTAGAAGAACAATACAAACCTCTTATACAACTAAGAAGCCATAGTAGGTTTACAAGTGATGCAATCAATAATATCAGTTTCATTGATACAAATAATCTACTTGTATTTAAAAAAGAATATGTATATTTTAATGAACAAGCAAGATTAGCAATATTAGATATAAAAGATGGAGACACTTATGGTGATGTTAGAGGTGAAATTAAATTTCCAATAGGTTCTGCACCTATTCATGTAACAACAAAAAGAGTGGATGAAAATACAATACAAGTTTTTGCTATCCTTCCAAATGTAGATCAAAATGATGGAAAAATTTTGGTATATACTGTAACAAAAGATAGTATTATACTCACTAAAGAGCAAGTTTTAGCACATGTTCCTCAAGATATTTTATTAATAGATGATGAAACGGTACTACTAAAATCTGCAAAAATTAAACATGTAAGTTATGATGATTATTTAAATACTCAAGAGTATTGGATTGATGAGACATATTTGACACTTTATGAGTTTAAAGATAATACTTTTAGACCAATAGATATAAGACAATATACATTTTCTCATCATAGTTATAACAAAGGAACAGGTTTAGTAAATCCTTTTGGTAGTAGTTTAAAAAACAAAATGAAAAACATAAACTCAGGAACTGTAAATAGACTTGCAAAAGTAAAAGTTATCAATTACAACTATGAAGATAGTACATTTGTAGGTGTAATAAATTTAATATATAATGCAGATAATAAAAACTATAGATTTGGAGATGTTCAAAAAGAAAGAGTTCATGCAAATAACTATATAGAAAATGATGTTTATCCATATTTTTTAAGTGATTGGTTAACTGTTTATCCAGATGATTTAAAAAGCGATACTTTAAATTTTCCTTATACAAAAATATTTGAAGAGGATATTAAATATGAAGCAAAAGAGTCAGTTTTTTTAGATTCAAGATATATTCTTGCTATTGGTCATAAATTGAAAAATGATTTATCTATAAACAGTGATGCTTTAAGTATCATAGATACATTTCATATAGATAATACTGCACCTGAGATCTTTGGAACTGATTTTGAACAAGTACATATAATGGAATATTCTAATAACTTCCATACATCAATTAATTTTAAAGTTGTTGATAATGAAAGTTCAATAGATGACTTAAATGTTACTTTTACTCAAATGAATCCAGAAACCAATGAAGAGTATTATACAGGAACGGATACTAATGATGTAAATTTCTTACAAAGGGCAAAATTAACTTGTAGTAGTGATGGAAATTGTAATATGACTGTTGATTTGCCTCTAAAAGATAGTAGTATAAAAACTAAATTTAGAATCAATGTTCAAGATGACAATTTATTAACACAAAAATATTTTACAACTTGGTTAGCAAAATCAGAACCTAATATTTATTCATATCCTCCTTTAAATATCACTTTAAAAAATGAAGATGAGTACAATAAAGTTGATTTTGAAATCATCTCTCAAAATGAGATAAGTAATGGATATATAGACGAATTTATAATTGAGAATAAACCAGATTGGATAACATCATCTGAATATATCTATGGTTCAAAAATACTTAGATTACAAGGAACTCCACCACTTGGTTCTATTGGGACTTATGATATAAAAGTTACAGCTAAAAATGATAGGTTTGAAGATGTTGAGCATTATATAATCAATGTTATAGAACCAGATACAACACCAAATGACTTTTCACTTCAAACTTTTGAAGATGTTGAATTAAGTACTTTAGTTACAAAGGATATTGTTGTTGATGGAATAAATGGATATGCACCAATTAGTATAGTAAATGGTGAATACTCTATTGATGATTCAGGAATATGGAAAACTACTGAGAGTTTAGTTACAAATACAAGTTTAGTAAAAGTAAGACATACAAGTTCAGATGAATACTCAACTGAAACAATAACAACACTAAATATAGGTGGGAAGACTTCTCAACTAGTTAGTAGAACAATCACAGATCCTACTAAAGGAGATTTTACTCCTAACCAATTTACATTTACAGATATAACTAATACTGAATTATCAACTATTGTAACATCAAATATTACAATTGCAGGAATTAATGAGATAGTTAATTTAAGTATTTCAAATGGTGAGTATTCGTTTAATAACAAAGATTGGTTTACATCAAATACAACTGTTGAAAATACTCAGCAAATATTTGTTAGACATACAAGCTCAAACCTTTATAGTTCAACAGTTAATACTATTTTAACAGTTGGAGGAATATCTGATACTTTTAGTTCTACTACAATGGATATACCAGTACCAATACTAGAGGCTCAAATAATACCTACATATGAAGTGGGACAAGTATTAAATTTAAATATAAACAATATAGGTGGAGTTGCAACTTCATGGAGTATTGCTAACAATCCTGCTTGGATGATGATTGATACAACAACTGGAAATATCTCAGGAACAACACAAGCTGGGAATTTTTCAAATATTCTTATAACAGCTACAAATAACAGTGGAAGTGATGATTTTATATTAAATTTATCAGTAAATTCTAAAAACTATCCAAATATAAATAGTGGCTCTCATACTATTGATGAAAATGAAATGGATTTTACATTTACAGATGATCAAGATTGGAGAGATTCTATTGAAAGTATTACTATTCAAGAAGATTATGGACAAGATTTAATAACACTTGTAGAAGGTAGTGATTATACACTTGTAGAAGGGAAATTATCTCTTATTGTAAATGGAATAAATAACATCCCTACAAAAGCTGGCAATTGGATAATAACTATAAAAGCTACAAACTATTATGACTGTACTATTCAAGTATATGTTCAAAATGGAAGTATTGATATTTTAAATGCTCAAAATACTTTAAGTGTTTCAAATGCACCTCTTAGACAAGGGAAGGTATCAAATATAAAATTCCAAGCACTTGATAGATTTGGGAATACAATGAGTTATAAAGAAGTTTATTTTGATATGGTAATTACAAATGATGATAATACTTTTAATGAGCCATATTTAATAAAAGGTATTGATGAAACTATTTATAATAACTTTATAAACCTTTCATATAGTCCTTCAAACAGACATAGTTATTATACTGATGAAAATGGTTGGGTTGAGATTATGATAAAAGTACCTGCTTGTATTGATGTAAATGATGGATTTGAAATAGTAATAAAAGATACAAATGAAACTATTTTGATGACAACACCTAGCTTAATCAGTTCAATTAGTTTAGAAAATTCAACTACAGTTTGTACAGATGATGATTGGATAAAACGATTTGGTCTTGATACAATTTATAATATGAAATTACAAACAGACACTGATGGAAATGTTTATGTTGCAGGTAATACAACTGCAAATATTGAAGGGGTTACAAACCTAGGTGGAGATATTTATTTATCAAAAATTGATAGAAATGGTGTAACTAAATGGGAGAAATTATTAGGAAGCAGTGAATATGATTTATTTAATGATTTCATAATAGATGGCACTAGTTTATATTTAGCTATTACAACTAATGGTTCACTTGATAATAATGCAAATGCAGGATTACAAGATGCAGGATTATTAAAAGTTTCAACTATTGATGGTTCTTTAATTTTTGCAAATCAAGTTGGTGAAGCAAATAATGATTTAGCTATTGGAGTTTCTAAAACAGCTAGTGAAATAAATCTTTATGTAAATAAAAACTCTCAATCATTTATATATAAATACAATTTAGATGGTACATTTATTTCAAGTAAAGATTTACTAGATAATCACACAAAACTAATTGCTGATAGTGAAAACAATCATCTTTCAATCATAAATAAAAGTATCTCTAAATATGATGAAAATGGTGATTTGTTATTATCAAGAGGAAATGTTGGAGGTGCAGATTACTATATGACTGGATTATTTACACTTGATACAAATAGTAATAATGATATTTATACAACTGGCCAAACAAAATTAAAACTTTTTGATGAAGAAGTAATAGATACATCATACCATGGAACAATAATAAAAAGAAATAAAAATGGTAATTACCAGTGGAGTAAAATACTAGGAGAAGGTAATCTTATTACAACCGGTGGAACCACTACAATTGATGGTATAACTTATGTAATATATACACAAAGAAATGATTCTTCAACTTCTGCACCTAGAAATATGTATATGAAAGTAATAAATGACATAGATGGAGTTGTTTTAGGTTCATATACTTGGGAAGCTGGAACTGTTGCTTATAATACTATTACATCAACAGATATTATTTCAGATGCAACTAAACACTCTTTATATATAGGAGCTAATGTTTATGGAAATATGCTTAATACAAATACAGCTGATGGTTCTAATGTCATAATTAAAAAACAACAATATGATGTGCCTCAAAGTGTTATTGGTTATTCAAGAAGTGATTATTTAAATATAATCACAGATTATGATAATCATCTACAATGGGTAGATACCTCTAATTTTATAAATCAAAGAGTATTTGATAATGCTTCGAATTATTGTTCAAATGAAATTAATTTAGATGATAATGATTCGAATAGTTCTTGGAGATTACCAACAAATAGTGAATTAACTAATACAATAAATAGTTCAAATACACCAGCTATTGAATCAGTATTCCAAATAGTAGACACAAGTACTGCATATTGGACAAATGAAGAAATTGATATAAGTAATGTAGAGGGGATTTATTATTGGGGAGCTGGAGGAGCAGATAGCTTTCCTAAAACAGATAGTTTGTTAATCAGATGTGTAAGAGATAACTAGAAAAAGGGGTAAAAGCATTTAGCTTTCCTCTTAATTAACACTAATTCGATATCCAATAGAAGGAATTGTTTCTATAAATTTATATTTTAATTTAGATCTTAATCTACTAACTAATGCTCTTCTTGTATTTTCATTTGGCAATTTATCTGGCCAAATTTCATTTTCCATATCATCAATATAAACAATAGAATTTTTTGATTTAAGTAAAAGATTTAACAGTTCTTGCTCTCTTTTTGTAAGATGTAAATAATCATTACAACAAATTAATTGTTGGTTTTTACTATCAAAACTAAATTCATCATCAAGGATAATATCTCCTTTTTTTATATTACACTCTTGGTTCTTTTTATCATATGTAAATGATGCAATTTTCAATGATGCAAATAACTCTTTTTTATTAAAAGGCTTTACAAGATATGCACTAGGGTTTGTTCTTACTGCTCGTTGAAGTGTTTGTTCATCACAATAAGCAGTTAAATATATTATTGTAGTATCAATTTCATTTAATATTTTACTTGCTGTATCAATACCATCAATATTACCTTTTAACTTAATATCCATCAATATAATATGAGGTTTATGCTGTATTGCAAGAGTATAAGCATCTTTAAAATTACTTGCTGTACCTATTACTTTAAAGTTTATACTTTCCAAATAACTCTCTATTTCCATTGAAACAATAGTTTCATCTTCTACTATTAATACTGGTATTTTCATATTTTAAACCTTATATTATATTCACATTTATTTTTACTATCTATTTGTATACTTCCTTCTAGTTGTGAAGATACAAGATTATTAACAAGTTTTAATCCTAAAGAATCTTTTGAGATTAAATTATAATCATACCCTACTCCATTATCACAAAGAGCTAGTGTAAAAAACTTTTTATCTTTATAAAGACTTATTTCAATTTTTGTACAAGTTAATGCATACTTCATACTATTGTAAACTAACTCATTTATTATAATACCTACATAAACAGCCTCTTTTAAAGGCATTTTAACATTGGTATCAATTATGATTTTAATATCATTTCTATCAAATGACATTTCTATATCTTCACATAAACTATAAATATATTCATACATATCTATTTTTTCAATATCATCATTTAAATATAAAATTTCATGAGTTTTTGCTATTGATTTAATACGGTTTTCTAATTTAATAAATTGTTCTTTTAAAACCTCTTCTTGGAATTTTTCACCTTGCAGTCTTATTATTGAAATAATAATTTGAAGATTATTTTTTACTCTATGATGTAATTCTTTATACAAATCATTTAGCATTTTAGTTCTAGAATCAACCTCTTTTTCAATTATAAAATTCCTCTCTTTTAATTCTTTAAACAATTTTTTATCAGAAATAGTTTTTTGTCTTTGTAAAATATTTATCTTATCAACAAAAGCTAATAATAAAAATAATGCTTCAATACTTGTAAGAACTAATACTAAGCTAGGAAAATGATACATAATCGAATATATCCCTAAAGCATCAACAATAGATAAAAAGAAACCAACAATTAAAAATGACCACCCAACAATAAAAAATCTCGCTTGCTTATTTCCTTTTTTATATACATAAATAGCTGTATACATATTAAAGCAAATAAAAATAAGTCCTGTTAAAACAGTAAATTCAGGATAATAAAACCAAGGAGTTGATAGAAATAATATTTGAAAGACAACTGCATATAGTATATATTTGTAAATATTATCAATATTTTTATATATTTTTGTTTTTAGAAAACTTCTTGCAAAAAGAATTCCTGCGATAATTAAAAAACCAACCTTAGGAACTACTATTAAATTATCAAAATACGTAAACCTATCTGAAGTATATAAAGGTAGAAATCCTACATAAGTTAATTGTTGGAAAAGTAAAATAATTATATATAATGAATAAAATAGATAACTTTTATCTTTTGTATAAAAAAATAACACAAGTGCATAAACAAAAAAAGCTGTAATTATTCCTAAAAAAAGAATAATCATAAATTGTTTATTTATATCATTTTTAAAAAATATATTTTTATCTATAAAATTTATAGAAAACTGTAAAGCAGTTGTTTTATTAACTACTTTCAAATAATATATTTCTTTAGAATTTGCATTTAAATTTAGTTCAAAATATGGATTTATAGTTTTTCTATTTGAAGAAATATTCAACATACCACTTTTACTTATAAGTTCTTTTTCATTAAAAAGTATTAATTCTTCAATTAAAGGATTGTTTACTTCAAGGACTTTGTTTATATTTTTATTCGAATTATTTTGAAGTTCTAGTTTAATCCAAATAGAGATATCTTGAGTAAAACCATAATTTACTTGCTGTTTAGTTAATTTTTCGAAAGCTTTATTTTTAATATTTTCAAATGAACTATTTTGCTTATCAATATGAAAATACAATTTACTAACAAAATTATTATCATAAGAAAAAGATAATGAAGAAAGAATAAGAAAGAATAAGAGAAAAATTTTCATAGTTTTATCTTTTTATATAATAATTTAATTATAAGATAAAATTATTAATAGCTTTATAAAACTATGAAATTTTCGTATTTAATAAATATTAAGCACCTAGATACTTTGCTCTAATATCATCTGATTTTATGAGTTCAGAACCTTTACCTTCCAAAGCAACTACACCATTTTCTAATACATAAGCATAATCAGAAATTTCTAATGCTGCAAAAGCATTTTGCTCAACTAATAAAATAGTAATACCCTCTTCTTTTAGCCTAACAATTGTTTCAAATAATTCACCAATAATTTTAGGAGCAAGTCCTAAAGATGGTTCATCTAACATAAGAAGTTTTGGAGAGCTCATCAATGCTCTTGCAATTGCAAGCATTTGTTGCTCCCCTCCACTCATTGTACCAGCTAATTGTCCTTTTTTAGAAACTAATCTTGGGAAAAGTTTAAACATCTCTTCTTGTAGTTCTTCATATTTTGAGTCATTATTAAAAGCACCCATTCTTAGGTTTTCTTCAATTGTTAAGTTTTGGAAACATCTTCTTCCTTCAGGAACAAGTGCAATTTCATTTTGAATGATTTTATGAGTTTTCATTTTAGAGATATCATTACCTCTAAATATAATTTCACCATTTTTCTTAACATCATTTACAATTGATTGTAAAGTTGAAGTTTTCCCTGCTCCATTTGAACCAATTAAAGATACTATTTGCCCCTCTTTTATTTCAAAATTAACGTTTTTAACACCTTTAATAAGTCCATAATAAACTTCTAAATTTTTAACTTTAAGCATGTTTGAAATCTCCAAGGTAAGCTTTTATAACTTCTTCATCTTTAATGGCATCTTTAATGTCACCTTCAAAAATTGTTTTTCCATAATCTAAAACCATAACTCTATCACATAATTTATTTACAAACTTCATATCATGTTCAATTAATAAAATAGTAATATCAAATTCATCCCTAATCTTAAAGAAAAGCTCAGCTAATTCATGTGTCTCTTGTGGATTCATACCAGCTGCTGGCTCATCTAAAAGTAAAAGTTGAGGATTTGCAGCAAGTGCTCTTGCTATTTCTACTTTTCTTTGCTGTCCATAAGAAAGAGAAGTTGCTAACTCATCAGCAAACTCAGAAATACCTAAAACTTCCATAATTTCAAAAGCTCTAGCTCTTACTCTTTTTTCTTCTTTAAAAAATCGAGGGAATCTTAAGATTGCCTCTAAATAGCTATAAGTTGCTTGATAATCAAATCCTATTAGAATATTGTCTAAAACTGTCATTGATTTAAAAAGTCTTATATTTTGGAATGTTCTTGCAATTCCTCTATGAACAATTTTAAAAGGTTTAATACCATCTATTCTTTGTCCATGGAATTTAATAGAACCTTCCGTTGGCTCATAATTTCCTGTGATAATATTAAACATTGTTGTTTTACCAGCACCATTTGGGCCAATTAAACCATATATTTCTTTAGATTTTACACTAAATGAAGTATCTTTAATTGCCGTAACTCCACCAAATTTTTTTGTAATATTGCAAACTTCTAAGATCATTTGTTTGCCTTTTTCTTTTTAAATAAGTCTTTTAACTCTTTTTTACCCATTAATCCCTCTCTTGCGAAAAGCATAACAACAATTAAAATTAAAGAGAACACAACCATTCTCATACCTGGCATTGCATCTGTTTGAATTCCCATAAAGTCCATTGGTTCATCTAAGAATCTCATCCATTCTAATCCAGCCATTACAAAAATAGTTCCTAAAATAGCTCCTGTTGTACTTCCTAATCCACCTAAAACAATTATAATTAATAATTGGAATGTTAAGAAGAATGTAAATAAATCTGGAGAAATTGATGTTAATAAAGCAGCTAATAATCCACCACCAACACCTTCAAAAAAGGCAGAAGTCGTAAATGCTAAAGTTTTAACTTTAAAAGTATTAATACCCATTGCAGTTGCTGCATCTTCATCATCTCTTACAGCTTTCATAGCTCTACCAAATTTAGAATAGATAATATTTAAAATTGCAAGTACAGTAAATATTGCAATTCCACCTGTCCAATAAAGATTTGAATACTCAGGGATATCATTTATTCCTAATGAACCATTTGTAATTTCAGGTGAATTAATAGCCAAAATTCTAATAATAAATCCAAAACCTAAAGTAACAATAGCAAGATAATCTCCTCTTACTCTAAATACAGGAAAAGATAAAGACAATGCTAAAAGTGCAGAAATAGTACCTGATAAAATTAAAGCCCATAAAAAGTTAGTTTGTAGTGCTAAAACCCAAGGATAAGGATCTTCAATATCATATTGATATAACATACCCTCTGCATCTACAAGTAATATAGCTGTAACATAAGCACCAATTGCAACAAACCCATTTGGTTCAAGAGAAAACTGACCAGTAACTCCATTTATGAGGTTATATGAAACAGCCAGAATAACAAAAATTGCAACATTGTTTATAATTCTAACTGTGTATTCATCAAATGTAACTTGTGCAAAATGAGTAAACCAAATAGCTGTTATTATAATAGCTAGATTTATGATTCTTTGTTTAGTAAAAATAGTATCGTTTGTTATATTATTTGTCATCATTAAAACCTACTCTTTTCTAAATCTTCACCCATAATTCCAGTAGGTTTGAATAACAATACTAAAATTAAGAAAATAAATGCAAAGGCATCTTTATATCCACCCATTTCAGGGAAAAATGCGATTACAACAACTTCAGTAAATCCAATAATAAATCCACCTAAAACAGCTCCTGTTACTGAACCAATTCCACCAACAACAGCAGCAGCAAAAGCTTTTAATCCAACTAGAACTCCCATCATAGGCTCAACTGAAGGATAATTTACAGCCCAGAAAATTCCACCAACAGCAGCAAGCCCAGAACCTAGTGCAAAAACTAATCCAATAATAGTATTTGCATCAATTCCCATTAAGTTTACAGTTTTAATATCAAAAGATAAAGCTCGAATTGCCATACCATATTTTGTTTTATATAAAACATATAAAATACCAAGTAATAAAACTAAAGTAACAATTGGCACCATAATTGAAGCAACTGAAAATGTAACACCTGCTACATTAAAAATATTTTCCATATATTCTGGAACAGGGAAAGCTCTTGGAACACCACCTGCAAATACTGTAAATGCATTTTCTAAGAAAAATGAGATACCAATTGCTGTAATTAAAAGAGAAATTTTTGGAGCTTCTCTTAGAGGTTTATATGCAATTCTATCCATAAACATACCAAATAATCCAGAAATAACAACTGCTAAAAGTACAGTAACTGGAAATGATAAACCAAAAATTTCCATAAATGTATAACCTAAAAAGGCACCAACCATCATAATATCACCATGTGCAAAATTTATAAGTCTCAAAACTCCATAAACCATAGTATAACCGATTGCAATTAGAGCATACATACTCCCTAAACTAAATCCGTTTACCATTTGCTGCATAAATATTAATATATCCATTAACTCTCCTGATTTATAAAACAAATACTTTTTACAATAGAAAAAATAATGACATTGCTTTTTCTATTATAAAAAAAAAGTCTAGCAATATATTTGCTAGACTTTTTTTAAATTAAAAATTTAATTATGGATTAACTGTTGCTTTAAATGTAGCAACACCATCTTTAATCTCTTTGATAACAGCAGATCTTGTTGCGTTACCTTCATTGTTAATAGAAATCATACCAGAAACTCCATCAAAGTCTTTAGTTTTTTTAATTTCATTATTAATACAAATAGAATTTGTTGGGTCTTCACATCTATTCATTGCTGCAATTAATACATTATATGTATCTGCACCTAAAGCTGTAAATGAATTAACTTCTTTTTTCCCTGTCTCTTTTTCATGATAAGCAACAAAATCAGCTGATGTAGAAGAAGGAGGATTAGTATAATCAAAGAAATCTGTAAACATATATCCATTTACTGCATCTCCACCTAAATCAATAAATGTTTGATTAGCAACACCATCTCCTGAGAACATTGGTTTTACTAAACCTAATTGTTTAGATTGTCTAGCAATCATTGATGCTTCTGGGTGATATAGTGGTAAAAATAGGAAGTCAGGATTAATTTCTTTAATTTGAGAAACTACTGCTTTAAAATCTTTATCTCCAGAAGTTACTTTAATTTTTTTAACAATTTTCCCGCCATTCTTTTTAAAGGCATTTTGGAATGCTTTTGATAAACCTAAAGAATAAACTTGTGCTTGATCTACAACAACAACTGCAGTTTTATATCCTTGAGTTATAGCATAATTTGCTACAACTTCACCTTGAAAAGAGTCAGTAAAACAAACTCTATTTGCAAAAGTTCTTTTTTCAGTTAATTTATCATTAGTAGCAACTGAAGCAATAACCGGGATCTCTTTTTTATCAGCAATAGCAATTGTTTGAGCAGTATTTGTAGAAGTTAAGGCTCCTAAAATAGCAACAACTTTATCTGAAGATATTAATCTAGTTGTAGAAGTTGCTGTTTCAACTTTATCACCTTTATTATCTAATAATACTAACTTAATAGTATCACCATTTTTTAAAGTTGGCTGTAGTTTATGTGCTAATTCAACACCTAAATTTGTAACTTGACCGTAAGCTGCAAGAGGTCCAGACATTGGCATAACTGCACCTACTTTAATCTCTTTTGCAGAAACAACAGAGCAAGATAATGCTGTAGCTAAAGCAATACTTATAATTTTCTTCATATAATCTCCTTTTAAATATTCAAAATTTTATCATAAATAATCTATAAAATGCATCATTAATGTCAATAAATTATACAAAAATTACATATTTTATTTAGAATTTAACCTATACAATACAATTTTTACCTATTTTTTTTGCTTCATAAAGTGCATTATCTGCTCTTGAAATCATATCTTCAATAGAATTGTCTTGTTTATTAAACATTGAAACTCCCATACTAATAGTAAAGTTAAATTCTTTATCTTTATTATACTTATCAATATGATCAGCAATTTTTTGACCAACTAATCTTGCATTTATTAAATTTGTATTTGGTAATAAAATTAAAAACTCATCTCCTCCAAACCTTACAATTAAATCATTTTCTCTAACAACATCTTTTATTATACTTACTAACTGTTTGATTACTTTATCTCCAGTTTCATGTCCAAAAGTATCGTTAATATTCTTAAAATCATCAATATCAACCATTAATAAACTTAAATTTTTATTCTCTCGTTTAATTATTCTTAAATACTCTATTGAAAACTCGTTTAAATATCTTCTATTAAACGATCCAGTTAAAGGATCTGTATTTGCAAGTTTCTCTTGATAAACTCTTTTTGTTTCTTCTTCAATAAGCTTATTTGTTCTGTAATCTAGCTCATTTACTAAAGTATTAAAATTATTGTTTACCTTATCTATTTCAAATATTCCACAGGATTCTAAACTTTTAATATTTTTATTTGTCCCTAAATTTTTAGTAATATCTATAATTTTTAGTAAAGGCACATTTATTAATTTTACAAACTTTCTAGCTTTATATTGTAAAAAGAAAAAGAATCCTACATAAAATAAAATAATTGTGACAATTATTAATAAACCTAATTTTTTATAATATAACTCTAGTTCATGAACTTCTTTTAATACTTTATCTTTATCAATTAGAGAGATTATTCTCCATGAAGTATTTTTCATTTTATTTGTAAAAAGTAAATATTCTTTATCATCAATTTTAATATCATGATTATATGATTTGTTTTCAATAATATTTTCAAAAGTATTTACAACCTTCCTATCAGGATAATTAAAAATTGAGAATTCATCACTTCTATAAATAGTATGTTTTATCTTCTCATTTAATTTATATTCATATTTTGAAATATCTCTAATATTAAATATTTCTTTAATCTCTTTTGGCATAGCAATTATCTTTCCAGAATTATCCATAATAAAAGATTTTCCATCATAAGGTAGATTATTATCCAAAAAACTATTTATAAAGTCATCTACAGTTATGTCAATACCTGTTACTCCTTCTAATTTATTTTCATTATAGATGGGAACAATTGCACTTATAAGCCAACCTTGTTTTGCTGGGTCTAAGTAAACATCTGTAAATACAACTTTTCTCTCTTTATTATATTTTTCATTTGCTAAGTAATAAAAATTATAATTTTTCATTTTCATATCTGGAGGAAATACATTATAAACATCTTCTAAAAAAGGAAAATATCTATTGTAATTTTTTGAAGAATTATAATAAATTGCAACAATATCTTTATCATGATCTACTAATGTTTTAAAAGTTAAATCAAAAATTTCAGTTTCTATTAACTCATTTTTTAGAGCATCATCTATTTTTGTATCTTTTGAGACAAAAACTGATGAACCACCATTATTATCTACTTTATAATAAGTTCCATTTTTTGCAAAATCAAATTTTGGTTTTTTCATTAGATTATACTTTTGAGGATTCTTAAAAAAGTTTTCATGCTGAGTTTGTAGAGCTTTTGTAAGACTTTCAATTTCAGAGATTTTTTTTTCAATTAACATTGTTTTTTCATTAATCAACTGATAAGTGTTATTTTTTATTTCTTTTAAAATAAAATTTATATTCTTTTTAATCATATTATTATTAACAGAAAAATAAATAATTGTTAAAACTAATCCAATAAGAAAAATAGAAGCTAGAGAAGTTTTTAAATAATTTTTATATATTAATCTTTCTAACGTTATCTTTTTCATTTTAAAACCTTTAAATCTACTTTCCTATAATTAAAATGATATCATATTATTACGACAAAAAGAAAGTGATTATAAGTATCACTTAATAAATAATTTTTTACTCCATTTCAAGAGACATTAAATACATATCCCCACGATATACAAATACTACAAAGTCCTACATTAGGGAACGGTACTTTAAATTACATTGAATTTATATTAAAATTATCTTATTTTATACAACTTTTTTATATATTCAATACAACTAATACAAGTTTTAGTAATCATTCAAATATGTATTAAGAATTTTAAAATGTTATAATATAATCTACTTATATATTTAAAATATTGGGAAAAAATGAAAAATGAAAAATATAACGCTATTGATGAATATGAAGAAATAAATCTATCGAAGAGTGAAAAAAAAGATTTAAGAAAAAATGAAAAGAAAAATATAATTAAAGATTTCTATTATGGATTTTTATTTCTATTAATTATATTTGGATGGACATTATTAGAAGGATTACTTACAGGAAAAATTACTTTTATGTATTATAATGCTTATGCAGTAATTTCTTATGAAGAAAATACAAAATACTTTATTTTTGCAATATTATTCTCATTTAGTATAGTGATTTATTCAAGCTATAAATTTTTTAAGAAATTTCATTCTTTAAAAAAAATTTTTAATTTACAGTGGAGATATGTTTTTTATATAATAGCTTTTCTTTTAATTTCATTTCCACTATGGTTTTTTCTTATTGGAATAATTATTTAGTATTAATCTTAAATATTTAAAATCTAATTACTATATATATAAATTTTGTAAAAATATACAACTTTTAAAAAAAAATGAAAGTTATTAGCTCTAAGAAAGCCGATTTTTAGGGCTTCTTTTATTCCATCTCTAAACTCATCAAAAACATATCTTCTCCATCAGTTACTTTTATATTTACACTTTCACACTTTGGGCAGCAAAATTCATTTTTATCTAAAGTTGAAGTAATGTTACA
>Ga0193961_1000472_pt1 | contig 15598 bp, 11 predicted proteins | sample FB_4_MG_FD_140371 | JGI IMG/M metagenome (GOLD analysis project Ga0193961, IMG submission 140371) | Microbial mat bacterial communities from the Broadkill River, Lewes, Delaware, United States - FB_4_MG | ecosystem: Environmental > Aquatic > Freshwater > River > Microbial mats | place: USA...
ATCTGATGCTGCTTTGATTGTCTCTTTATCAGACGTTTTAATTAAAGCGTTTTGGCTTTCAAGTTCTGAGATGAGAGATAACGCAAGATCTGTTTTCTCTTCCAATAATTTCATGCTGCATGTTGTTGCTAGCATATGATTAAGCTCAGAACAGGCATTGTCGAGAGAGGGTTGGATCGTATTAGTCACCGCGCAGGGTTGTTTGCCTGCATAGAACGCTTCAAATATTTGGCTGCAATTTTCTCTAAATTGATTCCATAACTTACGCTCCTGGTTTCTAGGCGCGGGTCCAGTCTCTTTCCACTCTTTTTGTAATTCTTTGACTGTTTCTGTCGCCGAGGCTAGGTCACTTGATAGCAATAGTTGCTTGCTTTCCTCAATTAGACGCTGTTTGGTGGTAGCGTTTTCGCTTCTGAATACCTTCAGAGGTTCTTCACAGGATAAGAGGACTTCATCAAGCCGTGCTTGTAGCTTTTTGCCAGGGGCGCGATCAACAGGAGAGTATGAGCGCCAGTCGTGTTTAGCCTGACGTATTTGTTCTTCGTATAGCTTCCACTCATCTGCTGCACTGTTGTTGGGTACTTGCAAGCTTTCTAGATTGATGCAGATCTCTTTTCGACGTTGGAGGTTTGATTGGCGCAACTCTCGTTGTTCTGAAAAGTGTTTGTCGCAAGGTGCGTAAGCCGCGTCGGATGCTTTCTTGAAACGCTTCCAAAGTTGTTGAGAATGAACAGAATCTGTAGCGTCGAGTAGTTTCCACTCTTTTTGTACTTTACGTACTTGGTTGGCAAGCTCTTGCACGGGAAGAGATGATTCCGAAAGGGCCTCCATCTCTTGGCATAAGGTTTCTTTCTTGGGAGCTACGGCATAAGCTTGCCAATCCCTCATCTCTTGCAGTTCGGCGCCTAGTAATTTTGCGCGGTGTTCAAGCTCTTGCGGCAAACTACCGTTAAGACGTTTGCTAATCTGCTCCGCTTTCTTAATCTGTTTATCGGCAGATTTGATTTCACCTTGTTTGATCGATTTATTCAGATCGTCCAGTAAAGATCGGTAGTCTTGTTGAAGCTGGTTGAGGCGGTTGCCTTTTTGATCAATCCTTTTCTGGGCAATGGTAATTGTATTCTCGAGCGCTTCTAGCTGAGCCGGTTTGTTGAGCCCTTTAGGCCAATTCAGTTTTTTTATAAATTGTCGCGCAGCTTTGACAGGCCTTATCAGTGCGTCAGGTGATGATTCTTGGGGCGCGCAATTTTGTTGTAATTGATTGAGTTGCTCAGCTGAATTCAATAGGAGATTGTAGCTTGTTAAAAAACTTTCTATCTGAGAAGTAATGTTTTTGAAATTAATATACTCAGATTTTGCACTGTACTGGCTTACGGCGTTCCATTGTTCGCAGAGGCTGGATAGTGCTTGCTCAATAGTAACGAGCTGCGCTTGATCGGTAATCTCATCGCCAGTGGTTTCTTTTAAAACGCATAGTTCAGAATATAATTGATGACTTTTGGCGATCTGTTGTTGCTTAAAGGCTTCTTGCTCTGCCTGTTTTTGTAATCGGGTCTCTTCCTGGGCAATGACCTCTTTGCAGCGAAGATAAGCGGCCTGATAAGCCTGTTTATCTTCAGATGTAGCATGTTGAGATAAGTTGTCCCACTCATTTTCGAGAGCAGATAGCTTGGCGGCGAATAATGGAAAGAATTTATTGTCACTGTGTTTATTGATGCTTTCAATAAACTGTTGAATCGCCTTATCAATCGCCTGCTTTTGTGCTTCATTCTCTCGAATAATATGCAATTTATCTCTAGCTGCTTTAAAGACGCCTTTATCTTTATTGCGTGCTGTCTTGGAAAGCTTTTCAAGTGTATCGGTACAGGTTATGCGCTGCGTTGCTTGGACTCGGTCAGCGGCCCGTTGGCTTTTTTCTGCAATGACAGCAAGGCTATAGTTATCGGAGAGTTGAGCGATCGCCTGTAGCCTAATTTCTTCTTGGCCACTATTAAGTACTAGGTGGGTTAAAAGGTTGCTATCTTGAAGTGATGTTAGCGCAGTCAGCTTGTCTTTAAGATCGCTCTGGTCATCTTTGCACAAGAGTATCTGACTAATGCGATGTAGTGCTTGCTGCTGGATGTTTTCAGATGAATCTTGTTTGCTGATTTTGACCAGTAAGCTTAATACGTTTAGCTTTTCTGTCGCGGCAAGACGGACAAGTTCGTCCTTATCTTCCAATGCGAGTTGGCACAGAATTGATTGTGTTTGGGGATCAGAAAGGCGCAGTTTAGAAATTGCTTTGATGCGTTTCTCTGATTTGCTGTGTTGCCAGTTGGGCTTAAAAAATCTTGCTAACATAACTTCCTAAACATGTTTGGCAACGGTGCATATAAAGTAAGTTGGAGCGAGCGCTGCCTTTAAGGGCACATATTCTAACGTAGAATTCGTTTTCTGACAGCGTTGACATTAGCCGAATATGTATTTGAACGGTTTTTAGTGAACGATTTTTAACAAATAGAGGTTCGCAATAGCCAGTATACGTGGCCTTGAGGCTTTCTTAGTTCTTTGGATGAAAATCTTTAATAGTTAAAAGACTCTCACTGTAAACGGTTCTAGCTCTACAGTGAGAGTGACAGGCGTAATTATTTTGGCTTAGGCTCTAATTTCGACCTCGCCATCAACATATAGCCAATAGTTATTCTCTTTGCGGAAATTTGATTTTTCATAAAGGGTGCCCGCTTGATCTTCGGTCTCGAATGCGGCTTCAAACTCTACGCAGCCTTGTTCATCTGAACGACCACCTTGTTCAGTGCTCAGTATGCTAAGTCCAGTCCAGTTGGTGTATTTAACTTGGTCGGCTAGCACTTCTGCATCGTCTGCACCCTGTTTTTCGGGGGCGGTGGTATCGATAAGATAATCGATCGCTCCAAGTGCAAAAGCGGTGTATCGTGATCGCATAAGTGCTTCGGCAGTAGGCGCAGGTTTCTGCCCTTGAACAAATGGCTCGCAGCAGTAAGCGAATGGTTTCCCGGAACCGCAGGGACAGGTTTTACTAATTACTTCCTGATCATGAGACATGGGTGAACCCTTAACAGTGAAATGTTAATCTGGTGTAAGGAGTGGCTTAAGTTCTTATATTCCCCATTAAACACACTTCTATACCCACATTTTATCTATCAGTTTAACTGGTTTTGCAAGGATACTTTATGGCTAAGGCGCCTTTGACATTTTTTTGGCACGATTATGAAACATTTGGAGCGGATCCAAAGCGCGATTGGCCCGTTCAGTTTGCAGGGGTTCGTACGGATGAAAATCTAAATATTATTGACGACCCTGTGATGTTTTATTGTAAGCCAAGCGATGATCAGTTGCCCCATCCAGAGGCCTGCTTGATTACGGGAATTACACCGCAGAAAGCGGTTGAAGAAGGTGTTTGCGAGGCTGATTTTTTTAATCAAATAATCGAGCAATTAGGGCGCCCTGGTACATGTGGGGTTGGCTATAATAGCATTAGATTTGATGACGAAGTTACTCGGTATGGGCTCTATCGTAACTTCCATGATCCCTATGCAAGGGAGTGGCAAAACGGCTGCTCTCGCTGGGATATTATTGATATGTTGCGTTTGACTCGTTCGCTTCGCCCGGAGGGTATTCATTGGCCTGTTTACGCGGATGGATCGCCGAGCTTACGATTGGAAGACCTGACCGCCGCGAATAATATTGACCACGGTAATGCTCATGATGCGATGTCAGACGTTTACGCAACCATTGAGATCGCCAAATTAGTTCGAGATAGACAGCCTAAGTTATTTGACTATATTCAAAAGAATCGCTCTAAACAGGCGATTCAAGCGCAGTTGGATTCTATTTCGCATAAACCTGTTTTACATGTCTCATCTCGCTATCCCGTTGAGTTAGGAAATGCAGCTATTGTTGCCCCGCTAGCGACGCACCCTATTAATAAAAATGGTGTGTTGGTTTGGGATCTGCGTTATAGCCCAGAGCCGTTGATGAGTTTATCGGTGGAAGAGATTCGCCGATTACTTTATACGAAGCATACTGAGCTTGCCGAAAACGATCCTAAAATTGCGTTAAAACAGGTGCATGTGAATAAATGTCCGATTATCGCGCCTGCTGGAATGTTAAATAAAGATGAGGCGACGCGTTTACAGATAGATGGTGATACGTGTCGAGCACATTTGCAGATGATACGAAGTTTTACTGGCCTTTCCACCAAAATTGCCGATATCTATAGTGAGAGTCCTTTTGAAGCAGAGTCTGATCCAGATATGATGCTATACAGCGGTGGTTTTTTCTCGGCGACCGATAAGAAACTCATGGATCAAGTTAGAAGTGCGAGTCCGGTTGAGTTAGCTGAGATCGATCTCCCGTTTCAGGATGTGCGTTTAGAAGAGATGCTGTTGCGTTATAAAGCACGGAATTGTCCATCAGTTTTAAGTCATGATGAGCAGATGCAATGGGAAGAGTATCGCAGACGAAAGCTTATAAAGGGTGAGAACGGCCATTTAACCATGGAAGTTTTTTATCAACGTCTAAATGAACTGTACTCACAGCCCGACCTGGCAGAGAGTAAACGTCATATACTAGAAGAACTGGCAGTTTATGCGGAGGCCATTTATCCGATGGAAGAGCCTTTTGATGAAGCCTATTAATAGGCTAGTTTGTTGCTTTTTTTTGATCCCTTCTTGGTTGTATGCCGAGGAGGTTGTTGTGCCTATAGAATATGAAGTCACTGCGCCAAAGGGTTATTTTTACGGTACGGTTGATGGTGAAACTGCTTATAAAGATTGGCGGCGGGGTACTTTTGATAAAGAGCGGATGCAGGAAATTACGCCTCAAGACCTGCCAGATAACTTACCAGAACCTGTCATTATTCCTTTTACTGAGCCTAAGGTGAACGAGGTACCGGTTGGAAAACCTAAGCGCCCTCCTTTAAAAGGGGAAGATAAAATATTTGTTCAGATCGGCAAAGATGAACAAAAGGCTCGCTGCTTTTTGTTAGGTCAAGGGTGCGAAGAATTAGTTAAACCAAAAGAAACGGATTCTGTCTATTTTAGACCGATCGAAGCACAGCAGAAAAAGCGAAAAATAATCAACCCTTAAGTTTCTTTTTTAATCGGGTTACGAATTTTTCTCTAGTGGTATTTACCGTAAATACCACTAGAGAGTATTCAACGCGATGGCCTGTGTTTGATTACACGTCTGGTACGTGGATGCCTCGGCTTTTCAGTTGAGAAAATAAGCTTTCCGTCTCGTCATTAATGACGGGCTGCTCCTGTAAGAAAGGAGTGCCGCTGTTACGGACACTTAAGCGTCTTGTTTGCAATTGATCCAAACAATGAGCAAGTTCACTTAAGCTTATAGTCTCGACGCTATTCGCTAATTTTTTCCGTGTATCAAACGTTGTATCTCCCCAATCTAATTCTCTCCAATAGCGTTGTGTTCTACTGGATAGCTTGTTGTCTTTCTTTGTAATTCGAGATATCACACTGCGTTTGTACTGATGTAGCTCTGACGGTGTGATTTTTTGTATTTTGCTATTCCAGTCACTGAGAAAAGAATCGACTTCGTTTTCTAATTCATCCGCATTTTTTATCGGTGATTGGATAATAAAAGCGATAGCGGGCGTTTTGTTCATTTGAAGAGGCGTTGCAAAAACAATGTACCCTAACTGCTTTTCAGTACGGATCTCGTTATAAAAAGGTGCCGATAAAATTTCAGACAGAAGAGACAGCTCGGCGCGTGTTTTTACACTGTTGTTTTCACCTTGTAAGAGCAGGCTGAGTGCTGAGTCATTATGATTAATCGCTAAGGTTTCTTGCAGCTTCCTATCTTTTGGAATTTGTGTAACTTTGACCGTAGGAGAGGGCAGAGAACCCTCTTTCAGCAGGGCCGTTTTTAACATTTCCCCCATTGAAAGCGCCTGTTCTTTTGACAAGTTTCCGTGTGTTAAAACCTTAATACTTGGTGTTGCCAAAAGTGTATCTGCAAATTGAGTGAGAGCATCCAAGTTAAGATTTGAAAGCGCTTGATTTTGGCTTTGATTGTTCCATTGAGGCAGTAGCAATTCGTAAAGACGGCTGGTGGTTTGGTTATAGGGTTTGTCTTTTAATGAGTTTGCGAGTCTATCGATGTACTTTTGTTTAAAGATCTGGAAACGATCCTCTTTAAAATCAGGATGCTGTATCGCATCAATAACGTCTTGCAGCAGTAGATCAAGCTTGTCATTGTAGCCTGATAGTTTAACCGTAAAACCTTTTAAGTGAGGGTAGATCTGTGTGCTAAGGCCGGCAAGATAAGCATCGTAGAGTGTTTCGTTTAGCTGCTCTTGTAGCATCTCTGTGTAGAGCTTACTGAGTACCCAATTTTTTGCGCTGTTATTAGCGACGGGGGTTTGAATGCTGAAATATAGATCTGCTTGGGGGATGTTAAAAGCCGTTTCGCTTTTATGCCATAGTGAGAACCCGTCTTCATTATCGACCTGTACCGGTATTTTTGATTGAGCATGCTGCTTGATTAGATCAAGGTTCGATGCAATAAACGGATTGGCTTCTCGTATGCTTAATTCTGTACTGATCTCAGTGACGGTGAGTTTTTCTAAATCGCGCTGTGATAAAGCCTTTACTGCATAAGGAACACTATAAAATGGTTCAGTCGCTGCGGATTGAGGTTTGTTAGATTTAAGGCTTAGCAGCATGTTGTCTGGACGAATGCTGTTCAAATAACGTTGGATCAGATCTGAATCAAACGCCTCGAATTGATAATCGGCTGAAATTGCTTGTTCGGTTGGGTAGTGTTGCATCTGGCTGGATAGGCTGCTGACTAAGTGTATCGGTTCCGCTTGTTCTTGAAAGCGAAAGCCAATATTACTGAGTTGTTTTTCTTCCAGATAAAGAGATTTAAGTACACCTTTCTGTTTCATTAGTTCAACGTATTGAAACAGTGTCTGAGCAACCTCTAGATAGTGTTTTTCGCCGTCCTCGGTCAACTGGATGTTGACCATAAAGCTCGCTTCTGAGGATAAATTATGTCCCTGGGAAGCGGATAATGACGTTGCCCATCCCTTTTCCTTTAATAAAGAAAGCAAGCTGCCCTTGCCTTCATATCCAATCAAGCTACTGATGTAATAGAGGGGTTTCTTCTGCCATGTGGAACGTGATTCTATCGTGGGGAAGGTGAGTGTAAGGGAACGAATATCTTTGACGGTTTGGATATTTAATTGCTGAGGTAATTGGCCCGCTACAAAAAGGGGAGCTGCGCTTTCAAATGTTGTTGCCTGACGGTTTTGAACCGCTGAAAATTTATTACGTACCATTTCCTCTAGTTGTGTTAGAGACTCTTTGCCTAAAACTACCAAGGTCATGATATTGGCAGAGTAATATTGATTATAAAAAGCGATTAAGTCTTTCCGGACTTTGCGGTTATCGTCATTACTTAACGTCTCTAGGTTTCCAACAGAGAACCAATTATGGCTGTTCTCAGGGTTCATTATGCGTTTTGTAACAGCGTAACTTCGACGATAATCATCTTTGATTTTTGCTTTGTACTCGGAATGAACTGCATGTCGTTCACGATCAACATATTTCTCGTTGAATAAAGGGGAGATAAAAAACTGAGCAAATCTATCGAGTGTAGGTTCTAGGCTTTCGGCTGCGACGTCGAAAAAGTAATTCGTATTTTCCTGGGAGGTGTAGGCGTTATGTCCGCCTCCGTGTGAACGAATATAGCTTTGGTATTCATCTGCTTGGGGGTACTTTTCAGTCCCTAGAAAAAGCATATGTTCAAGGAAGTGAGCGAGGCCGGCGCGATCCTTAGGGTTAGCGCTTGAGCCTACGGCAACATTCATGGACGCTGCTGCTTTATCGGTTGAGGGGTTAGATATCAGTAAAACTCTCATCTGGTTGTCGAGAGTGATCGCGGCATATTGCTTAGTATCAATGGGGCTCTTTTCGACCGAGGCATGTAGTGTCGAGGATAGAGCAGAAAAAAGAACAAACATCACGGTGATAAGGGGTGAGCTAGTTCGTGCAGCGGTAATGGAATACATAAACAATGCCTTATTAAACGAGCAAAAAGATAGATAACTTTGTTGTGACCAAGAATAACGGTTAGGGTTCCAGCTGGAAAGTCGGAATTGTTTGCTATCTTCTTTGCTCAGTTCAATGGAATTAGGAGCAGTGGGTGTTACAATCGATTTTTATCGCCCCGTTCAGATTGCAGGAAGGATGCTATGAACCAAGAGAAGGTTATTTTTGCTTTTTTTATTGTGTTAGCCCTAACGTTAAATTTTGGCTTTTTCTTGGGTGAAATAGGTGAGCCTTCTCACCATAATGTCTATGAATTTTTTGCGGCACTCGTTGTTAGCCTTATCTGCACCGTCATTAAGTTTGGTGATCGAACCCATCTGGGGGCGTTGATGCTGGCAACGTCTCTCGTGGCCGATCTACAATTGGTAGTTGCTGCCGGTATTTGGGGGTATGCAGAGCAGATCAGTGGTATCGGAATGGATGCCTCTAATATGTCGAGTGTTGTGTCGTTGAGTGGCGGAGCTCTGTTAGCGAATATTATTTCTGTGATTCTATTAGTGGTAGAAACCGCTATGTTACGCCGTTAATTTAGCTTGATCCCTGATCATGAATAACGTCATCTATCTTTTTTTAAGACGCCTTCGATTTCCGTTAATTACACTGATCGTCGTTTATTCGATATCAGTGCTCGGTTTTGTATTAATTCCGGGGATAGATGATCAAGGTAATGTCTATCGCATGGATTTCTTTCATGCGGTTTATTTCGTTTCTTTTATGGGGTCCACGATAGGTTTCGGTGAGATCCCTTATGAATTTACACCGGGTCAGCGGATGTGGACATTGCTATGTATTTACGCAACCGTCATCGCATGGCTCTACGGTATTGGTACGACGTTAGCGCTACTCCAAGAACCTATTTTTGGTCGCATGTTACGACGACGTTCATTTGTATCAACTGTTAAACAGATGAACGAACCCTTCTACTTGATTTGTGGTTATGGTGTGACGGGGAGTGTGGTTGTTCGACAATTAGTCAGGCGTGACATACGTGTTGTCGTGCTTGAAATTGATCCGGAACGGATTGACGCTTTGGAGATGGATGAACTGCCTGTTTCAGTGCCAGCACTGTGTGCTGATGCTCAATTACCTGATCTATTGGACGCTGCCGGATTACAACATCCCAAATGCATAGGGGTGATGGCGTTAACGGACTGTGATCAAGTCAATCTATCTATATCCATTGCTAGTAAGCTTTTATGCCCAGAAAGGATGGTTATTAGCCGCACTGAATCCGATATTACTACGGCTAATTTGCAATCATTTGGGACGGATTTAGTGATTGATCCATTTCGCACCTATGCCCAATATTTATCGCTGGCTGCGCATGCGCCTTATATGCACCTTGTATATGATTGGATTCATAACCCCTTCCATCGTCCTCTTTCTAGTGTCTATCAACGTACTAAGGGGCGTTGGATAATTTGTGGTCATGGACGATTTGGGCGAGCGTTGTACCGCGCTTTTGACGAAAGTGATGTGGATCTGACGGTTGTTGATATTGATGCCAAAAAAATTGAGGATATTCCACACCAGGTGACTGGGGTAGGGACCGAGGCTGTGACACTTACCGAAGCGGGTGTTCTGGATGCGGTGGGTATTGTTGCGGGTACAGGTAACGATGCTGACAATCTGTCCATTATGATGACTGCACGTGAATTGAACCCTAAATTATTGACGGTCGTACGTCAGAATATCCATGCAAATAGCTTAGTGTTCAAAAGTAGCCGGGCAGATTTTATCATGGAGCCGGGGCGAATTATTGCCAATCGTATTTTGGCCCATGTGAAATCACCCTTAGTACCAGTGTTTATCGAAGAGATGCAACAGCACTACGATGATGTTTGGGCGCATACTTTAATCAATCGTATGAGCCGTGTTGTAGGTGATGATGAACTGGATAGCTGGGCCTATACTGTTTCGGAGGAGGAGACTCCGGCGGTGATGGAAGCATTCAGGCAAGGCTTTGAATTGAAATTATCACTGTTTTTTAAAGATCCTTATAATCGGAAGCGCAATTTGCATGCATTTCCGCTGATGTTAAGGAGAGCTGGGGTGATTGAAATGCTGCCTGGTGAACTGGACCTTATTCAGCCGGGTGATGAAATATTGATTTGTGGGCTGAATAAATCAAATCGCCGTATGCAGTGGACTGTGAATAACTACAATGTGCTGCACTATGTTCTAACTGGCAACGATGCCAGCAATAACTTGCTATCACGTTTTTTACAGAAGCGTTCTGCTTAACCACTTGAGGTTATTTCCCCTGGCTTATTTTTTATTAATTTTGACAACCCTGTTTTGGGCAGGGAATTTTGTCTTGGCTCGTGCCTTTTCAGTGGATATATCACCCATTACGATGGCGTTTATCCGTTGGACTTGTGCGTTTATCATCTTGACACCCTTTGCGCTGCCAGCCCTTTACAAACACCGTAAAGTAATTGCTGAAAATTGGTTAGTTATTGTCATGCTTGGGTTCTTAAGCATTGCAACCTTTAACACCCTTGCTTATATCGGTTTACAAACGACGACGGCATTGAACGGTACGTTGATGCAATCGACTATGCCAATCATGATTTTATTACTGAGTTCGATGTTTCTAGGTGAGAGGGCATCATTCAAACAGTGGTTAGGCGTCTGCGTTTCTTTAGTTGGGGTTGTTTTTCTTGTGAGTCGTGGGGAGTGGGCTCTTTTAGCGAAACTGGATTTCAATATCGGTGATTTATGGGTAATTGGTGCAATGTTTGTGTGGGGCGTTTATAGCGTTGCTTTGCGTTGGCGTCCAAAACAGTTGCCAGGCTTTGCATTTTTCTCAGCAGCGCTGATTGTTGGGGTTGTTATTCTCGCGCCCTTATCTTGGTGGGAAAGGTTGGATCAGCCACCACTGCAGTGGGATCACGATCTTTACTATTTGATAGCGTATTTGGCTGTATTTCCCTCTATACTGTCATATCTGTTTTGGAATTATGGCGTTGAAAAGTTAAGCGCCCAGCGGGCCGGTCTGTTCATTCATTTGGTCCCTCTATGGGGAATGTTACTTTCGGTGATATTTCTTGGGGAGGAGGTACAGGCTTTCCATTTGTGGGGTATAGCATTAATATTCTGTGGAATTTATTTCGCTGTAATTTCCGGTACATCATTAAAAAAGAGCCAGTAAGGTTAGGAGAAACAATGCGGACATTTTTTGTCACACTGATGGCAGTATTTTTAATTTCACTCCCTATGTCAGAGGTTGCTGAAGCTAAGCGTCTAGGTGGTGGATCATCATTCGGTAAAAGTTTTACATCTAAAAAATCTCAATCAGCCCCTGCTCAAAAGCAGTCATCGGCAACGAATTCGCAACAGAAGTCAGCGTCAGCTACACCGCAACGTCGTGGGTTTGGTGGTTTGATGGCCGGTTTACTTGCTGGTGGTATCTTTGGTGCGCTTTTATTTGGCGGGGCATTTGATGGCATTCAGTTTATGGATTTGCTCCTGATCGCTGGCGTGATATTTATTATCTATAAAGTTATGTCAATGCGTAGGCAGGCTCAGCAGCCGCAACCGACTTATGCAAATAGCCCTCAGCAGTACGAGATTAATCCGCATGAGCAACCAATGCAGCGTGAAGCACAGCCAGAAGAGGCAAAAGAGTTTAAGCCTATGCCTTCTTTTAGTTCTGGTTGGGGTGAGAGCAATGAGATTAAACTACCATCTTGGTTTAACCAGGATGCTTTCCTTGAGGGTTCCCGCGAGCATTTTGTGAACTTGCAAAAGGCCTGGGATACTAATAATTGGGAAGAAATTCAAAGCTATACTGCGCCTGAAATGTATAACTTGCTGAAAGAAGAGCGAGCAAAGCATCCAGAAAACCAGACGACAGAAGTTGTTTCTGTTATGGCTGAACTAGCCAACTTTATTGAAAATAAAGATGAAGTGGTTGTGAGCGTTAACTTTTATGGCTGGTTAAAAGAAAACTCTGATGAGACAACTGAGTTTAACGAAACATGGCATTTGTCACGCGATATGCGTCAGGACAATGCAGATTGGTTTATTGTGGGTATTCAGCAAAACTAGTCTTCGTGAACTGAGTAAGAAAAAAGCCAAAGCATTTGCTTTGGCTTTTTTATGTCTAGCTATTTGTATCGTGGCTAGCGTTAGTCTTCTATTCTTCGTGGTCTCTGATAAATGTCCAGTTATCACCTTCGGACATGCTGGGCGCGAAACGATAACCGTCCAAATCAAACGCTTTCAGTTGCTCTGGATCTTCAATCCTGTTTTGAATGATATAACGTGTCATGAGGCCACGTGCTTTTTTAGCGTAAAAGCTAATCATCTTATATTGACCATTTTTCCAATCTTTAAAGGCTGGAGTGATGATGCGGCCCTGAATGTTCTTCTCTTTGGCTGCTTTGTAATACTCGTTTGATGCCAGATTGATCAGTACTTGTTTCTCGCAGCGAGCAAGTTCACTGTTTAAGTGGTCAGAAATTATCGTTCCCCAAAACTGATAAAGGTTTTGGCCACGAGGATTCGCTAATTTTGTACCCATTTCTAAACGATACGCTTGCATTAGATCTAATGGCTTTAATACGCCATATAGCCCTGAAAGAATCCTGAGATGTTGTTGAGCAAATGATAAATCTTCTTCAGAGAGTGATTCAGCATCTAGTCCTGTATACACATCACCTTTAAAGGCGAGGACTGCTTGCTTGGCGTTTTCTATGTTAAATGTTGGCTGCCATGTTTCGAATCGAGCAACATTGAGACTCGCAAGTTTGTCGCTTAATTTCATTAATCCAGCAACATCTTGTACCGATAGTTTTTTAAGTGTGTCTATCAACAGTTTTGAATGATCAATGAATTCGGGTTGCGAGTGGTGCTCTGTCACTGGCGCAGTTTCGAAATCTAAAGTCTTTGCAGGGGAAACGACAATCAGCATAAGGTTTGGTCTGCTTTAATAGATGGTTTTAAGGATAATAACGTTCTATGCAGATACAAAAAAGACCATTTTCTAAATGGTCTTTTTCCTTTTGCTTGCTCGGGGGACTAGGTTATCGTTGGTCGTGAAGTATATCTACTCATTTGGTTTGTTCAGAGTCATTCATTGATAGCAGCGGATTAGTGGCGATCTACTGTTAAAAGCGACTCAATTATTTGGTTTTACTAACGACTTTTTACGTTTTGTATAAGCGGTATGAGCAACAATGCATAACGCTGTGCCAACACAAACGAGCAGGGCGGGGATTAATGCACTGTCAAACTTTCCTACGACTTTCATCACCGCACCCGAAAATAAAAAACCACCGAAAAGGCAGAGTATCCCGGTCATGACACTCATGATTATATTGTGAATATTACGTTCTGCATTGTGATAGATATACCAGCCGGAACTGGAGAATAGCGCGGTAAGAGTAACCCACGAAGCGATAGATTCTGTCATAAGAGTCTCTAATAATATTGTTATTGTTTTGTTCTTTTTAGCACCTTAACCCGTGTGTTGTCATCACGACATTGGATTGATAAGCGGGCGAAATTAGAGCAAATTTTCGGTATTATACCGAGCATTCAAATGGTTTCAGTGCCATGCTGCCAAAATAACTCATATTTCAGGTAGCTCAAGGTGTAAGAGAAGACAATTATATGGAAAAGAAAACAGTTCTGACGGGTATTACAACCAGTGGTACTCCGCATATCGGTAATTATCTAGGTGCAATAAAGCCTGCGATCGAACTTAGCCAAGGAGATCGTTACAATAATTTTTATTTTCTAGCCGATTACCATGCCTTGATTAAGTGTCATGACCCTGACCGTGTGGCGCAATCTACCAGAGAGATTGCTGCAACATGGTTAGCGCTGGGTCTAGATACAGATAAGGCGACTTTTTATCGTCAGACTGATGTCCCTGAGATTACTGAGCTTACTTGGATTTTAACGTGTATGTGTTCTAAAGGTTTGATGAACCGAGCACATGCTTATAAAGCGTCAGTCGATGCGAATCGTGATGCTGGAAAGGCGGATCTAGATGACGGCGTTACGATGGGGCTTTTTAGTTACCCTATTTTAATGGCGGCTGATATTTTGATGTTTAATGCCGACCTGATACCGGTAGGTAAAGATCAGATCCAGCATATTGAGATGGCACGTGATGTGGCGGGTCGCTTTAATCATACTTATAAGAAGCTTTTCACTCAGCCTGAAGCAGTTGTCGATGAAGAAACTCAACTCATTCCAGGCCTAGATGGCCGTAAGATGTCTAAGAGTTACGATAATACGATTCCTCTATTCGGAAGCGCCGATGAGCTTTATAAGTTAATCAAGCAGATTAAAACGGATACTAGAGCACCTGGTGAGCCGAAAGATGCTGATACAAGCACTATTTTTCAACTTTATAGCTCTTTTGCAAATGAGCAAGAAAGCTTGGCAATGCGTCAGCAGTTTGAGAATGGGATTGGCTGGGGTGATGCGAAGAAAGAACTTTTTGAGTTTTTGGATAGTAAATTAGCGGCACCGCGTATTCGTTACAATGAGCTAATGAATGACTTAGGGGCTGTTGAAGAAGTGCTATTAAAAGGCGCAGACAAGGCGCGTCAAGTGGCATCGCCATTGATGGAGCAGGTACGTATAGCATCTGGTATTCGTCCGCTCACTTATGTTGCTACTGAAAAAACTGAAGAGAAGCAAAAAAAGGAAAAGTCAGCAGAAGCCATCGCGCGGGCTGAAGAGGGGCGTCGTCGTGGCATCCTAATGCAGTTGAAGCCTTTGCTAGAGCAAGTGGAGCAGGCAAGTGATAAATCTGCCGTCGCTCAAGTGCTGATTGCTGATAAGAGCGCTGAGGTGGAAGGTCTAAAGAAAAAGGCTAAGCAAAAAGCACAAAATGAACTGGATATTTTACAAGAAGAGCTCGCCGTTTATTTATAAAGATAGAGAGGGAAGTTGAGGAATATGTACACCACTATCATCAGTGTTGAAGAGTTAACGGCATCACTCACCGGTAAATGCGTTGTTATTGATTGTCGGTTCAGTTTGCTCGATCCTGATGCAGGCTATAAAGCCTATAATACTGGGCATATTCCGAATGCTTTCTATCTCCATCTTGATAACGACCTTTCGTCCCCAATAACGCCTTCAAGTGGTCGACACCCTTTGCCGGATTTGGATAAATTTAGAAATTGCTTGTATTCAATGGGCGTGACTAAAGAGACCCAAGTGGTTGTATATGATGACTGTGCTGGCGCGATGGCTGCGAGAGCATGGTGGTTGATTAGCTGCTTAGGGCACAAGGCTGTTGCTGTTCTAGATGGCGGCTTTCCGGCTTGGCAGGCAGCTGGTGGTCCTGAGAGTTCGATGTCAGCCACTTATCTAGATGAGTTAGATGCTTCGACCTGTGATTTTTATTCTGATGATTTGTTAGGTGATAGCTTAAGCACGTCTCAAGTTAAGGGGTTGATTAAAGAGGGCGCTATCTGCCTCATTGATGCTCGTGGAGCTGAGCGTTTTAGAGGAGAGGTTGAGCCTATAGATCCTATTGC
>Ga0193961_1000473_pt1 | contig 15573 bp, 13 predicted proteins | sample FB_4_MG_FD_140371 | JGI IMG/M metagenome (GOLD analysis project Ga0193961, IMG submission 140371) | Microbial mat bacterial communities from the Broadkill River, Lewes, Delaware, United States - FB_4_MG | ecosystem: Environmental > Aquatic > Freshwater > River > Microbial mats | place: USA...
GATGGTTCGTGAAGCTTTCCCTGATATGGCAATTCACCTATCCGTTCAAGCAAACGCAGTAAACTGGGCAACCGTTAAGTTCTGGGCAGCGAATGGCGTTGAGCGTGTGATCGTATCTCGCGAACTTTCTCTGGAAGAAATCGAAGAAATCCGCGAACACTGTCCTGAAACAGAACTTGAAGTATTCGTTCACGGTGCACTTTGCATGGCGTACTCTGGTCGTTGTCTGCTGTCTGGCTACATCAACAAGCGTGACCCTAACCAAGGTACGTGTACCAACGCATGCCGTTGGGAATACAAAGTTGAAGAAGGTAAAGAGAACGACGCAGGTCAAATCGTCGAAGCATCTGAGCCAGTTGCGTTTGATCCAAACGAAGCACAAGCAATCGAAGTTGCTGATGAGCGCCCTGAGACCACTATTGGTCGCGGCAAGCCTATCGATGACGTAGTACTGCTTTCTGAAAGCCACCGCCCTGAAGAGAAAATGGCGGCGTTTGAAGACGAGCACGGTACCTACATCATGAACTCAAAAGATCTACGTGCGATTCAACACGTAGAGCGCTTGACTAAGATGGGTGTCCACTCACTGAAAATTGAAGGTCGTACGAAATCGTTCTACTACTGTGCACGCACTGCTCAGGTTTACCGTAAAGCGATTGATGATGCCGTTGCTGGTAAGCCATTTGATGAGAGCCTAATGGGCACTCTAGAGAGCTTAGCGCACCGTGGTTACACTGAAGGCTTCCTACGTCGCCACACTCATGATACTTACCAAAACTACGACTATGGTTACTCAGTATCAGACGCACAACAGTTTGTTGGTGAGTTCACCGGTAAACGCCGTGGCGATCTAGTTGAAGTTGAAGTAAAAAATAAATTCGTTGTTGGTGACAGCCTAGAGCTTATGACGCCAAAAGGTAACGTAAACTTCACTCTAGAGATGATGGAAAACCGTAAGTCTGAAGTAATTGATGACGCAAAAGGTAATGGTCACTTTGTTTTCATTCCTGTCCCACAAGACATGGATTTAGAATACGGTCTACTGATGCGTAATCTTAACGATGGTCAGGATACTCGTAACCCAACGGGCAAATAAACATGGCGTTATTGATTACAGATAAGTGCATCAACTGCGATATGTGCGACCCAGAATGCCCAAATGGTGCTATTTCAATGGGTAGTAGTATTTTCGAAATCGATCCTAATCTATGTACTGAATGTAAAGGGCACTACGACAAACCCACTTGTCAGTCAGTTTGCCCAATTACCAAGTGTATTATCACTGACCCAAATCATGTCGAATCTGATGAAGAGCTACTCGAAAAGTTCGTTATCATTCAAGGTTTAGCATAAAAAACGAAAGGCTCATCAATTGATGAGCCTTTTTTGTGTATGACCTTAGCCAGATTTGATAATGGGGAATATATTGCAATACAGCTCCTTCTCAAACTGATACTCCAAATGTTCTCGCCAATTAACCGCTTTACCTATCGGCACCAGATAAAATGTCTCGCGAGAGGTATCTGTAACAAACGCGATACCATGTGCCATCAATTCATAATGCACATCATGAACAAATCCAGGGTCTAACCTTTGCCTTCCAGTAAGATGATTCACCTCCTCACGGGAGATCGTCACTGATTGTGTAGCACTGCTAAATCTCAGCTTTAGCCACTCGGCAAAATCTTTTGCACATACCATAGTCATGGGAGTGTCCTTGCTTTCAATATCATAGGAAGTAAGCCGAGCATCCTATTTATTATTTATAACCCAAATATCCTAGTATCTCGAGGTTATCTGGGCATCCATGTCAAGCAGCCAACTCTTATTCTCTCTTTATCATTTAATCACGCGGCTGCCGGAACATTCAGCTAACGCATCTAGGTACATATAAACCAACATACCTTTTAAATTTAGGTGAGGATAAGATTATTCTCCAGCCGAGAAGTATCAAATTTCGTAACAGGAATAAAAATGGATAACGCTAAAAAGGTAAATTAATGAGTTTGCTCAACGAGCTGAGCACACTGCTGCGGTAAGATTTTTTTTACTTTTGGCTTCACTTTGGCGATCGATAGCTGGCTTTTCTCATCGTTAGCTTTAGCTCGATAGGTTTTAACTTCAGGTTTTGGGCGCCAGCTAGCGACTTCCATTCCACAGCCATCACCTTGTGGCGGTAAGCTTTGATCAATACAGTTAGTCTCACCATTAGGGCAACGTAATCGAACATGCATGTGATAGTTGTGCCCCCACCATGGTCTGATCTTACGTAGCCATCTTCTATCATCACCTTCAAGACTACACAGTTTTTCTTTGATCAGTGGATGGACAAAAATTCGTGCAACTTCATCATCTTTCGCCGCCATTTTTATCAAACTAAAATGACGTTTATCCCAATTGCGTGAAATCAATCTATAAGCAGACATATCCACTAAGCTCTTCGCTTTGGGTAGTCTTAAGGTCGAAGCAGAGAGCTTGGTATCCGCTAATCGAAACCAGATATCAACATCAAGTCCGGTTTGGTGGCTAGTATGCCCTGATGAAAATCGTCCACCTTGTGGCAGTGACATATCACCAATAAGAAGATGGGTTTGCAGATCCTGTCGCGCTTGCGCTGATAAACGTTCGATAAATGCAACGGTGTCAGGGTGAGCGTAGTAACGTTTATTTTGGCTACGAAGAACTTGATAGCCATAGCCATTAAGAGGCAGCGCCTCGGCACCAAGTAGACAGCCATTGGCATAGCTACCAATGGCTGCTGGTGAAAGTCGATTGGGTTGTGAAAAAGACTCCCATGGTGAGGACTGTGATGAAAACGAGGCAAGAGATAGAGTAATAATCGCTAACCATGTCGTTTTCATTACTTCACCTTATATTATTTACGCAGCTAGTTTAGTAGTGCTCGCCATTGTCGTAGTAACCACTCGCATTTAGAGCAGTAAAGATTACCGCAACGTTTACATCTTCTCCCATCACACCACGTACTTGTTCAGTGAGAATCTTCGCTACTGCATCTTGCTTATCTTGACCACGGTCAAACCACAAAACTTCAACAAATGGGTACGCTGCGCTTACTTCACCTTCATGATAAAACGTAGTGTAAACATACTCAAAAGTGAAATCTTCACGTGGGCAATCCATGTATGGTTGCAGTGCATCAATCAGAGGTTTTGATAATGTTTGTACCGTTTGAGGTTCAACGGCTCTAAAACGGAAATGTGGCATCTTTTGTTTCCTAATTATGGTTATGATTTTGCGTATCGCTATGATACCCAATTGCAATACAAAGGGTACAGCCAAACTCACACTGCTGTCGCAGAGAGATAAAAAAAGCCGCTGATATCAGCGGCTTTTTTCGTTTAAATGCTTATGGCATCTCGTCGAACTCTGCACCCTCTTTCTCTACTTGAGGTGGCATTAAGTGTTCTTTGGTGATACCCAGTTTCCACGCTAGTGCCGAAGCCACGTAGATAGATGAGTAAGTACCAACGGTGATACCCAGCAGCAATGCTGTCGCGAAACCGTGGATCATTGCGCCACCTTGGGCAAACAATGCAATTACCACGAATAGCGTCGTACCAGAAGTAATCAAAGTACGACTCAGAGTTTGAGTAATGGCACTATCAATAATTTCTGCAGGTTCGCCTTTACGCATACGGCGGAAGTTTTCACGAATACGGTCGAAAACAACAATGGTATCGTTGAGCGAGTAACCGACAACAGTCAATAGTGCTGCGACGATTGTCAGGTCCACTTCAATCTGCATCACTGAGAATACGCCCAATGTGATGATGATATCGTGCGCCAGTGCTAATACCGCACCTGCCGCAAGACGCCATTCAAAACGCACTGATACGTAGATCAGAATACAGATAAGTGAAACAAGAATAGCCAAGCCACCCGCTTCAGTCAGTTCGTCACCAACGTTTGGACCAACGAACTCAATACGGCGCATTTCAACTTCTTTACCTGTACCGTCTTTGATTGCTGCGATGATTTGATTGCCTAACGTCTCACCTGACATATCTTCACGTGGGCTTAAGCGCACCATCACATCACGAGCACTACCAAAGTTTTGTACAATCGCGTCACCAAAGCCGTTCGCTTCTAATGAAGTACGGATTTCATCAAGTTGAGCCGGTTGTTCAAAGCCTACTTCAATCAGTGTGCCGCCTGTGAAATCTAGACCCCAATTCAACCAATTGGTTGAAAGAGTATAGAACGACGCACCAATCATCAGTAGTGAGAACATAAAGGCAAACTTTGACCAACGTAAAAAGTCGATCGTTTTTTCTGCTTTTAGAATCTGAAACATATTAATTCCTAGCCTTAGATCGACAATTTATCAACGCGTTTACCACCGTAAAGCAGGTTAACCACACAACGGGTACCTATGATAGCGGTAAACATCGACGTCAAAATACCAATAGATAGTGTTACCGCGAAGCCTTTCACCGCACCGGTACCGACTGCAAATAGAATAATTGCGGTCATCAGTGTAGTAATGTTGGCATCGGCGATGGTACTAAATGCGTTGGCATAACCTTGGTGAATTGCTTGTTGTGGCGAACGCCCTTCTAGCAGTTCTTCTCGAATACGTTCGAAGATCAGTACGTTGGCATCGACCGCCATACCGACCGTCAAAACGATACCGGCAATCCCTGGCAAGGTCATTGTCGCTCCTGGGATCATCGACATAATACCGATAATCAATACAAGGTTAGACATCAGTGCTAGGTTAGCAACCAAGCCAAACTTACGGTAGTAAACAGCGGTGAATAGCATTACTGCTACCATACCCCAAATACACGCTTGAATACCCATGTCGATGTTCTGTTGACCCATAGATGGACCAATCGTACGTTCTTCAACAATTGAGATAGGCGCAATTAGAGCACCGGCACGAAGTAGCAACGCAAGGTTGTGTGCTTCCGCCGTTGAATCAATACCAGTAATACGGAAGTTACGACCTAGCGCAGATTGAATCGTTGCTTGGTTGATCACTTCTTCATGCTTAGACAGGATAACTTTGCCTTCAGCTGTCTTGCGACCACTGTCTTTGTATTCAGCAAATACCGTCGCCATTAGCTGGCCGATATTTTTCTTCGAGAATGCCGACATCTTGTTACCACCTTCGCTATCCAGCGTGATGTTAACTTGAGGGCGACCATATTCATCCACGCTTGAGCTTGCATCCGTGATGCTTGCACCGCTTAAGATGATACGTTTCTTCAGAACAACGGGACGACCGTCTGTGTCGAGTTTAATTTCAGAACCCGCTGGCGCACGACCATTTGCCGCCGCGGCAAGATCCGCTTTAGCATCGACTTCGCGGAATTCTAACGTTGCCGTAGCACCTAGAATTTCTTTAGCGCGAGCAGTGTCTTGAACACCAGGTAACTCAACCACAATGCGGCTAGCGCCTTGACGTTGAACCAAAGGTTCTGCAACACCTAACTCGTTCACACGGTTACGAAGAATGGAAATGTTCTGCTCAACAGCGTAGTTACGAATCTCTTGCAGGCGTTGCTCTGTGAACGATGCACTTAGCGCAAAACGACCATTGCTATCTGATTCGGTAAACACCATGTCTGGGTGATTCTTTTCAAGTAACGTTTTTGCTTGTGCCAGTTGCTCTTCATTACGAAGTAACACTTCTACTGCATCTTTACCTGAAGGACGAATAGCTCGGTAGCGAATTTTATCTTCACGCAGTTCACTGCGGAAAGCTTCTTCCTGCTGACCGACCAACTTATCCATTGCCGCGTCCATATCCACTTCCATCAAGAAGTGAACACCACCACGTAAATCAAGACCAAGCTTCATCGGTGAAGCACCAATCGCTTCGAGCCAGTTTGGAGTAGCTGGTGCAAGGTTAAGCGCCACGATAGTATCTTTACCGAGAGCTTCACTGACCACATCACGCGCACTGATTTGAGTATCGGTGTTGTTGAAACGTACAAGAATCGATCCATTCTCTAAAGCAATGGATTTAAAGGAGAGGCTCTGTTTATCAAGAGCTTGAGTGACAGAATCCAGCGTAGCCATATCTACAGAGGCGCCGCGCGCCCCTGTAACTTGAATTGCCGGATCTTCACCGTAGAGATTTGGAAGTGCATACAATGCCGCGATAGCGATGGTAAACATCACCATCAAGTACTTCCATAACGGATAACGGTTTAGCACAGCGAGGATCCTTTAGCTGTCTATAGAGATTTCAGTGTACCCTTTGGTAGCACTGCTGATACGAAGTCTTTCTTAATAACAACTTCGTTGTTCGCGTTAAGCTCGATAGTGATGTAGTCGTTTTCTTCAGAAAGCTTAGTGATCTTACCAACCAAACCACCACTCGTTAGAACCTCATCACCTTTGCCCATAGAAGCCATTAGGTTTTTGTGCTCTTTAACACGCTTAGATTGTGGACGGTAGATCATGAAGTAGAAGATCACCGCGAACATCGCTAGCATGATAATCATTTCGAAACCGCCACCTGCTGGTGCTTCTGCTGCTGCGTGAGCCTGAGAAATAAACATGAAAAAATCCTCTATTATATTTTTGATTATCCAACAAATTGGGCCTTGGCTTTTTATATTCAAGCATGCATATCTGTATTAGAGATCGCACTCTCAAAAATATCGAGCTTTTGCTTATTTGTTAAGCTGATGTGTGGTAACAGACCAGCCATTAATAAAAGCCTTAGGCGGATACCTAAGGCTTAATTTTTTATTACTGTTTGCCTAGTGGCGGCACTTCGCGATCACGGCGAGCGTAAAACTCTTCCACAAACTGTTCGAAGCGGTCTTCGTCAATCGCCTTACGAATGCTTTCCATCAAACGTTGGTAGTAACGTAAGTTATGGATAGTATTCAGACGAGCACCTAGGATTTCGTTACAGCGATCCAAATGGTGTAGGTACGACTTAGAGTAATGTTTACAAGTGTAACAGTCACAATGCGGATCTAATGGTGTTGTATCTGTTTTATGTGTCGCATTACGGATCTTGATCACACCGCCGGTCACAAACAGGTGTCCATTACGTGCATTACGTGTTGGCATTACGCAGTCAAACATGTCGATACCGCGACGTACACCTTCTACTAAATCTTCCGGTTTGCCAACACCCATTAAGTAACGAGGTTTGTCTTCCGGAAGTTGCGGACAAGTGTGCTCTAGCACGCGGTGCATGTCTTCTTTAGGTTCACCAACAGCTAGACCACCAACGGCATAACCGTCAAAGCCAATTTCAGTTAGACCTTTTACCGATACATCACGTAGGTCTTCATAAACACCACCTTGAACGATACCAAATAGGTTGTTCTGGTTTTCTAGCTTATCGAAGTGATCGCGTGAGCGTTGTGCCCAACGTAGAGACATCTCCATTGATTTCTTCGCTTCATCGTGTGTCGCTGGGTATGGCGTACACTCGTCGAAGATCATAACGATGTCAGAACCTAGGTCTTTTTGGATTTCCATCGACTTTTCTGCGTCCATGAAAATTTTGTCACCGTTTACAGGGTTGCGAAAATGCACACCTTCTTCAGTGATTTTACGGATATCACCAAGGCTAAATACTTGGAAGCCGCCTGAATCGGTCAAGATAGGACCTTGCCAGTTCATGAAGTCATGCAAGTCACCGTGCATTTTCATCACTTCTTGACCAGGGCGTAACCATAGGTGGAAAGTGTTACCTAGCAGGATTTCTGCACCGGTCTCTTTCACTTCTTCTGGCGTCATACCTTTTACCGTACCGTAGGTACCAACAGGCATAAATGCTGGAGTCTGAACACTACCGCGTTCAAACGTTAGTTGACCACGACGTGCATTGCCGTTGGTCTTTTTTAAATCAAATTTTAACTTCACGAAGCCTCCAATGTCAGAGAAACAGTCTGACTTTGATGTCGGGCATTTAGCCCAATAAGGAGCGGTCGCACATTCCCTGCGAGATATGAAAAGTTGCCCTCTCATCCCTAGCCTACTGCTAGCACTCGTAAACCTATTTTTTATCCAAAAACTTACTCGCTAAATATTATGCGTTAACAGCAAGGAAAAAGCGCGGAGTTTACCAATGTAAGTGAGCACTTTTAACGCAACTAATAGAGCATAAGATAACGCTAGTCAGTTTTTTTGTTGATGAACATTGAATCACCGTACGAGAAGAAGCGGTAATGATTGTCTACCGCATGCTGATAAGCATTCATCGTATTCTCGTAGCCTGCAAACGCGCTCACTAGCATGATCAACGTCGATTCTGGCAGGTGGAAGTTAGTGATCAAACAATCGACTAACTGATATTCGTAACCTGGGAAAATAAAGATCTCTGTGTCACCAAAGAAAGGCGCAAATTCAGTGCCTTTTTTCAACGCATCTTGCGCCGCGCTTTCTAGCGAACGGACCGAAGTCGTACCGACAGCAATCACTCGACCGCCACGAGCTTTGGTTGCTTTGATCGCTTCCACGACATCTTCCGTTACTTCGACATATTCTGCGTGCATGTGGTGATCATGGATATTGTCTACTTTCACTGGTTGGAAAGTACCCGCCCCTACATGCAAGGTAACGTAAGCAAGTTCAGCGCCTTTAGCTTTGATCTTTTCAAGCAGCACTTCATCAAAATGCAAGCCTGCGGTTGGCGCCGCAACCGCACCCGGTTTTTGATTGTAAACCGTTTGATAACGCTCTTTATCTGCATCTTCATCAGGGCGATCGATATAAGGCGGTAAAGGCATGTGACCAATTTGCTCTAGAATCTCTAGAACGGTTTGATCTGAATTAAATTTCAACTCAAACAATGCATCGTGACGCGCCACCATTTGAGCTGAAAACTCATCATTTTCACCAAGAATAATGGTAGAGCCTGGCTTTGGCGACTTAGAACAGCGGACATGCGCAAGAATACTTTTCTCATCAAGCATACGCTCCACCAGCACTTCAAGTTTACCGCCGGATTCTTTACGACCAAACATACGAGCAGGAATAACTCGAGTGTTGTTAAACACCACTAAATCACCAGCTTCAATGTGGTTTAAGACATCGTTAAATGTGCCGTCAACGAGTTCGCCGCTATTACCGTCTAGTTGCAATAAACGACTCGCTGTACGCTCCGGTTGCGGATAACGTGCGATCAATTCATCAGGAAGGTCGAAATGGAAATCAGATACTTGCATGTCTTTGGTCTTAATCGAGTTAACAATAGGGGTCACGAAGCTTTTCGCAGCCGACTAGTATATGTCGAGAAGGCGCAATAGCAAGGAGAGATGTTGTAATCAAATTTAATCAATGAGCAATTACTCTCACTTTACCTCGAACAGCAGAAAATTAAATTGCAAAACGGTAGCACTCGCGCTCGCTTTGTAACAAAATATTGCGACTATTAATAAAAACAATGATAACGATAGACAACCTGAATCAACAGCAGTCACATTATTATTAAGGTAGATAACCAATATGACATTAAAACAGCAGCTCACGTATGGTTTTGGAAGCATCATACTATTGCTACTAATTACCAGTGCTATCTCGATATTTCGTTTCAGCGATACCAGTCAAGGTTTTAATACCTATCGTAACCTAGCACTTGCTAGCGTCAACAGTGGTCGAATTCAAGCAAATTTACTCGAAGCTCGACTCGCAGTTAATAAATACATCAAAACACAACAGCGAGCAGATATTGAGACCTTCGATAGCCGCATCGCATCAACCGCAACACTCATCGACCAAACCACGCACCTTGAGCTCAAGGACACCCATAGTCGAGAGTTTGATGCGGTAAAACAACAAATTAAACAATACCAAGCGGCATTTCAAAGTGTCGTGGAGTTGATCAGTCAGCGCAATACCTTAGTCAACCAAAAGCTAGATCCAAACGGCTTTATCATGCGTGAAACCCTATCAGCAATGATGACGTCAGCGCATAACTCAGGTGATACCGAACTTGCACTCTATACTAGCGAGTTACAGGAAAGTGTCCTCACTGCTCGTTTATATGCAATTAAGTTTCTGATTAACAACAACGCCTCCGATGCAGAAGCAACTAGAAAAGAGTTCGCTCATATTAAACAGCGCGAAACAGCACTAAATTCATACCTTATTACAACAGCGCAAAAAGAGCAGTTCACTAAATATCAGCAAGCTTTCATCGCCTATGCTCAGGCGTTTGACAGTATTTCTGCAACAATCAACAAACGTAATCAACTTATCAGCAATCAATTGGATGTTATTGGAGCTCAAGCTGCTCAGTCTGTTGAAAACATCAAGCTAACCACCAAAAAAGAGCAAGACACAGTTGGTCCTTACATGGTGCAGCAGCTTAGTAGCGCCGAAACCATCATCCTTTGGTTAGCATCCATAGCGACCTTAATTGCGCTTGGTGTTGCATCATTCATCTACCGCAATATCAATCGCGTGGTTGGCGGTGAGCCAACAGAAATTCAGCAATTAGTACAAGATGTCTCAAAAGGCGATCTATCTAGCGATATTGAAGTCACCGGAAAAGAGAGTGGAATCTACGCCAATATTTTAGAGATGCGCGCTGAACTGCGCCGCATCATCGAAGGGTTCCATAGTATCTCTGATAGTGTCTCTTCTGCCTCTGTTGAGCTGGCGGCAGTGATGACGCAAACCGAAGCTAATGCTCAACAAGAACTTAGCCAAGTTGAACAAATTGCAACGGCAATCAATGAGCTTTCAAGCACAGCAAGTGAAGTAAGCCACAACGCATCTTCTGCAGAACAAGCAGCAACAGGCGCCACAGAAAGTGTACAAAGTGGACAAACTGCATTGCGCTCATCTGATGAAGTGTCACGTAACGTTGAGCACTCGATTGAAGAAACTCACAACATTGTTAATCAACTGCGAGAGTATTCGATCGAAATTGGCACTGTTGTTGAGGTGATCAATGGCATCTCAGAGCAAACCAATTTACTTGCACTAAACGCAGCAATCGAAGCAGCACGCGCTGGTGAACAAGGACGAGGCTTTGCAGTTGTTGCCGATGAAGTTCGCTCTTTAGCCGCAAAGACTCAGCAGTCTACGGTGGATATACAAGAGATTATTTCTCGTTTGCAAACTCAAGCTGAAGAAGCGAACAAGTTTATGGCGACCAACATGAGCTTAGTGGAAGGTTCGCGAGCAATTAGCCAACAACTTGGCGATTCATTCGTTGCTATTGCTAGCTCGGTGACATTAATTTCCGATATGAATACACAAGTCGCTACCGCCTCTGAAGAGCAATCGAGTGTGACACAAGACATTTCACAAAACGTCAGTTTAACCTTTGATATCGTCAATCAAAATGTGACGGGAATTAAGGAGAGCCAAAAAGCCAGCGAGGAGCTATCAAACCTTGCTGCGGAACAGAAACATTTGCTTAATTTCTTTAAGTTATAAACGGCTCAATCCAAACAAACACCCATCTTTCATGATGGGTGTTTTTGTTTCTACTGGGTCAAAGTGTGCGCTAGCTCGATGGGAAAAACTGACTTGCTACTGACGCATGCTATTTTGATTAGAAAATTGGGACGGCTCCCAAAATAATACGCCAATTACTCCTATAGTATTAATAGAGATTACTGAACTTTAGCTATTAGCTTTGCGGTAACAATCTGCGCAAATAACTAAGGAGGTTGCCATGATAAAAGTCGAAGACATGATGACTCGTAACCCACATACCCTGTTACGTTCTCACCTACTTATCGATGCGAAACATACCATGGAAGCGTTAGACATTCGCCATATTCCAATCATTGATGGTGACCGGCATTTACTGGGCATCATTACTCAACGTGATGTATTAGCGGCACAAGATTCAAGCCTACATGAGGTGCAGGAAGAACAATCCTTTACTCTCAACACACCTATACACGAAGTGATGTGCACTAACGTCATGAGTGTGACGCCAAAAGCGGGATTAAAAGAGACCGCCCTATATATGCAAAAGCACAAAGTAGGTTGTTTACCAGTAGTCGACAAAGGTCGCTTGGTTGGCATTATTACTAATAGTGATTTTGTCTCTATTGCGATCAGCTTGTTGGAGCTACAAGAAGAAGTTGAACCAGAAGAGATGGAAGATTAACCGATAAAAAAAGAGCGGCCCGAGCCGCTCAAAGAACATCAAAATTATGCCTAAATATGTATCTCTATCCTAGGGGTGTAGTTAGGAACAGAAATGAAATCTAGTTAAGTGATTGTATACGTCTGGCTCGAACAATCACCTAACCGGATTGTTTACTTTGGCTAGAACTGGTCTTCTTCCGTCGAACCTGTTAGAGCCGTTACCGATGATTTACCACCTTGGATGGTGTTAGTCATCTTATCGAAGTAACCGGTACCCACCTCTTGTTGGTGTGCAACGAACGTATAACCTTTCTCAGCCGCTTCGAATTCTGGACGTTGAACTTTCTCAACGTAATGGCGCATACCTTCGCCTTGAGCATAAGCGTGTGCCAACTCAAACATGTTGAACCACATGTTGTGAATACCCGCAAGAGTAATGAATTGGTACTTGTACCCCATATTCGCTAGCTCTTGTTGGAATTTAGCGATGGTTTCTGAATCTAGATTCTTCTCCCAGTTAAACGATGGCGAGCAGTTGTATGCAAGCAGTTGGTCTGGGTATTCGGCATGAATCGCTTCTGCAAATTTGCGCGCCTCTTCCAAACAAGGGGTCGCTGTTTCACACCAAATAAGGTCTGCGTATGGTGCGTAAGCTAGACCACGAGAGATGGCTTGGTCGATACCAGCTCGAACACGGTAGAAACCTTCCGGAGTACGCTCACCCTGGATAAAATCTTTATCATATGGGTCACAATCAGAAGTTAGTAGGTCAGCCGCGTTCGCATCAGTACGAGCGATAACCAGTGTCGTGGTACCTGAAACATCCGCCGCAAGACGAGCTGCAACCAGTTTTTGAACCGCTTCTTGAGTCGGTACAAGTACTTTACCACCCATGTGACCACATTTTTTCACTGACGCTAATTGGTCTTCAAAGTGAACACCAGCAGCGCCCGCTTCAATCATCGACTTCATTAGCTCGTATGCGTTTAGCACACCACCAAAGCCTGCTTCTGCGTCCGCTACAATAGGTAGGAAGTAATCAATACCACCTTCATCTTCTGGAGACTTACCGCCAGACCATTGGATTTGGTCAGCACGACGGAATGAATTATTAATGCGCTTAACTACCGATGGTACTGAGTCTACCGGGTACAAAGATTGATCTGGGTACATGGTTGAAGCTGTGTTGTTATCTGCAGCAACCTGCCAACCTGACAAATAAATTGCTTCAATACCCGCTTTTGCTTGCTGTACTGCTTGGCCACCCGTTAGTGCACCAAGACAGTTCACGTAGCCTTTCTTAGAGCTACCATTAACCAAGCCCCAAAGTTTATCAGCACCACGCTGAGCGATAGTGTTTGCAGGCACCATAGAGCCACGTAGTTCTACAACTTCATCTGCCGTGTAAGGACGTTTTACATTGTTCCAGCGTGGGTTGGTTGCCCAATCTTTTTCAAGAGCTTCGATTTGTTGGCGTCGAGTAAGTGTCATCGGTCTATCCCTCATTTAATATAATGCGCTTTGCGCTTTTTATCTTTGCTGGTGGTACATCCATATCCACCAGTATTCCTTCACGTTATTTGTTCGTTACGGTACTAGTCTAAATAGTCGTAACCTGGAATGGTTAAGAAGTTAGTCAGCTCATCACTGGTGGTTAACTCTGCCATCAACTTAGCCGCTTCTACAAAACGCCCAGCTTGATAGCGAGCTTCGCCCACCTCTTGCTTCACCACTTCAATCTCTTCTGATAGGTATTGCTCAAATAAGGCCTTGGTCACCACTTGACCGTTATCAAGATCTTTACCGTGTTGAATCCATTGCCATATTGAAGCGCGGGAGATTTCAGCTGTTGCCGCATCTTCCATTAAGCCGTAAATCGGTACACAACCATTGCCTGAGATCCAAGCTTCGATGTATTGCAGCGCCACACGGATATTGTGTCGCATACCTTGCTCAGTACGTTCACCCGTACAAGGGGCGAGTAGTTCTTCGGCGGTAATAGGCGCATCATCGGCTCGGCTCACATCCAATTGGTTGGTTCGCTCACCCAAGACTTTGCTAAATACATCTATGGCAGTGTCTGCAAGTCCTGGATGAGCAACCCATGTACCATCATGACCATTGTTAGCTTCCAATGATTTGTCGTTATGAATTTTGTCGAGTACTTGTTGGTTTTCAACTGGGTCTTTAGCAGGAATAAATGCCGCCATCCCCCCCATCGCAAACGCGCCACGCTTATGACAGGTGCGAATCAGTAGCCTTGAATAAGCATTGAGAAATGGTTTTTCCATCGTCACTACCTGGCGGTCCGGAAGTACACGATCTTGGTGTTTTTTCAAGGTTTTAATGTAACTAAAGATATAGTCCCAGCGACCACAGTTCAGACCAACAATGTGCTCTTTCAGTGAGAACAGAATTTCATCCATCTCGAATACAGCAGGTAGCGTCTCAATCAAAACCGTCGCTTTAATTGTGCCGGTATTTAACCCAAAATAATCTTCAGTAAAGTGGAATACTTCACTCCACCACTTCGCCTCATGATAAGACTGCAGCTTAGGGATATAGAAGTAAGGACCGCTGCCCTTCTTCAATAATGCTTGATAGTTATTATAAAAATAGAGCGCAAAATCGAACAGAGCACCAGGGATAACCTGGTTATTGAAGGTCACATGTTTTTCTTTTAGGTGTAGTCCACGTACGCGGCAAATCAACACTGCAGGATCTTCAGCCAACTCATAATGCTTACCATTACCCGGATTGGTATAGCTAATCGTACCGCGAATCGCATCACGCAAATTCACTTGACCATCTAATACCTTCTCCCACGCTGGTGACATTGAGTCTTCAAAGTCAGCCATGAACACTTTCACATTCGCGTTTAATGCATTGATAACCATTTTACGATCAGTCGGACCGGTAATCTCTACACGGCGATCTTGCAGATCATTTGGAATACCAAGAATTTTCCAGCTACCTTCACGAATATCTTGTGTGTCTGGCAAAAAGTCTGGCAACGCTCCTGCATCAATACTCGCCTGTTTTTGTTCTCGTATCGCGAGCAACCCCTCAATTCTTGGCGCAAATTGCTCACAAAGTAATGCGAGAAAAGTTTGCGCTTCCGCAGGGTAAATCGCTTGATGTTGTGGAGACACCTCACCGGTTGTCTTTAACAAGGATAGAGTTTCTTGGGCTTCCTTGGTTGATTGTGTTTTATCAGGCGTTTGAGCAAGCATGGTTTCTTCCTTTAAATCTGTCATCGTAATTACATTTGTAACTTACAGACGACATTTCCATTTATATTTCCGACATTCTAAGACGACTTCGACTGCGCTCTTAGGCTCTACAATTGATGATTTGGTTGCTGAAATCAATCTAGACATAAGTCTTACTGAGCCTTTATTTAAGTTACCTCAGCAGAGTTATTAGAAAAAGGGGGGAAGTGAAGTTTGAAGTTTTATTCGGTAATGGAAAAACGGATACCCAACCACCTCAAAGTGTTACTGGTTACGTAATTTAATTTCA
>Ga0193961_1000474_pt1 | contig 15563 bp, 11 predicted proteins | sample FB_4_MG_FD_140371 | JGI IMG/M metagenome (GOLD analysis project Ga0193961, IMG submission 140371) | Microbial mat bacterial communities from the Broadkill River, Lewes, Delaware, United States - FB_4_MG | ecosystem: Environmental > Aquatic > Freshwater > River > Microbial mats | place: USA...
ACCATCGAATCAACCAGTGCAGGTTCACTTAGCGCGATTTGCTTAACACGCTCAATTCGTTCTACCGTCAGTGGGTAAGCTTCATAGAGTAGATCTTCAACCAGCAAATCATCTTCAACCGCTTCGGTGTGCTGAAAATTAGCCAATGAATCAACACGACTTGAGTATGGAATCTGCCATGCTTCAGTCGTTAGTTGTTGGATAAGCGTTAAAGACGACTCGGAGAAAACATTATTGTCGCTGGGTGCAACCACAATCGAGACATTATCTGATTTAGAAAATGTCGCTTGAATTTCATCAAACGCTTGTAGCTGTTTATTCTCACCATCAAAGAAGACTTCATAATCGCCTTCAAAATAAAGATTTTTGCCGCCTATTGTTGCGATAACGACAAATATAACCGTTATGCTCAGCACCCACCACGTAAACCGCGTCGGCCAAGTGAACCAAGCCTTAAAATTGAAATTATTAGTGTTCATCACACTCTCCATTTGTGACGATTCGTCAAAATAGTTCCTAGAAAAACCAGAAAAATCTGGCTAACAAAAGAACTGTCTGTGTAGGCTGTCTACAAATAGATCAGCCACATCAAAAGTGACGATTCGTCATAAATGGCCATATTAAAAGCCCAAAAGGGCTTTCTTTTCTAACGACCTACAGAGTCAAGATAGGCTATTTCTTCACTAAATAGCTCTTGCTCGACACGCTGCCAAGTTTTTCGATAATCCCATTCTGTCGACAAAGGTTTCCAGTTAAGACCATCAAGCAACATGTTCGCGTTATTTAATACGGTGAAAGGGTCTTGCAATCGCTTAATACAATGGCTTCGTGAAGCATTTTGAGCTAAAGCGTTTGACCCAAATGCTATTGCCCAGTTAGCAAACACAATCGAGTCAGAGCCTATGCCTGGTGAAAATCGTAAATCACCAGCAGAGACAGCTTCAAGTACCAAACCGTCAGCATAAGTGACGACTTGCTCCTCCAATTCATTCATGACTTTCACTCGGTCAGGCGAGGCTTTCTCAAGCACCCATGGGCTTTTCGCCATGATTGCGCACGTTGATAGAACTGGTTCCATACGAGCATAAATTCGATAACCTACGTGCATCGCAACCACCTGTTCACGGCTACTGCCGTCAAACTGACCAGCTCTTGCGAACAACAACGCCTCTGATTTAAGTGAATGTATACAAAGCGCAATAATCACATCTTCTTTGCTACAAAAATGATTGTAGATCGTTCCTTTCGAATAAGGACTTAACGCTGTCAACTTATCCATCGTCAAGTTACTAAAACCTTGCTCCTGTACCAGTGATTTGGCTAATAATATTAACTCAACTTCTCGATCTGCAATGGCTTGCTGCTTTTTGCTTAAACCAAATGAACAGCCAGCGCCATTTTTTTGCTCTTTTTTGTTACAACTAAAACCAAACATGATTATATTGCCCGTATAAACTCTTACTCCCTGACCTCTGTATTATAACACGATTAGAATTCACCACCGAATCCATTTTATGACACATCGTCAATTTTGACGCTTCGTCAGAATATGCTATATATGCATCTAATTCAAGTTGTTTGATCAATATATTTAATGGTGATTGATACACCAACGGATAGGACTCATAGTGCTTGGGTAAGATCCATTTGCTAAGATGAAAAGATGAGACACCGCTATGGATGGCGTAAAATTGAAAAAACTCAATATACTGTTACTGATTTTTATCAGTAGCTTTAGTTATGCTAAAGAGTGGCAAGCAGAGATCATTGCCTCTGGTCTGAACGTTCCTTGGGGGATGGCAGTCATTGATGAACAACGATTACTGGTGACTGAACGGAATGGATACGTTGGCATACTCAATCTCGTATCGCAACAATATCAAAGAATCTTGCACTACCCTAATGTCATCGCCAAAGGACAAGGGGGCTTACTCGATGTCGCTCGGTCCCCTTTTGAACCCAGCACGTACTACTTCACTTACAGTCGAGATACCCGCACAGGCATCGAAACCATTCTTGCTAAAGCGACATTGGCTGAAAACAAGCTAATCAATCTCACCGATTTATTTATCAGCCACTCCGGTTCTAAAACAGGACGACACTTTGGCAGCCGAATCACTTTTGATGATCAATATGTGTTCTTCTCAGTCGGTGATCGCGGTGAGCGAGCGAACGGACAAAATATCCATACCCATGCGGGCAGCATTCTTCGACTGAATCCTGATGGTAGCATCCCTACATCCAACCCCTATTATACTCAGGGAGAAATAGCGAGCGCTATATGGAGTTATGGGCATCGTAATCCGCAAGGGTTATTTCATGATGCTCACTCAAATCAACTATGGTCAATTGAACATGGCCCTAGAGGTGGTGATGAAATTAATCTTATTGTGAAAGGGAATAATTACGGCTGGCCTGTTACTTCTCACGGCAAGGAATATTGGGGACCAATATCGGTTGGCGAAGCAAAAGAAATGGTAGGTATTGTCTCACCACTCAAGACGTATACGCCATCCATCGCCCCAAGCAGCATGATTCTATATCGAGGTGAGCGTTATCCAAGCTTGCATAATAAGCTTATTATTGGCTCACTAAAGCTTGCCCATATCAATATTGTCAGTTTATCTAATAATAAAGTGGTCAATGAGCAGCGTATATTACCAAAATTAGGAGAGAGGGTACGGTCACTACTGGTGACACCTGATGACAGGATCATATTTGCGACTGACAGAGGTAATATTTATCACTTGGTTCTTGTCGCAGAGTGAACCGCTGCGATTTGAGTGCTAAACACACTCGCCCAAGCCGAGCGATTTCTTCCCAACCTTTTGCACTCATACAATGCTCGATCTGCAGTAGTAAATAACGACTCTACCAGCTCACTGTATTCAATGGTATCGCTATTAAGACTATCTATATGCGCTAATGCCCCACCGATTGAAACGGTAATTTTTTTGTAGTCGGGGTTACCGCTATGGATCAAGTTAATATTTTCCACAGAGCGCCTTAATAACTCACTCACTCTCTCTAGCTCTCGTCTATCATGTCGGTGACACAAAATAACAAACTCTTCACCACCATAACGGAACGCCATATCTACGTTGGTCAGTGGCGCTTGTAGACAACTCGCCACGCTAACTAAAGCTTTATCACCTTGCATATGACCATAAATATCGTTATAGGCTTTGAAGTTATCGATATCACAAATCATCAAACCGACCACTTTTCCACTGTTTATATGGCGCTCGATATAAGGTAATGCTGTCCGCGAATATTTATATCGAGAGCCAAGCCCTGTTACCGAGTCCGCATCAGATTTAGCTCTCAATGAATCAAGTTGTTGATCTATTTTTAATAACAAGCTGCGATATGCCCGAGCCAACTGACCAATTTCATCACTACGTTCTAATTCAGGGAGCTCATCTAGACTACGATAACAAATTGGATTACCCATGCTGGAAGCAAGATTTTTCAATGGACGTACGATCCAATATGCCACCCAATAAACCGCAGCAAACGCCAAAAACAACGCAATTAAGGCTTCAGATGCAATAGAACGTGTTAAAGCGGCTTTAAAATGCGCCAACTCTTTGGCATCAAACACTGCCCATATTGAACCACCATTCTGGTTTCTAAGTGGTAAAACGACGTGCAAGGCGTAATTAGTGCCATCAAGAAAATAGTGGTCTTCAATACCAAGCGGTTTCTGCCAATCTAACGAATATGATTCGCTCATTACATCACTGTTCTCCAGTAATCGATGCTCAGAACGTGCTTTCTTAAGTAAGTAATTAAGTTTACGAGACTCAAGTGTGTTGTGGTATTCCACTTGTTCAAGCAATGTCTCTAACTTACTTATACGCGCATTAGAGTTGGTCATTTCATCACTTGCAACGTCTGCTCGCCACACCGTTTTCGTCTTAGGAATATAACGGACGGCGACTAATTGATTGGCATAATCTGATTGACCCCTTACTTCAACGAACATTACATTTTCAATTGAAGATAGCGTTTCAATGGTCGAAGGAAGGGTCATAGTGGCATAATTCACACCGGAAACCGCGGTTGAAAACATATGAACTTGCGGCTGCAATGACTGCTTAGCCAGCGCTGCAGAAAAACGGATCTGGCGATACCACTCACTTTCATATCGCGCCACACTCATGCCTGAAATGATCAGCAGAGCCAACAATAGATGAGATACAAACAGCGTTTGGCTAACCGTTAGTCTTTTTGCCAATGCGATCATTGCGCTCCATCCTGCCTAGGCTGAGTTAGGTGCTCTTCAAAATCTGAGCAGACTCCATGTGGACAAAGCTCTTGATACGAGGCATGGCATCGGTCGCAATACTCTGGTTTAAGAGAGTGGTGTGTATGACTAATGTCTTCACCTTTGAGGTTATAGCTGCCATAAATCGCTTCACCACCGATGTGCTCGGTTACCCATAACATCTGCGCATCTTCAGACACAGCAACAATTGTCGGACCATCACTATAAGGTCCATGCGCTAGATACTGGTTCATTTTGTTCGGATGTATTCTCACGTTAACCGCTGAACCCTGTGATTGATTGATCCAGTTGTATGCGCGAAGTGATTCTTGGCTAAATAACGACATGTTTGGTGGCAATTCACTCGCGGCAGGATAAATCATACTTTCTTTAACCTCTGGCCAATATTCCCACCCTGGCGGATAGCTCGCAATCGACTCAGCGAACACTTTTGATACCAGCGAAGTGCAGAATAATATTCCAACCAAAATAACGGCGTTACTTCTATCCATCAGCCCCCATCTGTCAACTAGAGTAAAAATCTCGACAATGCATGCTTGCTCAGTTTTATATGCACTTTGACACATTGATATTAGGCGAATTATGACTGAATTGATAACGCTAAATCGAATTGTGTACGTTCCAACGTTTAGCCTGAGTAGCAGTTCAAACTCTGGGGAGAAAATTTCATTAATTTCAGTGTGAATACTTTATTTGAGATAACCAATCGACTGAGTGGAAGCTTCGGCGAGAGCAAGTCATACAAGGTAGAAATGCTTCTGTTGAGGAGAGTCCATTATAGAACTTATTAGATACAAAAATGCCCCGACAATCGTCGAGGCATTTTTAAATTTGGAGCGACACATCGGGTTCGAACCGATGACCTCAACCTTGGCAAGGTTGCGCTCTACCAACTGAGCTAGTGTCGCAATTTTTATTACGTAAGCTTTTTATTACGTAAGTAATAGGGTTAGATGGTGCCCCGGGCCGGACTTGAACCGGCACAGCGCGAACGCCGAGGGATTTTAAATCCCTTGTGTCTACCAATTCCACCACCAGGGCACACAAATCTAAATTTGCGATGCCTTTACAGAAAAGTAAAACACCATCTACAGAACCAGCTTTGGTTAACTCATTCTGCTTATAATTTGGAGCGACACATCGGGTTCGAACCGATGACCTCAACCTTGGCAAGGTTGCGCTCTACCAACTGAGCTAGTGTCGCATTCTTTCTAAAGAAAGATGGAGGCGCCTCCCGGAGTCGAACCGAGGTCCACGGATTTGCAATCCGCTGCATAGCCACTCTGCCAAGGCGCCATCTTTATTACCCTCGAGCTCTTGTTGAGTTCCTCTTGGGTACGGGATGCATTCTACGGATTCACTCTTATGAGTCAACACTATTTTTTTAATTTTAATTCGTTTGGCTAAATTACACTCAAAACCAGCCAATTTGATTACTTTAGTACCATTTGCGCGGCTTAATTTCATGACTTTTAAGCGTATTTTAATCTTTCAGTAATAGAAAACGGGCTATTGCCCGTTTTCTATTTTAAATCTAGTTATTGATGCTCTTCGCTAAGCAAATCGTCTTTCGCTGCCATCAAATATTGCGCCATTGACCAGTACGTCAAAAAGGTTGCAATATAGAGAGCGCCATAGCCTAACCAAATCATCCAATCATCGTAGCGCCAGATAAGAACCCACAGCGCAAACATTTGTGCTAACGTTTTGAATTTCCCAACCCAAGACACTGCGACACTCGCACGCTTGCCAATTTCCGCCATCCACTCACGCAATGCAGAAATAATGATTTCACGACCAATCATTGTCACCGCAGGAATGGTAACCCAGATACTATGGTAATGCTCAGTGATCAAAATCAACGCTGTCGCGACCAAAACTTTATCTGCTACAGGGTCAATAAACGCACCAAATCGCGATGTCTGCCCTAATTTTCGAGCCAGCATACCATCTAACCAATCGGTAAAGCCTGCCACCCAGAAAATCATAGCTGCAGCAAATGGCGCCCAACTATAAGGTAAATAAAACGCTACGACAAAAACTGGGATCAGGAAAAGTCGTAGTAAAGAGAGAATATTAGGGATGTTGAAACGCATATTTATTGGCTCTTATGGTGCGCGCTGTTTGCTGCCTAAAAACAGGTTCTTATGGTGCTGGATTTTTACTATTGTTTCAATGCTTGATAAATGTTTTCTGCTAAAGAATGGCTTATGCCCGGCACTTTGGCGATTTCTTCAACAGTTGCACGTTTTAATTCTTGCAAACCTCCCATGTATTTCAGTAAGGCTTGCCGTCTTTTCGGACCAACACCTTCAATACCTTCTAATGCGCTAGTGCGGCGCGTCTTACCGCGTTTTGCTCGATGACCCGCAATGGCATGATTATGACTCTCATCGCGAATATGCTGCATCAAATGCAACGCTGGCGCATCACTCGGTAGATGAAACTCATCACCATCAGTGGTAATCAGCGTTTCTAAACCCGGTTTTCTAGTCACGCCCTTTGCGATACCAATCAATCGTGGTCGCTTTGGCCAATCACCCCAATATTGACTGATCACCTCGTACGCCCGATTAAGCTGACCTTTACCACCATCAATAAAGACAATATCTGGAATCTTCTCAATATCCAGCTGCTTGGCATATCGACGCTCTAGAGCCTGCCCCATCGCCGCATAGTCGTCTCCGCCTGTAATACCGGTGATATTGTATCGACGGTATTCCTGTTTCACAGGTCCTTCAGGATTAAACACAACGCAAGAGGCGATAGTACTCTCGCCCATGGTGTGAGAAATATCAAAACACTCCATGCGTTGAATCGACTCTAAACCCAGTAGTTCTCTCAACTCTGAAAAACGTTGAGATATGGTCATTTTGTGATTAATTTTGGTTGTTATCGCGGTCAGAGCATTGGTATTAGAGAGCTTTAGATAACGAGCACGTGTACCCGTAGGATTGACATGAAACTGCACTTTTCGCCCAGCGATTGCAGATAAAGCCTCTTGCAGTGGCGATGTATCATCCAGCAAGCCTGCATTGAGGATAATGCGTGTCGGTACCGTTCTTGCCTCGTTGTGATTCAAGTAGTACTGACTTAAGAAACTATAGAAAACTTCTTGCTTGGTGGTGTTGTGAGGAATTTTAGGGAAGTGGCTACGACTTCCTAATACCTTACCTTGGCGGATCATCAAAATATGGATACAGGCGATGCCATTCTCTTGTGCGAAACCTAACACATCGAGGTCATCCATTGAATCTTCCGAGACAAACTGCTGCTCTTGAACCCTTCGTATCGCTTGAATTTGATCGCGAAACTTAGCGGCTGATTCAAATTTCAGTTCACGGCTTGCCGCTTCCATCTTAGCGACTAAGGTTTCCAATACTTGCTTATCTTTACCACGTAAAAACAGCCGAACGTACTCAACCAGATCCTGGTATTCCTCATCAGAGATAATCGTACTAACGCAAGGACCGGCGCAACGACCAATTTGATACATCAAACAAGGACGCGTACGGTTGCCATAGACCGTATCTTCACATTGACGAACGGGAAATATTTTTTGAATTAGGTGTAATGTTTCTCTTACCGCGCCAGAATCTGGGTATGGTCCAAAATACTCTCCTTTGCGTTTTTTCGCACCACGGTGCATTGAAAGGCGAGGATGTTTATGAGCACTGATAAAAATATAAGGGTAGGATTTATCATCACGCAGTAGCACGTTGTACTTGGGCAAATACTGCTTGATGTAATTATGCTCAAGAATCAGTGCTTCTGTTTCAGTGTGGGTCACTGTCACGTCAATTTTGGCGATGTGGCTAACCAATGCGCGCGTTTTCTCACTATCTACTTGCTTGCGGAAATAGCTTGTCAGGCGCTTTTTGAGGTCTTTAGCTTTACCAACATAAATGACCACCAACTCGGCGTTATACATACGATAAACACCGGGTTGGTTGGTGACTGTCTTTAAGAAAGAAGCCGAATCAAAACAAGAACTCACTACAACGACTCGGTATCTAGCATTCCATGTCGGATAGCAAGGTGAGTTAATTCTACGTCACCACTGATGCCAAGCTTGGCAAACAAGCGATAACGATAGCTATTAACCGTCTTTGGACTCAGGCTAAGCTGTTCCGAAATGTCGGTAACTTTTTGCCCTTTAGTAATCATCATCATGATTTGCAGTTCACGCTCAGACAGATCGGCAAAAGGGTTTTCCGACGCTGGTGAAAATTGGCTTAACGCCATCTGTTGAGCAATTTCTGGCGAAATATAACGCTGACCGCTTTTCACTACACGAATCGCGTTGACCATTTCATCAGGACCTGCACCTTTTGTTAGGTAACCTGCGGCACCTGCTTGCATCACTTTAGTTGGAAACGGATTCTCCGTATGAACAGTTAAAACAATGATTTTTACATCAGGATTGAACCGCAAGATCTTTTTGGTAGCCTCTAGCCCGCCAATACCTGGCATGTTCATATCCATCAATACGACGTCAGCATGGTTAGTTCTACACCATTTTACTGCGTCTTCACCGCTTACAGCTTCCCCTGCTACGTTCATTCCACGGACGTCTTCAATAATACGTCGTATCCCTGTGCGAACCAGCTCGTGATCATCTACAAGGAAAACACTAATCAAACTTGTATCTCCACACTCTTATTTTGGCCCAGCACCCACCGAGGACAGTGGATAGCAAATTAGTTGCCTAGTTTAACTCAAAAATGAAAAAATCATTACTCCGAAATATGTGCGCAATCGCAAAGTTTAGCAAGTACTAATTTTCAGTTATCAAGTTAGCACAACAAATATTCGGAGTATCATAGAGTTACTCTTTACTTATAGCGAATTTCAGCTACACAGCGGTAATCAACTTTTATTTTGTAACATTCATTGAAAATGAAACCAATTTCATTTATTTTCACACATTGATAATTTTTGATTATCAATGTGCATGAACGCTAACAAGTTAATGTTAGCTTTATATAACGATTAAGGACATATTATGAAAAAGCTACTAGCGGTGGCAGCTCTAGCTGCAACACTTCCTCTGTCTCAAGTTGCTATGGCTGATCAAGACATCGGTTGTGGTCTAGGTACTATGATTTTTGACGGCAAGTCAGGCAAAGTATTTAAAGTGCTAGGTGCGACTACCAACGGTACTTCAGGTAACCAAACTTTCGGTATCACTTTTGGTACTCTAGGTTGTGACGGTAACGGCACTATCTCTTCTTCTGAGAAACTTGCTCTGTTCATCGACGGCAACATGGATAACCTTGCTCGCGACATCGCTAAAGGCGAAGGCGAAACGCTAGCAACTCTATCTGAAGTATGGGGCGTTCAAGAAGCTGACAAAGCAACTTTCAACACTCTAGCTCAAGAAAACTTCGCAGAAGTGTTCAAATCAGAGAACGTAACTTCTCAAGAAGTATTTGCTAACCTAAACAACCTAGTAGCTCAAAATGACGCTCTAGCGGGTTACGCAATCTAATTTAAACTCTAGATTGAGTTTGAAGTGCCCTTATTAGGGCACTTTTTTATAGCTGTTTATATAGATAAGCGTTTTGTCGCCCTCATCTCGACGATTAGAATGCTCAGCTATATAAATACAAAAATATTTCTACGGATTTGAATGAAATTTTCAGCTATCTCTAAAGCGCTACTCATGGGATATGGGTTGTTCGCGTCTTCCTTTGCATTCTCTGCAACCTCTCTCAATGTAGAACAGCTTGCTCAAGACCCTTATTGGCTTAAACTCGGTCATTACCTTCCCAAGACCTTTAGTGGATATAAAGGTGTCGTTGATAGTGACGAGTTCTATTTATCTCCGCAAGGTTCTGTATCACCACAGCAAGAACTGCAAGCGACGATAAATGTGCTTTATAGTGATGAGCTGGTTATTGCCGAGCAAAAGCGCTGTGAGTACCCAGCACGTTATACATGGCTGCAATCGAAACTCGGCGAAGAAGCCGTGCTGAATTGTCCTGAGCTAGAAACATGGCGTGAAGTATTAGACCCACAAGGCATGACTTTGGTCTTTCCTACCGCATTCATGAACAATCCATCGTCGATGTTTGGTCATACGCTGTTAAGAATTGATGCCAAAGATCAAACTCGTCACAAAGAGCTGGTCGCATTTGCGATTAACTTTGCCGCAGAACCTGAAACTCAAGACAATGCAGCACTCTATGCAATAAAGGGGCTTGTCGGCAGTTACCCTGGGCGATTTACGGTGATGCCCTACTACCGTAAAGTTCGCGAATACAACGATATTGAGTCGCGCGATATTTGGGAATACAAACTCAAGCTTAATGAACAAGAAGTCGAACGCATATTGCTTCACCTTTGGGAAATGCAACGTGCTACATTTGACTACTACTTCTTAGACGAAAACTGCTCTTACCAACTATTAGCGCTATTGGAATTAGCACGTGATGACTTAGAGCTGATCGACCAATTCCCACTGCATGCGATACCTTCGGACACTGTGGAAGCACTAAATAGCGCCAACTTACTTGAACGACCAGCCTATCGTGAGTCATTCGGTACACGTTTGCTGCATCAGGCTAATGAAATTGATCCCGAGCTATTTGATGCTGCAATACGCGCCAAGCAAGGGGAATTCCCTACCTCAGAGCAATACTCAGATCAAGAGCGAGCCGCAATACTCGAGTTCGCCTATGAATGGCTCAACTTTGAGCTTTACGATGTCGGCTTAGAGCGCGACCCAACCGCCAAACGCTTAACTGAATTACTCTACCAACGCAGCCGAATTAAAGTCGACTCACCATTTAGCGAAGTGCCTACACCTGAAATTTCACCAGAGAAAGGGCATGCATCCGCACGCGCAGGTTTAAGTTATCAGTATAGTGACCAACTAGGCGCGATGATGACGTTTGAGGGGCGTATTGCTTACCACGATCTCTTAGACTCACAGCAGGGTTTTATTCCCGGTGCGAAAATCAGCTTTTTTGATACTCAGCTAAGTGTTGACGAACAAGGCACTTCTCGTTTTGATCGTTTCTATTTTATTGATGCAATGGCGCTTGCACCAAGCAATCGCGTGTTTGATAGCCTTGCTTGGAATGCACGTATTGGTTTTGACCGCATGCCAAACGATGGCAAACTAGAAAGCCGCTGGTTTGGGCAAGGTGGCTACGGTAAAGCGTGGGGAGATGCACAATCACTGCATTTTTACACTCTACTTTCCGCCGAAATCAGTGGCGGAGAACTCACCGATTATGATGCGACCCTTGGTGGTGGTATCGAAGCCGGTATGGTTTATCAGTTAGCGGAAAACCACCGCGTTGGAATCCAAGGTCAGTATTTAGCTTTACTCGATAGTGATGCTGAGCAAAATGCCAAAGCCACTGCGAATTGGCATTGGCAGTTAGATCGTAATATAGCGCTTCGTAGCGAAGTCAGTTACCTACATTGGGGGCATGAAGAACTCAGTGGCAAGTTGACCGCTTATTTCTACTTCTAGCAGCGATTGATAAAGGAATACTCCTAACCATTTACTTCTAGCAATAGCAAACTATTATAGGGCGAGCAATCGCCCTTTTTCGTGTCGATTTTATCTATCAAGCGAAAGGCGCACCAACTTCGGGATATATCGTTGACTGTTCAACAAGGTTTTTTACTGACTCGCCAAGCACGTGATATTCAAGGTTCTACCCAAATTGAACTTTGGCTTACAACCGATCACGGTCCTCACCAATTACTTATCGATGGCGAGAAAACGGTTTTTTTTATCGCTCAAGAGCACCAAGACAAGTCTGTTAAAATCGCCGCACAGTTAAATATCAGCTGCGATGTAAAACCGTTGGCACTTAAGCATTTTGATCAAACCTGTTTATCTGTCTGCTATTGCCGCAGCATTAGAGAGACTCAGCATTTAGTCCAAGCACTCGAACAGCAGAACATCACTGCCTTTGAAGATGATATCCGCTTGGCCGACCGATATTTAATGGAACGCTTTATTCAAGGCAGCGTTGAATTTACTGGTCAGTTCCACTCCCGCTCCAACTACCAAAAAATCATTCATGTAAAGTGCCGAAAATCGAATTACGCTCCCAAGCTAAAAGTGGTCTCATTAGATATCGAATGCTCAGAAAAAGGCATTTTGTATTCGATTGGATTGGATAGCCCAATGGATAGCCGCGTTATCATGATTGGCGAACCTCAAGATGCGGACACGCCTATTGAGTGGGTCAGCGACGAGAAAGCGCTATTAATCGCCTTACTGCGCTGGTTTGAACAGTACGACCCTGATGTTATTATCGGTTGGAACGTCATCGACTTTGATTTTCGCTTGCTGCACAAGCGCGCCGAGTGGCACAAAATGAAACTACAGCTTGGGCGAGCAAATCAAGCCAGTTATTTTCGTACCTCCAATACCACCCAACAATCCTTTATCTCTATCCCCGGTCGCGTGGTAATGGATGGCATTGATACACTGAAGACCGCCACTTATCACTTTCGCCGCTGGTCACTTGAATCAGTTTCCCAGCAATTATTGGGAGAAGGTAAGCAGATCCATAACGTGCACGACCGAATGGCAGAGATCAACCATATGTTCCGCCATGATAAAGTTTCGCTTGCACGCTACAACCTACAAGACTGTGTGTTGGTTAATAAAATATTCGCCCAGACTCACCTGTTGGAGTTTGCCATTGAACGTTCAAAATTAACTGGTGTGGAGCTAGACCGTATTGGCGGTTCAGTTGCCGCTTTTACTAACCTCTATCTACCGCAACTTCACCGTGCAGGCTATATCGCACCAAATATGCATCCAGAAGATTGGCTAGCCAGTCCTGGTGGCTACGTAATGGATTCCATTCCTAATCTGTACGATTCGGTACTAGTTCTCGATTTTAAAAGCCTTTACCCTTCAATTATTCGTTCATTTCTGATTGATCCTATGGGGTTAATTGAAGGTTTGAAGCAAGAAGTCGGCCCCGGAAAAGAGCAGGCTGTACCAGGGTTTAGAGGCGGACAATTTCATCGCGAGCATCATTTTCTACCTGAGATGATTGAAACACTTTGGACCGCCAGAGACGAAGCCAAACGCAATAATGAAAAAGCTTTTTCACAGGCGATAAAGATCATCATGAATTCGTTTTATGGTGTGCTTGGCTCATCGGGCTGTCGTTTCTTTGACACCCGCCTAGCTTCAAGCATTACTATGCGCGGACATGAAATCATGAAACAAACCAAAGCACTGATTGAAGCGCAAGGTTACCAAGTTATCTATGGTGACACTGATTCAACCTTTGTCTCTCTCAATGGGGCATTTTCTCAGCAGCAAGCCGATAAGATTGGCTTAGAACTCATTACACATATCAACCAATGGTGGACGCAGCACTTAGCCAATGACTATGGTCTAACCTCCATTTTAGAATTGGAGTATGAGATCCATTATAAAAAATTTCTTATGCCAACTATTCGCGGACAAGAAACAGGGTCGAAAAAACGATACGCCGGTTTGATCGGTGACGGTCAACAAGAGCGTATTGTATTCAAAGGGCTAGAGAGCGCGAGAACCGACTGGACACCGCTAGCACAATCTTTCCAACAGCAACTCTATTCGATGATCTTTCACAGTGAAGATCCCGCCGCGTATGTACGCCAGTTTGTAGAAGATACCTTGGCTGGGGGCTACGATGATCGTTTGGTTTATCAAAAGCGTCTGCGACGCAAGCTGAGTGAGTACCAAAAAAATGTACCTCCTCAAGTTCGTGCTGCCCGCATGGCAGATGAGGTGAATGCACAACTTGGCCGAGCACTTCAGTATCAAAATCGCGGGCAAATAGAGTACTTAATCACTCTCAATGGTCCCGAACCTAAAGAGTATTTAAAAAGTGCTATTGATTATCAACATTACATCGACAAACAGCTCAAGCCGGTAGCCGACGCCATTTTGCCATTCATTGGGCTCGATTTTAAAACCCTTAGCGAACCACAGTTAGGACTGTTCTAACTCTACATTGATCGTATTTCGCGTTGCGATATAAGATCGCAGCGCTTTTAGTGGGATTGACTTGCTGTAATACCAGCCTTGGATTGAAAGATGGTTTCTCAACGGTATTCGCTCCAATTGAGTTTCCGTTTCAACACCCTCCACCACGACGTCTAGATCCAGATCTTGAGCAACACTGATCAAGCCATTAAAGACTTTCAGACCTTTGGCGTTCTCGATAGTGTGAATAAAACTACGGTCTATTTTAATCGCATCGACATCAAACATTGTCAGATAACTCAGAGAAGAGAAGCCCGAACCAAAGTCATCGATATAAATCTTGGCGCCAACCTTATGCAGCGCATGTAACGACGCCGCCACCTTCTCTCGATCTTTTAGCAATGATTCTTCGGTAATTTCAACATGCATATATTCGCCAACTCGGCTGATGTATGCCGCAATCTGATTCATTAGTTCTGCGTCGAGTATCGTTTCAGGGGTCAAATTAACACTGGTTGGAATTACCCACCCTTCAGCGATGGCAATTTTCAGATCATGAACGACTTGAATCACAGCCCAACGATCAATATCTTTCATTAACCCTGCTTGTTCAAAAGCAGGTAAAAAGGTGCCAGGGTATGCAATATTACCTTGCTTATCCATAGAACGAATCAGCGCCTCACAACCAATCACTTGCCCTGTCACCCGGCAAACTTGTGGTTGATACTCCAAACAAAATTCTTTGTCGCTAAACTCATGAAGCTTGAGTTCAAGCTCTTGCTGTTGTCTATGCGCATTCACCAACTGGCTAACGCGATCATCACTTAAAGTACGTGCTTCCTCAGTTCGGCGTGAATAGGTCGTATCTAATGATGAAAACAGAATGGTTTTATCGCTGCTCATTCGATTGTGCAGCAATACAAATGGCGCATAGATCAAACACGAAACGCCAATATTAAACAGCTGCAGTAGGCTGGCATTAATATCACCTTGTGTCACGATCCAAGCATTGACGAACACAGGGCTACTAAAAGGCATTCCTGTTACCGGAGCCGCTACCCAACCCAAGCTGACAGCTAAATAGGCCACTACAGTATTCGCAACTGGCGCGAGTAGAAACGGAATAAAAAGACGTGGGTTGAAGATAATTGGTAAACCAAACAACAGTACTTCGTTGATATTTAGCATACCTAGCGGCAAGCTTGCTATTGCAATCAGTCGATACGCTCGGTTATTGCTAAACAATAACAACGCCACCACTAAACCAAGCGTCGCTCCAGCACCGCCGACAAAAGTAAATACCGCCATGAA
>Ga0193961_1000475_pt1 | contig 15562 bp, 21 predicted proteins | sample FB_4_MG_FD_140371 | JGI IMG/M metagenome (GOLD analysis project Ga0193961, IMG submission 140371) | Microbial mat bacterial communities from the Broadkill River, Lewes, Delaware, United States - FB_4_MG | ecosystem: Environmental > Aquatic > Freshwater > River > Microbial mats | place: USA...
GTCACTTTTTTACATGCACAGAATTTTAATTCGAGAAAAGTCGAAATAACAAAGAGGTAATTTATGCGAATAGTTGATTTAAAAGAGTTCCTATCACTACCTAATGGGACGTTATTCATGAAGTACGCCCCTTGCTCGTTTGATGACTTGAGTGTTAAGGTCGAGTCACTTGAAAATGATTTTATTTGCGTGTCAATAACTAATGATGTTGAATCAGATGATACCGAGGATTTTTCCAGTATATTATTTTCAGCAGAAGAGACCGGTGATAGTTTTGATTTAGATACTGATGCTACTTACCGAGACGGTATGTACGAAAAAGATCAAATGTTTGCAGTGTACGAGTTAAAAGATGTTAATGGATTACTAGCAGTCGTTGAAAAATATAAGCGGCTAGCCTACAGCAACTAATAAAGAGGAAATAATATGGGTGCTCACAAGAAACCGCAGGCGCTTAGAGAGTTAAACGGCACTGCTGACAGGAATAAGCACAGAGATAATCAAGATCAGCCACCAGTGACTAGGGGAATTGGGCCAGCACCAGAGCACTTCACTGAATTGCAAAGTGATATTTGGGATTACCTGGTTGGTGTAATGTACGCGGGTGTATTATCAATCAGTGACCGTCCGACCATGGAGATGATGACTATTTTATTCCACCGCTTTCGCCATGGTGACTACGAAGAGAATTCTGTATGCCCGGCGCTCAATGGTGTTGAACTATCGCGCCTTGATTCTCTAATGGGTCGGTACGGTATGACACCAAGCGACAGAACAAAGATCGTAGTGCCAAAGAAAGAAAAATCTAATCCGTTTGAGGGTATGTAATTGCAAGACTACTCGCTAACAGCAGACAATTACGCCTATGACGTTATCAGCGGGCAGGTATTAGCTAGTAAGTGGATAAAGCTTGCAGCTCAACGACACCTTGACGACAAGAAAGCTCAGGAAAATGGCGACTATCGATACATTTACAGCGATGAAAAAGCCGTAAAAGCCTGCCGTTTTGTTGAGGCTCAGTACCATACCAAGGGTAAGTGGGCGCAAAAGAAGAAGCATTTACTGCTAGAGCCTTGGCAAATCTTCTTCTTGTGTAATGTTTTTGGGTGGCTAAAGTCATCTACCGGGCTGAGAAGATACCGAGAAGTGCTGCTATTGGTTCCGAGAAAGAACGGTAAGTCTGCATTAGCTGCGGCTATTGGTCTTTATATGCTGGCTGCTGATGATGAATACGGTGCTGAGGTTTACACTGGCGCAACCTCTGAGAAGCAAGCGAAGGAAGTATTTACACCAGCTCAGTTAATGGCAAAAATGAATCCCGCCCTGACTGGTCACTTTGGAATAGAGGTAAATGCCTCGAATATATGCATCACTAAAAACGGTTCCAAGATGGAACCTATCATTGGAAACCCACCGGACGGCTCTAGTCCATCGTGCGCCATTGTTGATGAGGTTCACGAGCATAAAGATAGCCGATTGATTGACACAATGATTACCGGTATGGGTGCGCGTGAACAGCCTATGATGCTTTACATCACAACGGCGGGCGACAATATTAGCGGGCCTTGCTATCAGTTGCAGCTTGAAGCTCAAAAATGCCTAGAAGGTGTGATGGAGAATAACGAACTATTCTCATTGATTTACGGAATAGATAAAGGCGACGACTGGGCCGACCTCGACACGCTTAAGAAAGCTAATCCTAATTACGGCGTATCTGTATCTGATGACTTCCTTCAGTCACGCCTGCAGGACGCAAAGAACAACGCTCGAAAGCAAAGTACATTCTTAACTAAGCACTTAAATGTCTGGGTTGGCTCTCGCGATGCGTTTTATAACGTGGACAAGTGGAAGCAGTGCGCGGATAAAATAAAACTATCTGATTACTTCGGTCAGCCAATTTATATCGGTATGGACTTAGCAAGCCGCGTAGATATTGCAGCCATTGAGGTTCTCATACCTGATGGCGATGATTATATTCGCTTTGGTAAATACTACCTTCCTGAGTCTGCGGTAGAGTCGGGTAATGAAATGTACACGGCCTGGATGCGCGAAGGATGGCTAACCGTTACTGATGGCGAGATAATCGACTTCAATGTTATCAAAGAGGATATTCTAGAGCTTTGTTCTCAATTTGAAGTTAGAGAGTTGGCCTATGATCCTTTTCAGGCGACTATGTTAATCACTGAATTAATGGCTGAAGGTGTACCAGTTGTAGAAATGCGCCCTACCGTGTTAAACTTCTCGGAGCCTATGAAGTCACTTGATGCCTTAATTAGAGCTAAGAAGATTAAGCACAACGGCGACCCGGTGCAGGAGTGGATGATTTCTAACGTAGTCGCAAAAGAAGACGCGAAAGAAAACGTGTATCCACGAAAGGAAAGGGCAGAGAATAAAATTGATGGAGTTATCGCTTTGCTAATGGCTTTAGGTAGATGTCAGCACGAACAAGAAGCGGCTATCGACTTCGATAACTTACTAACGGTGACATTATAAATGGCATGGTATAAATTCGGCTTCGGTCGTGGTGGTGACAGCATTCAGACTGGTACACAAAACCCGCTACCAGCAACAAGAACAAAAAACGTCACCTTTGATCAAGCTATGGCTGTTTCGGCTTGTTGGGCATCAACTAGGCTTCTAACTGAGACTGTGGCGGCAATGCCGATCCAGTGCTTTGATCGAGACATTAAAACAAATGTTAAAACACCTAATACTGATTACGATCTATGGCGATTAATAAACTATCGACCTAATCGCTATCAAACACGTACAGAATTTATTGAACAGATAATGCTAAACCTAGTTACCTGGGGTAATTCTTACGTTGTAATTGAAAGAACTTCTCGCCGCATTGTTTCCTTGCTGCCTCTTTCCTCTTCACAAATGGAAGTTGATTTGCTGGCTAATGGTGACAGGGTTTACAAATACACTACTCCAGATAGCTCGATCAAGGTTTACGCCGATTCGTCTATATGGCACATAAAGTCATTCGGTAACGGTATTGTTGGCCTATCTCCTTTGGGGTATGCGTCTAATACAATCGGTATAGCTATTGATCAGGCCAATAGAGCAGGCGAACTTTCTGCTAATGGCGGCAAGACAAACGGTGTTTTAACTGTTGATCAAGCCCTAAAGCCTGAGCAGCGAGAGCAGATTAAACAATCATTCTCTGGTATGCAGCAAGGTAATCAAGCGGAGCTTTTTGTCTTAGAGGCTGGATTCAATTATCAGCAAACAAGCTTAAGCCCCACCGATATGGAATTGCAAGACTCAAGACGCTTTAGTATTGAAGATATTGCGCGATTCTATGGGGTTCCTTCTGTATTGATTAACGATACTGCAAGCGGCACAACGTGGGGTAGTGGTATCGAGCAAATTAATATGGGCTTCTATAAGCTAAACCTAAAGCCCTACCTAGAACGAATCGAATCAAGCATTAAGCGCCATCTAATGCCAATGTCAGACCAAGAAAATATCGACATTGAGTTCAACTTTGACTCATTACTACGAGCTGATAAATCGACACGATTAGACGCGCAAGCCAAAGCTGTAAATGCTGGTCTGCTAAAACCAAACGAAGGCCGCGCAGAGGAGGGCTTACCACCTGAGTCAGGCGGTGATACAATTTACCTTAACGGCACTTTAGTTCCTGCGGGGACAACACAAAGACAAGTACAGGCGGATGCTAATAATGGAGCATAAACAATTAAACCTCGCTAAGTGTGAGGTAAAAATGGGCGCGGAAGGTTCATTAAAATTCAGCGGCTACGCTTCTGTTTTTGATGGCTTAGACTCTTACGGCGACACAATACAGGCAGGAGCCTATAAAGAAACGATCGAGAATCGTGATCGCCCAGTCCAACTGCGCTGGAATCACTATGGCCCTGTAATTGGTAAATTTACCGAGATTTACGAAGATGAAAAAGGTCTTTTCGTATCTGGTGAGCTAACTAAAGGGCATTCAGTTGCAGAAGATACGGCAGCACTACTTCGACACGGTGCTATCAGCGGACTTTCTATCGGCTATGTAGTCAAAGACTTTGAACAGCAAGGTGTTGTTAGGGTTTTAAAAGACATTGAGCTGTTCGAGATTTCAGTGGTAGAAACTCCGGCAGATAATAACGCGCACATTACCACAGTAAAAAGCGCAACCAAATTAAAAGACGTTGAGCAAATTCTCCGTCAAAAAGGTTTTTCACAAAAAGAAGCTACAGAGATTGTGGCAACGGTGAAGAAAATTCACGGAGAGCGTGAAGAAGAAAAAGCAGCAAAAGAAAACTTGGAAACATTACAAAACTTTATTAAGGAGACATACTAATGTCTGAAGAATTTAAAGGCGCTCTCACTGAGTTGCACGAAAAAATCGAAGCCAAAATGCAAGCTGTAACTGAAAAGTCAGAAGCAAAAGGCGCTGAATACAAGCAGGCGATTGCAGAGCTTGATAATTCAATCAAATCATTAAATGACCAAATCGTAGAGATTGCCCAAAAGCATTCTGTTGCTCCTGAAGTCATCGAAGCAAAATCATTTGGTCAGCAAGTGATGGAGTCAGAAGGCGTTAAGTCTTTCTTAGATGGTACTTCTAGCCGTGCTCGTGTTGAAGTTAAAAACACTATCTTAAATAGTGGTAACGCTTCATCTACTCACGACCAGCTGAGCGGTGTTGTTCCTGGTGCCTTCCGTCAGCTTACTGTTATGCCAACTGTTATGACTGGCAGTGCAGCATCAAATACCATTTTCTACTCTAAAGAGTCGAACTGGGTAAACGGTGCGGCTTCTCAAGTTGAAGGTGATGCGAAAGCAGAAGCCACTCTAACTTTTGAAGAAGTTAGCGAGCCAGTGCGCACAATTGCACACTTTATCAAAGTTTCTAAGCAAGCCCTTGACGATTCAACCTTTCTAAGCTCTTACATTGAGCGCCGCCTACGTCACGGCATCAATAACAAAGTTGAAGATCAGGTAATTAATGGCGATGGTACTGGAGTAAATCTTTCAGGTTGGTTGGCGACTGGCAATCACACTGTAATCAGTCCGCTTTTAACTGTTGACTTTTTTGGACTGGCTAACAAGCTTAAGATGGCGGTAATCGCGGCGGATTACGAGCCTAGCTACTTCTATGCAAACCCAGCTGATTGGGGCGTAGCAGAAACCACGCGACGCGCGGCTGGTGATAATGCTTTTGTTGCTGCATCCGGCGCAGTTGCTTACGTCAACAACGGTTTAACCCCAATGCTTTGGGGTTTGCCTGTTGTTCTTTCCAACAATGTGCCAGCAGGGACGCTAGTCTGTAAATCTACAGAGGCGGATATGTACGCAGAGCGTGAAGGTACTATTGTTGAAATGTTCGAGCAGGACGGCGACAATGTGGCTAAGAACTTGGTCACTGTTCGTGCTGAAACTCGCGGCGCGGAGTTGGTATTTACGGCTGCCGCTATTGTTACTGGTGATATTACTGCTATCACTAGCTAATAGGCTGGGGCGGCTTACATAGCGCCCCTAGTTTTAAAGGATTTTGAAAATGTATATTGCTACAAAGAATTTTAAAGCCTATATGGTCGGCGAAGTTAAACAAGGGCAAGAAGTGCCTTTTAATAAAGCTTGGCTTGATGCTGGATTGATTAAAGAAGTAGAATCAAAGCCAGTGCAGAAAAAAGAAATTGAAACTAAGCCAAAGAAGCAGAAGAAAGAAACTAAATGAAAACAATAGTTTTAGTGCCGCCACTTACTGAGCCTGTAACACTGCTTGAAGCAAAAGAGCAGCTTAGAATTGAGCCAGCATTTACAGAAGATGATAGTTATATTTCCTCTTTGATTAGTGTTGCTCGTGAGCGATGCGAGAGCTACTGTAATCAATATTTTACTGAGCAGGATATTAAAATATTATATTCTGGTTCGATCCCTTCTGTTGTGTCGTTACCTTACCCGAGTTTAACGGTAACTTCGGTTACTTATACCGACAGCGACAACGCACAGCAAACAGTAAATCCAATTAACTATATTGTTGATTCTACAAACCAAACCATTACATTTACCAATACTTATTCGGCTTTAAACTATCAGGTATTGGCAACAACTAGCGCCCCGCCTAAAATAAATGGCGTTCAGCAGGCTATTAAGCTTATCCTTACCGATCTTTACGAGCTAAGAACTGAAACAGCGGTGGGTGTTTCGCTTGCTGAAAATCCAGCGGTTAAGGCGGTGTTATATCCGTATCGTGAGAGCCTTGGAATATGACGTATAGAGCTGGTGAACTTGATCAAAGAATTACTTTTCAAGAGCGTCAAAGCGCTCCTGATAGCATGGGTGGCTCTACTGATACTTGGGTTAATATTTCGGCGCTTTCTTCAGTATGGGCGCACGCAAGGCCAAAATCAGGTAGAGAAGTAACTCAGTATGATCGAGTAAATGCCGAGGCTGGTTATTTGTTTGTAATTAGAAATAGATCAGACCTTCTAGAATCATACCGCATCTTATGGGATGGTGAACCGTTCAATATAAAGGCTATTAAAAAGCCAAAAGGTCGCGCCCTGTATATGGAAATAGAAGCAGAACGAGGAGTTCCACAGTAATGGCGGCTTCTGAGGTTGAAGTAATCGGCCTTGAAGATATTAAAAAGGTCTTAGAGGAGCTAGCGCCTAGACACGCTAGAAACTTATCTAGGGCAATGGTTCACGGCATGGCTTCAGAGACATCAAAAGAAGCAAAAAAGCGAGTGCCAAAGAAAACCGGACGACTTAGAAAAGCAATCAAGGCAAAGCGTAGACGCGGAAAGCCGGGGCAGCCTGTTTCTGATGTCATTGTAGAATCAGGAAAGAATGCAAAAAATGATGGTTTTTACTGGCGCTTTGTTGAATTTGGAACTGGCGGGCCTGTACCGCAACCAGAACAGCCATTTCTAAGACCAGCAAAAGATATGATACAATCAAACATACCGAAAATTGCTGAAGAACAGTTTACAAAAAAACTAGCAGCGGCAGTTAAACGAGAGCAAAAGAAGATGGCGAAGAATGGCTAATTTTGAAACCGTAGTACAGACAGCGATTTATTCTAAGCTGGCAAATGATGCACCGCTAGCTGCTGTCATTAAATCGGTTTATGATAACGTACCGCAGGCCATAAGCTCAGGTGACGATACAAACTTTCCCTATGTTGTTATTGGTGAAGATTCGCACACCACCATAGATACCGACACTGAATTAATGAATCAAGTTTCAATAACTGTTCATACTTGGTCTAGGTATTCTGGCAGAAGTGAAACAAAACAAGTGCAAGGGCTTATTTATAATGCCTTGCATCGTGCAAACCTGATAGAATCAGGGTATAAATTTATAAATATTGCTCAAGTGGGTTCAGAATCATTTTTAGATTCGGACGGATTCACTAGGCATGGTGTACAAACTTTCAATCTCATAATTGAGGAATTATAAAATGGCTGGTGGAGCTTCACGCGATCTCTTGATCGAAAAAAACAACACTGCGTTAGCGGGAATTAACTCGAAATCTATTGCGATTGCAAAAGAGCCTATCGACATTACGACAGATGAAGATAACGGCTACCGAACTTTATTGGCTGAGGCTGGTACTAAGTCTTTAGATATTTCTTTTTCAGGCGTAACAAAAGACACGCTTCTGCGTTCTCTTATTATGACCGAGCAAAGCATGCTACTAACTGACATTACTATCCAGTATCCTCCTTATGGCGCTCAAGCGGCTGGTGATACAGTCTCAGGTGACTTCTATTTTAATGGATTTACAGAAAATGGCGGCGGCTCTGATGGTGCTGTAGAATTTGACGGTACGTTGCAAAGCTCTGGCCCTTGGACTTACACGGCGGGCGTTTAATGGCTATCTTTGAAGATATTAGCCTAACCTTTGGTGGTGACGAGTTCACCATTAAAGGCAACCAGGTAATGAAGCTAATAGCACAGATTGAAGATGTTATTTCTTTGCAAGAGCTTACATCACAGCCAAAGCTATCTAAACTAGCAGAGGCTTACGCACTGGCAATTAATTACGCTGGTGGCAAGGTTATGATTGATGAGGTTTATGCTTCATTGTTCGGTGATGGCGGATCAGATAATGTCCAAAGCTCAATTACAAACCTTATTATGATGATGATACCTCCTTCAAACTACCAACCCGACGAGGAAAAGTCGGGAAAGTAGGAAGCGGCGGTTTAGTAAAAAACTTGTATATGACAGCCATAGCAAGTTTCGGATTGGTGCCTAGTGAATTCTGGGCGCTGCATCCTCAAGAGTTTTGGTGGATGCTTGAAGCAAAAGCGCCGCACCTTTTTGAAGAACCACAGCGAAAACGCCTATTAAGGCTATTGGAAAAAGGTTTTAATAATGGCTGAATCAGATATTTTCGTGCGTTTTGGGGCTGATATAGACCCACTAAAGCGCGGCACAAAAGAAGCAACAAGTACACTCGATAAATTCGGCCAGCAGGCCAAGAAAACAACGGGCGCAATGGCGAAAATGGCGGCGGCTTCCGCTGTTGCTGGGACTGCTATTGGCGTTAAGCTTGTCAAAGACTCGTTGGGTGCAATTGATGCTCAAGCCAAGCTAGCTAAGCAGTTAGGAACCTCTAGCGCTTCAATGGCGACACTTGATAGAGCGGCGGAGATGTCAGGCATCTCTATGAAGCAGATCGAGGCAGGCGCAAAAAACCTTGAAGTAGTTATGGGTGAAGCGGCTCAAGGAACTGGTGCCGCTGCTGATACGCTTGATAGATTAGGGCTATCAGCATCTAGTTTAGAGGGCATGACCCTTGACCAAAAACTTTTAACGATTAACCAAGCGTTAAAAGATAACATTCCAGCAACAGAAAGAGCGGCTGCGGCCTCTGATTTATTTGGTAAAAAAGCTGGCTTTGCAATAACTCAATTAACCCCTGAAACAATCGCAGAATCTAGGCGCCAAATGGAAGGCTTTGGACTAGCCATTTCAGATGTTGATGCGGCAAAGATTGAGGCCGCTAATGATGCTATGGGTAGTATTGGTCGTGCTGTTGATGGTGTTAGCCAGCAAGTAACCATTGCTTTGGCTCCAATCCTTGAGCAATTAGCGCTAAACTTTCAGGAAGCTGCTATTGAGTCAGGTGGATTTCAGCAGCAAGCGACTGATGCAGTTAACGGCGTAGCAAAAGCGGTTGGCTTTATCGGTAACGCCTTCACCGGCGTTGAGTTGGTAATTGATGGTACTATCTTGGGATTTAAAGCTCTTCATGCTGCTGCTCTTGGCGTTGCTTCAACTATTGCCGAATCTATCGAGGGAGCAATACAGGGAGCGGTTGGCACAATCAATGGATTGATTGATTCGGTTAATAATATACCTGGCGTTGATGTTTCCAAGCTGGTTGTTGGTCAGTCAGAAATGGTTGCCAGCATAACCGCAGCAGCAATGGAGGCTAACGGCGAGTTACAAGCAGCAACGCAAGAACTTCATAGTAAATTAATGACTCCATTGCCATCTGAGCAGGTGGAAGCATTTATTGCGTCAATTAATAATCCGGCAATCGTTGAAGCTAAGCAGGCTCAAGTTGATCAGCTTAATGCTATTGATCAGCAGGCAGGCCAACAAAGAATATCGAAAGAAGAAGAAATACAAAGCGCGATGGCACAAATTAGGATGCATTGGGGTAGCCAGCAAACTGGCGCTGTATCTCAGATGTTTTCCGACTTATCAACCTTGCAACAGTCGGGCAATAAACGTCTATTTGAGGTTGGCAAAGCTGCGGCTAGGGCCAATGTTGTAATGTCAACTTACGAAGGCGCACAGAAGGCCTACACGTCTTTAGCTGGTATTCCTATTGTTGGGCCAGCACTAGGGGCGGCGGCGGCTGGTGCTGCTATTGTTGCGGGCGGCATTAGATTGCAGGCAATTAACAGCACAAGTTTTGGCGGCGGAGGATCGGTTAGCGCCGGGGCTGCTGGTGCTAGTCCTGCTGTAAGCGCCCCAACTGCTGCGGCTGCTCCAGAACAGAACAGAACTGTTAGAGTTGATACTTTAGACCCTAGCGCACTTGTAAGCGGCTCAATGGTAAATAGTATTGCTGAGCAGCTTGTAGAATTGCAAAATGACGGTTTTAAATTGGTGGTTTAATGGCGACAATAATTAGCACTGGCTTTGTATTAGGTGAAGCTGAGCAAGGTGATAAAGGGGTTCTTTGTTTCAATAACATTATTACCCCTGAAAATATAACGGCTACCAGCTCAACTGCTGAAAATCCTATTACTAACGTGACGAATCCGGCAACGGCTTTCCTATGGGAGGCTGGCAGCACAGCAACGCAGACTATTACGGTTACTACTGATGGCTCAGAGGTTGATTATATTGGTATAGCCAGGCACAACCTAAACCAGATAGGGCTAGCTGTTTCTATTAAATACAACGGTGTAACAGTTGTACCAGCTCAAGCTATTTCTGATACTCAGGCTATATTGTTCCTGCGTGGTATCGCAACACCTTCAACTATTCAGATAGTAATTACAGGGGCTACAGAAGCGGTAAAAATTGGCGTTATTTACATTGGCAAAAAGCTTGAATTGCAACGCGGGCTATATGTTGGTCACACTCCGGTAACTTATGGGCGTGATCGCGTGGCTGTAAATGGAATATCTGAAAACGGTCAGTACCTTGGTGAGATAGTAGTAAGGGAAACAGTGTCTACTCAGGTTAGCTTGCAGAACCTCACGCCTGAATGGTACAGGTCAATGCTCGATCCTTATATTGGGATGAAGCCTAGAAAGCCCTGCTTTTTTGCGTGGAAGCCAGCAAAATATCCTGCTGAGGTTGGTTATGTATGGATAGAAGGCAACCCAAAACCAGTAAACCAGCGTAGTAACGGAATGATGCAAATTGACTGGAATTTTAAGGGCGTAGCATGACAGAAAGAATCACACTCGTTGAAATTGATCTTGATCGTTGCAGCCTTACGTACGGGCAAGCTCCATGCACTGCATCAATACCCGCCACAGGTGACATCAAATGTTTTAATTGCTTTGCAACCTGTCAGGATCAGGCAAACTACGCACAAGAAACCGTCACAGCTCGATACTCTACGGCAAGCTCAAGACTATCAACTGATTTTGAGGCAATCCCTAATATTGAGAAAGTCTCAATTCGCCCAGCTAAATTAGAGCTAGGCGAGTCTATAGGTGTTCGCGCATCTATTAACATTGATTTCAGAGATGAAAGATTTCCTGACACAGGGCCAGAAGGCGACAGGTACCTATCTGATAGAGATTACGACCCATACGAGCGCGGGACATACTGGGGCAAATTTAGGGCTCGTTGGCCATACGTAAAAGGCTCTAGCATTAGATTGATTCGAGGCAATAGTGATCAATCAATTGCACAAATGGAAATACGTCATTTTTTGATTGAAAAAGTAGCTGGCCCAAATAGCAATGGCGGTTTTACTATTCAATGTAAAGACGCTTTGCAGTTGGCAGACGGTAAACAGTCGCAAGCCCCGATTATTAGCAATGGGTCAATCCTGAATGCCAGAACTCCAACAAATACAACGCTAACTCTCGATCCGGTCGGTATTGGCTCTGAATATCCGCTTAGCGGAGTTGCACAGCTTGGAGGGGAGGAGATAGTAACATTTACGCGCTCGGGCGATATATTGTTTATAACTCGCGGGCAATACAATACAGAAGCGGTAAGTCATGATGCAGGCGCAAGAGTTCAGGTTTGTCTCGAGTATTCACAAAAGACTGTCACCTACATTCTTAATGACCTGCTTTTAAACTATGCCAATGTGCCTTCTGAGTTTATACCTCTTTCAGACTGGACGACTGAAGATAATAACTACATAGCTAGAAATTACTCTTCCTTAATTGCAGAGCCGACAGAAGTCAAAAAGCTGATTAATGAGCTTTTAGAGCAAACCGCCTCTACTATCTGGTGGGATGATGTTTCAAAGCTTCTGAAGTTTAGGGTGTTGCGATCAGTGGCAACCGACGCGGCCCTGTATGATGACAATCAAATTGTCGGTGGTAGTTTTAGCGCAAAAGACCAGCCAGAAAAACGAGTATCCCAAGTTTGGACGTATTTTGGCCAAATAAACCCACTAGAAAAGCTTGATGAAACCAAAAACTATTCATCGACTCTCGCAGTAGTTAGCACTGAGAGCGAAACAAATTTTAATAACGTGCCAAGTATTAAGCGTATTTTTAGTCGCTGGATACCTGACACTGGCGCAGATGCAGCAGACAGATTGAATAGGCTTATATTATCTAGATACTCAACACCGCCTAGATTAATTAGTTACAACGTGCAACGTGGCCTAAATATAACGCCCGAACTTGGCGGTGGTTATCGTGCTAAGTCTTGGACTATTCAGGACGAAACAGGCTTGTCTGTTGAACTACCAATTCAGACTATTCAGGTTAAAAGCTCGGATACTGGTTTTTCGGTTTTAGCTGAAGAGGTGCTATATAATCAGACCGTGGCACCAGAAGACCCAACAATTAAAAATGTATCAATAGTGGTAAATGAAAACAATATTAATCTGAGAGAAAAATTCTTTGACGTGTTTTCTATTATTAATACCGGCGATACTATCAACTTTACAATTGAAGAAGGTGTGATTATTGGCGGTGCTTCCACGGGCTCGGCTTCACTGGTTTACGGTGCTTGGGATGAGGACATCACAATCAACCTAACTAATAACGGAACGGTTGCTGGTCGTGGTGGTCGTGGTGGTAGTGGGGCGCGAATCAATAGTGACGGATCATTGACCACGGGGTTTAATGGCTCTAATGGTGATGACGCTATCGACCTGCCTGTTACTGGCTTACCAATTCCTACAGTTTTTAATATTACAAACAATGGCTTGATCGGCGGCGGCGGTGGTGGCGGCGGTGGCGGCGGTGCTGCTAAGGCTGTCATGTCCACGGGTTTGGCGTCACCAAGTCAGGCGTTATATGGCGTGTCGGGTTCTGGTGGTGGTGGTGCGCCGTTTGTGAATTTTGGTGGATCGTTTGGCGTTATAGAAAACCCGTCACAATTTATAACCAGTGGCATTAACACAGTTAACGGTGCTAAGAATGGTTTAAGTGGTCAAAATTCGTCAGAATTAGTGACTGGTGTTGGTGGTATTCGAACTGGTTTTTCTTTTTTCAGCGACTTTAACCCTACACCAGACCCCGACTCATACGTTAGAAACGGTGAAGGGGGGGATGGTGGCTATTTTGGCTCAAACGGTATTAACGGTGGGGACGGTATTACACTGAATCCCATATCTGGGTCAGTGACATCTAACGGCGGAAACGGCGGCGCAGCGGGTGACGCTATCTTAAAACGCGGAAAAACTGTTACAATTACAAACAACGGACAAATACACGGGGCAATAGTACCATAATGGCAAATTCAATCTGGCAGGCTACAGTGCAGAATGCGACTGGGGATATTATCCCCGGTGCAGAAATGACGGTGGTCGATGAAAACACAGGCTTACCAGCTACAATCTTCTCAAGCATTGGCGGCGCAGCATTAACAAACCCGTTCTTTGCAGATTCAGAGGGATTCGCGCAATTTTACGCCGCCCCTGGAACTTATCGAGTAACTGCAAATGACACAGGCACAGGGCAGACGATTACTTGGCGTTATATTCGCCTTGGTGATGCAGCTAGCAGAGACGTAGGTATTGCTTCCGGACAGGTTCCTGACGCTGATGCGATGAACATGGTTAATGCAACAACCAATTATACAAACTTGAATCTCAATAATACAGAATTCAGCGGAAACCTAGATTCTAAAATTTCCGGGAAGGCCATTTCTGCAACGCAAGCACTAATAGAGATTAAAAATACAAACACGGCTGAGCCTGTATCTATAACTGTAACAGGTAGTTTTAGCGTACTTAATGCTGATCTAACACTAAACACAGCATTAATAGTGCCTACGTTTACATTTGCTAGTGGCATTGGTTCAGTTGTTGTATTGGCGGAGGGGCTTACCGGACTTTCTGCTGGTGATACCGTATGGCTAACGTGCAATAATACCGGATCAAGAATAGTGGTGAACTTCTAATGATTGAATATTATTATGACAAAAACGGCTTAATTCACTTTGTGGAAAAGCACAGTGAAAACAAGCAAACTAGCGGAATTATTCGCGATAAAAATAATGCGGATAAATTAATAGATTCTGGCGTTGAAATAGCGCCTTACGTTGAGCCTGTTAAGACTGCTGAGCAATTAAAGTCGGAGGTGGAGCAAGAGCTTAAATCATTAGACGCAAGCTCTCGCACACTCTCTAACGCGCTTCTAGGTGATCAATGGGCAATTGACGAGCTTAAACGCCTAGAAGCTGAAAAGGTTATTTTGCGGGATAAGCTTCAAGCTCTCTGATCACTCATTGAGCTTGAGTTGTTTTAGTTTAGCTTTGTAAGTGGCCTCTATGTCCTTCAAGTCCTCAATAGAGTATTTCTTAGGATCGTGAGGCCCTTCTAGCCATTCAACCCTAGATAGACCAATCTTCTTAACTAAGTTAATCCTGTAGTCTGCTATGTTGCCTGACAGATGGTTATTGCACACCGAGCATTGCTTGTGGCAATTATCCTCTTCAAACCTTAGCTCACCATGACCACCAACAGTTCTATAGTGCCCGGCATGGTATTGCCCATCGTGAAACCTTTGACAGCTTATGCAAGGTTCTTTTTCATCTTCAGCCCTAATGAACGCATTGAAAGCCGTCTGAGCCTTCTTTATCCATACAGATTTATCGTTATCATTAATCCTCTTCTTGAATTCGGTGTTTCGCTTCTTGACCTCTTTTAGCTTCTCTTTGTTGCGCTTAGCATTCGACCATTCTATTGCATGATCAATATTGCAGAATACGCCAGCGGGAACCTTTACCCATTCCGTGACGTACTTCTTACAGTGCTTGCATGGGCGCTTAGAGTTAGCCATTATTGCCAAATAACAGCGATAAGAGACACCACTGATCCAGTAATTGATAGTGCTAATAGAGATAAAATAACACCAGATATCTTCTCCCCAATATCATCAAAATCAAATAAATTAATGATAAAAAGCAATAGCGCAATAAATACCAGCGACGTGAGAAAAATATTACCAGCCATAACTAAGCCCCCAAAACCATATCGCAACCATCACCACGACTTGCCGCAGCAAGCCTAATAACAACCTTATCCGCTAACTGAGCCAGCTTAGGCTTAGGCATATTGAATTCATAATCAAGGCGCTTTGCTACTGCTTTGGCGTAACCTTCATTTGTGACATAGAAGCCACCAGGAACAGCCCATGTGCCATCTTCTTTCTTGACTAGAGTAATACCGCCTTCCTCTACGTCATCTTTGTTTTTTATCGTGCTTGTGTATTCGTTTGTCATTTAGTTTTCCTCTTTAGAAAAAGCTCATCAATTGGTTTAGCGTTCTTTCGTCCGCTGTTTTAAATATATTACTCATAGCAGCTTGTATTAGCGCCTGATAGCATTGTTCAAACTCATCTTGGCTCATACTGCCAAAAGACAAGGATTTAGCTTCTAGCCTTGCCTCTGAGCTTATCGAGTAGTAAGCATTATGA
>Ga0193961_1000477_pt1 | contig 15551 bp, 13 predicted proteins | sample FB_4_MG_FD_140371 | JGI IMG/M metagenome (GOLD analysis project Ga0193961, IMG submission 140371) | Microbial mat bacterial communities from the Broadkill River, Lewes, Delaware, United States - FB_4_MG | ecosystem: Environmental > Aquatic > Freshwater > River > Microbial mats | place: USA...
ATAAAATCAAATATCTTACATATCTACAATAAAAATAAATTTGCCCTCCTTTCAAATACCTCTATAGCTTTACGATTAAAATGGGCAAGTGAAAATTTTATAGATGTTGTTCTCGAAGAGTTAGAAAATGAAAATATCCTTAAAAAAGATGGCAATCTTTACAAAAATGCAAATATAGTAGAAAATCTTCAAGATAGACTCGAAGATATTATTTTAGAGAGACTAGAGGAAGAGGGGTATGCTCCAACTGCTCCTTATAATATTTATGATGAGCTCGATATAGATAGAAAATTGGGTGATACTATTTTGAAAAGCCTTACAAAAAAGAAATTGGTTATAAGACTACAGCACAATCTTTTTATTCATGCGGCTGTTTTATCAAGTTTAATAAGCAAAATGAAAGAGATCATCAAAAATGATGGATTTATAGAGGTGCAAAACTTCAAAAAGAAGTTTGCTATGAGTAGAAAATATATCATCGCCTATCTTGACTATTTAGACAATACTCCTGATATTGAAAAAAGAGAAAATAAAAGATATTTACTCCTCTAAATTAATTGCGCTTGAGGTTTTCCATAATAATACCCTTGCGCATAATCTACTCCTATCTCTCTCAATATTGTATCAATCTCAACATCACTTACATACTCTACAATAATTTTAATATCTGATTTTCGTGCAAATTCTACTATTGATTTGACTACATCTAAAGTTCTACTATCTGAGACTATAAGTTTTGTAATAGAGCCATCAATTTTAAGATAATCAGCTTGAAGTGATATAAGATACTCATAATTAGAATACCCACTCCCAAAATCATCTATTGCGAGTTTTGTACCTTGTTTTTTGAATTTTTGAATTACTTGAGAGATATGAGCATTGTCCTCCATCCCTTCTGATTCTACGATTTCCAAAACCATTCTATCAAAAACATCTCTTTTCTCTGCATACGCATATAAAAAAGATACAAGTTCATCATTCATCAAATCTTCTATACAAAGATTAAGTGAAAATTCCACATCATTATTACTAAATTTATCCAAAACTTTTTCTATCATTTTATGTGTCAGTTCTGGATACAGTTTTGTTTTTTTAGCAATATCTAAAAAATCATTTGGATAAATAATTGTATCATTTTCTTCAATTCTCATCAAGGCTTCATATTTATCCACCTTTCCCGTTTTATAATTATAAATTGGCTGAAAATGGGGAACTATTCTATCCTCGTTGATTGCTTTATGTAATCTATCAACCCATTGTATATTGTTTTTAAAATGATCTAAGTTTTTAAGAGTATCATCATATTCAACTATTTTTCGTTTCTTTTCTTTCGCTTCTTTCAAAGCTATATCTGCATATGCAAAAAGATTCTTTTTATTTGAGGCGATTCCACATGTATATGTTATAAAAGAGTTTTGATCTTCCATAACATATTTTTCTTTTCCTGCTGTAAGCATAAATTTTTCTATATTTGATTTTATCTCTTCACTTGATTCTTTATTATTCACAATGGCAAAAATATCGGCCTGCACTCTAAATAAAAAATAATCTTTATCTTGAAAATAATCAAATAATCTATTGGCAAACTCTTTAATCACTTTATCACCAATCTCATGACCAAAACTATCATTGATCTCTTTAAATCTATCTATAGTAATCAAGGACAATACAACATCATAATCTTTAGCAATATAATTTAAGAGACTTACTCTATTTCCTAAACCAGTTAGAGAATCTGTTTTAAATAAATTTTTTAATTTTGTTTTATTTTTGATGTGTTTTGTTATATCAATGGAAGAAGATATATATCGTAACACTTCACCTTTTTTATTTTTAATAGGTATGATTGTTAAACTAGCATAATAACTCTCACCATTTTTTCTTCTATTTTTTAATATACCTTTCCAAATTTCTCCATTAATTATTGTATTCCACAAATTCTGAAATTGACTTTTTGGAGTATCTGGATGTTGAAATAATGCATGTGTATTTCCAATAATTTCATCTTTATTGTATCCACTTACTTTTTCAAAACTTTTATTGACATAGGTAATCACTCCATCTTTATTAGCTCGAGATACTACAGAACTTTCATCTAATAAATGACGATATTGTTCTAGGAGATGAAATTGCTCCTCCTTATCTCTTTCTATAGCTCTTATTTTTACAAAAATATACCGTGATATGACTAAAGTCAGTGCTATAAGTATAATTATAACTAAGTAAATTTTTTGTAAATAGTCAGATGAAATTTGTTTTAAGTTTTCTTTTTCATGGTGAAGCATTTTTTCTAATTCATCCACATAAAAGCCAGCTCCTATAACCAAATCTAAATGAGGCAATAACTGAACATAAGATATTTTTTTATTTTCTTTTTGAGTATCTGGATTTATCCATTTATATCCTAAATATCCTCCATTAGCAAAAGCTTTTTCAAATATAACATCAACTAACTTTTCTCCATTTAATGCATATAAATGTTCAATGTTTTTACCCTTTAATTGAGGATGCATTTTCATAACTTTATCTAATCCTAAAATCCAAAAATATCCTTTGTTTTTATTTCCAAAATGATCTTGTCGAAACTCACTAAAAATAAGATTTTTGATATCTTCATCTATACTTTTTTTGTACACTCCAACAGCAATATAAATGTCATGTTTCAAATCTTTTTTTACATATACATATTTTGTTTGTAATTCATCTATTTTATCATTTGGATTTTTCCATTTATATGAACCCAAAATATCTTGATTTGAGAGTGCTTTTTTTATAAAATTTGCAAATTCTTCATTTGTTTTACCTAATTCTATAAATGATTTTTGAGCGAATTTTTTATCTCCACCATAGTATAAAAATTTGCCACTTTTATCAAAAATATAAAAATATCTTGATTTATCATTTCCATTAAGAAGACTTAAATCTTTTTTATATTTCTTCAATAGATCTTTTGTGTTTAATAAAGAATCTGTAGATAATAAATTGTGAATAAATTCTACTTTTTCTTTGATAATGCGTTCATTATTATTAAAAATAATCGCTTTTATAACCGCACTTCTTTTGACTGCTCGTTGTATCTCATTTTTAATGAGAGTTTTATTCGTATTATAATAATCTTGTTCAAGTTCTATTATTTTTTGTTGATATAAAGTATCTGTAAATTTATATATAAAAGAACTTACTATAATTGAAAAAGTAATTATTACCGCAATAATATTTAAAAAATTAATTTTTGAAAGACTTAAGTTCATATTTTTCCTAGAGTATATAATGTAACATAATTTGTTGTTTTATAATATATCAGATATTTGAATATTATAATTATAATTGAGGAATTGTGGGAAAAATTTTGGATAAAAGTATGAAAAAGTAACAATAAGAGATAAAAACCTCTTATTGTTACTATAGAGTGGTAAAATAGTTACACTTTGAGTTTAGATAAACCTCTTTTTTTGGCAGCTATTGCTATCACTACAAAGACCATCGCTGTTAATACATATACCCAAGTAGGAATTGGTACAGGATCTCCTGTAGCGTATGAATGCATCCCTGATAAGTAAAAATTTACTCCAAAATATGTCATCAAAATACTTGCAAATGCAAGTGTTGAAGCAACTGCAAATATATAAGGAGTGTTTGCTTTTGGAATCATCCTAAGATGTAAAACAATTGCATATATTATGATTGAGATATATGCCCATGTCTCTTTTGGATCCCATCCCCAGTATCTACCCCAAGATTCATTTGCCCAAACTCCACCTAAAAAGTTACCTATGATCAATGCAGCAAGTCCTAAGATAAGAGCTGCTTCATTGATAGCAGTGATATGTTTGATAGTTGCATCAATATGTGGTTTTTTTTCATCTCTAAAGATAAATAAAATCAAAGACATAAAACCAAGCATTGCACCAATTGCTAAAAATCCGTACGAACCTGTGATAATAGAAACATGAATTGTTAACCAATACGATTTTAATACAGGCACTAAGTTTGTAATTTGTGGATCAATCCCTGATAAATGTGCTGTGAACATAAACACACCCGCCATAATAACAGTAGCACTTAAAGCCATCAAAGATTTTCTAAAGAAAAACAATCCAGCAAACATAGCAGACCACGCTATATACACTAAAGACTCATAGGTATTACTCCATGGTGCATGACCACTTATATACCATCTATGCCCCATTCCAAAAGTATGTATAGCAAATAAAACAGCTAAAATCACAAAAAATGCGGTATTTAATTTTGATGAAGACCAGTTTTTATTAAATACAGTTAAAAAAGAGATAAAAAAGATAACAATACCTATAAGCACATATGCTAATGTAAGTTTAGGAAAAATTCCTAATTTATTTAATAAAATTTCAGCATCCAAATTACTTCTAGTAGGGATAACATCTTTTCCTACTTTTTCTTGATACTGAGAAATCAATCCAATAAATTTTGTTGCTTCTGCATAGTTAGCATCGACAAGATTATCTATAAAACCAGACACAAGTAATTTTATAATTTTGCTATCTTTTTCTGCAAACTTATTCATCGCATCAACAGGACTAAACCATTTTGTATAATCTAAATGTCCCTTGTCATCAACTGGTTTTGGAAATATTTGAAATAAATATCCATAATAAACCATATAAGCGATATTAAGTCTTTCATCTAGTCTTAAAACATCTTTTTCATATGTTCCTCTTGTATTTGCATTGACTGCATTTGCATTATTAACAATATCTTTTAATCTATATGCTCCTGATTCTGTAAACATTTCACTAAAAGCAACATATTTTCTTGAACTATCAAGTCCTAACTCTTTTTTTAATTTAGGAGTTGTTATTTTTAACATTTTTATATTTCGCCATATTTCAGGTCGACTTATCATCCCCAAAACAACTTGATTTGGATTCATTCCCAAAAATTGACTTTTTCTCGTAAGTTTATTCAAAATATCTCTATTTAAACTATCTATTGGTTTCATCCGTCCTGCATTTGATTGAACCACTAAATGAGAAAAAACTTCAGCAGTTTTCACCGATTCTGTTTTATACTTTTCTAAATAAATCATCGCATTTGAGATCTGATCGGATGCATTGAGATCAGAACTCGCATTTGCATTGACATTGATAAAAGTAAAAAATACTGCTATTATAAATGCAGCATTAAAATTTTTTGAATATTGGATAAGTTTTGTAAATCTTGATTTTTTATCAAACATGTTCATAAGTAATCCTAAAGTAAGTAAAAAATATCCTAAATATGTAGGGATTGTTCCTGGATCTTTATTGACAGAAAGGACAGTACCTGTTTCATCTGGATCATATGAACTTTGAAAAAACTGAAATCCACCATACTTCAAAGTAGAATTCATAAATATTCTATAATCAAAGTTAACATTATTCGCTTCATCTATCACAGTGACTTCACTCGCATATGATGAGGGAGACATACTTCCAGGATAACGATCAAGTTGAAAATCATTGAGTTTTATAGCAAATGGAACGCTTAGAGGTTTCGAACCATATGATAAATAGACCATAGTTTTATCTTTAAATGTTATATCTCTAGTCAATGATGCTGCTTGTCCTCTTTGTCCCACAAGTTTTACTACATGTGATTCATCTCCTAAAGTTACTTTTGTTCCTATAAGATTCATAGTCGCTGTCCCTTTTTTAGCAAACTTATAACTATCTAATGAGATTTTTAACTCTTTATCTTCAAACTCCACAACATATTTAAAATCATTACTTCCTATAGCAGAAAACTCTTTTTGAAAATCGGTATAATATTGTTTGCCATTAGATATAATAGTCACTTGAATAAAAGGCTCTAGTGAGCTCATTTGACTTTGAGTCTGTCCTTCTTTTATGTGCATAATACCCTCATAACCAATATATCGAGTCATTCCAGCACCGATCAGCATCACCACAAATGAGATATGAAAAATAAATTTTGCTTTTTGTCTCCACATCTTTCTTCTATTGATAATACCTATTAAGTTAACAATTGATAACACCAATGCTAACTCATACCATATACTGTTATACACTAAGACTCTGGCTGTTGATGTTCCGAAATCATTTTCTAAAAATGTAGCGACGCTGGCTCCACCTGCTAAAAGAACAAAAGCGAACATAGTTGTCCAATAAGAGAACACTAAATCCGCTGTTTTTTTAACAATACTTGTTTTTTGCATAGGCAATTCCTTTGATAATAGTAATTAAGATTATAACCAACGTAGATTACTCTTAAATAATTTTTTGTAAAAAAATAGATAATTTTTCTCCAAAATAACAATTCATTTTTGTATTTTACTCAATTCTGTAATCATTTTATATTATTTAACTAAATTGGTTTATTGTTGTAAGAAATATCAAAACTTACTTTTGATATTTCTTCTCGTAGGGTTGTAAACTAATGAATAAGCTCACTAATAAACTCTGTAGCATAAGAACCTTTTGGGAGTTCAAAATTTAGCTCAAACCACGCTTTTTCTTCTTTGTATTCACTACTTATCTCTGTAGGAAAAATCCAAGCAAACCGTCTTGCACCATCTTCTTTGGTCTCTCTGATAAAATCTTCTTCAAATTTGAGAGCATCTTCGATAGCAAATTTTGTTTTTTTACCACTCAAAAGTCCTGTAGGTACTCTATCTCTATTTGCAAATTTTTCTGACTCTTCCTCTAAATCTTCTATACAAAATAATCTTCCGTAAGGATAATGTGAAAAAACATCTCCTCTCATCACTTTAAGAGGGTGTGTTTGTGATTGCATCTGTTTAATAGTATCAACGCTTAAATTTAATTTTTTATTTATCTCTTCAGCTTTAAAACTATCTACAATTTTACTCACTTCGATTCGTTTTGATAACCAAGAATTGAAAAGATTTGATTGAAATGCATTGATATACATTTTACGAAGTTTTCGATCTCTTACTTTTAAAGTTCCAGCTATTAAAGCTTCCCCTTTTTTGTAGTTATCTCCATCGAGTCCAAATCTTTGAAACCCAAAATAATTAGGCATCCCAAAAGTTACTATTTGCTGTAAAGCAGACTCAAGTTTCATACGGTGCATAGGCTGTACTCTTTTAAGTCGAATAAAAAATTTATTCCCTTTTAAATGCCCTATTTTGATTTTGTTATTATGATATGTTTTTTCCAAAATTTTAATCTGTGGATGTGAAAAATTATTGATTTTTTCCTCAAAACTTTTGTGTATTGATATATATTGAATAGTCATCGCATTTTTATCTTTTAATCCTGCATATCCTATATCTCTATTTTTACACCCTACCGCTTCAGAGATAATTTTTAAAGCATCCCAAGTAGCCAAATCTTTTTTCCGTATTTTTAAAATAAGATGCTCACCCTCTCCACTAAATTCATACAAAGGTACCTCCGTAACTATAAAATCATCTTTACTTTGTTTAAAATAAACATCAATTTGACTATGGCTTAAATAGTGTTGTTTTATCATATATTTTCTCTTTCTTTTTTTGTTTTGTCGTTATAATTATATCTAAATCTTAATTATTAAAATGTAATTATAAACAATGCCCCTATTTCTGCTTTTTTATCATTTAAAACAGATATGGTACCATGATACTTCTCTACTATTATTTTACTCATATATAGTCCTATACCAGTACCATTCTCTTTCTCTTTTGTCGTAAAATTTGCTTCAAAAATTTTTTTTATTATATTTTCAGGTATCCCTCCTGCATTATCAAGGATAGTGATTTTTTTCTTATTATCTTCGATTTTTGTTTGGATTTTGATAGTATTAGAAGTTCGTTTTCTGTGTTTGAATACATCTTTAGCGTTGTTTATAAGATTGATGATGACATGTTTAAACTCATTTTCTATAGCTTCTATCAAAAAATCATCTTCTATCTCTATATCTATTTGTATCGAATATTTCATGATCTCATCTTTCATCAAAAGTAAAATACTCTCTAGAGCAGTTTTGATCGAAAAAGGTACTATCACTTTGTCTGGTCTAAAAAAACTTCTAAATTCATTGAGAGTATGATTCATATGGAGTACTTGTGTAGATATATCTTTTTGAAATGAGGTGATATACTCTTGATCTATGAGTTTATCTTCAAAATCATATTGAAGCATATCTACATTCATATTGATTATATTTATAGGCTGTTTCCATTGATGTGCAACTGCATCCATCATTTCGCCCATAAGTGCCAATCTTGATTGTTGTAAAAGCATCTTTTCACTTCGTGTTCGTTTGAAAATCTCCTCTTCAACTTTGTGTTCCAAATTGGTTCGATAATGATACAGTTCCGCTTTATTTTGTATTTTTTCGATCACTTTACTTACAATACTTGTAAATTGTGCTATCTCAATTGGTTTTAAAATGAAGCCATCAATTCCTAACTTGATAAGATCAACAAAATAGTCAGTTTGAGTAGAGATCACAAGTATAGATATATCTTTACTTACTTCCCGTATCTTTGCAATAAGTTCAATCCCACTCATTTTAGGCATTTTCATACTCGTAATAATTAAATCATACTTATTATTTTGAAAACATTGATACCCATCTTCACCATCTATAGCTATATCAATATTATGAAAAAAAACATCAAATATATCTTTTCTTAACTTTTCATTGGGTTCGATATACAATACTCGTATCGTTTGCGCTAATGTAATCAAACTATCCCATTTTATATCTTCCATTTTTTACTCTTTTTATTTAATCTTATTGAAAATGATGACTCTTGCACTCATTTGTATAGTTTCCATCAATTGCTTTTGCAAAAATATTGAGAGGTACTGCATGTTTTTTGGCGATTTCTAATATTTTTTCTACCTCTTTGGGATCAAAAGTGAAAAGTATCTCATACTCTTCTCCACTACACCCCACTTTTTTGTCAATTGTATCAAAAAAATCGAACCCTATTGTATTCGCATCACTCAATCTTTCAAGCTCAAAAAATAATCCATCAGAGATATCCAAAGCACTATTAATAAAAGGTGCAATTTCATAAAAAAATTCTGCTCTTAGTTTTGGTTTGATAAATTTTGATTTTTTGCCTATTTTTTTATTTTTTAACAAACAATCCAAATCTTTTTTGACACTTCCTAACTCACCCGTATAACACACAAAATCACCTACTTGTGTCCCCGTACGATACACAGCTTTTGTAGTTTTAGAAACAATAGTAATAGATATATCCAATTTCTCATTTGCGATTGTATCTCCCCCTATTATCTCTATATCAAATTGTTGTGCAACTTTTTGAAAACCTTTTGATAATTGATCCAAATCGTTTTTGGTAAAATAAGGGGGAATCGCCACACTCAAAAGTGCATATTTAGGAATAGCATTCATAACAATAGCATCGCTTATATTGACAAGCATAGCCTTTTGTGCAATCTGTTTGAGACTCATCCACGAAGTTTTAAAATGTACATTTTCAAAAAAAGCATCCATACTATAAACATAGTTTCCTACAACAGCACCATCATCACCTACAAATCTTGAGTTTGCAAATTTACTAATAAAATAATTTTCTTTATTGATTTCTTTATTCATAAAAAAGATTATAACATTTTAATCATTTATTTACTATTCTAGGCAAATGAGAATAATTTAAAGAAAGATTAACAGTAATACTATATTTATACTAATTCAGATAGCAATAGTACGCAAAAAATATGAGATCATCCAATTAGTACAATTTCCAGAGATTATTTTATTTAGCTATTGTATTGATATCACTATGGGGATAATAGAGATAGTAGAACTTGCAAAATATTGTTTAGAGCATAGTTATGAGGATTCTGTTGTCTATTTTAATAATTTTATAGAAGAAAAATTTTTACCCTCTAACTTTTCCAAATATTTAAAAGAGTGGTTAAACGAACAAAATATACTAGAAGATTCTGATGGATTTATATCAAAACTTGACTTAGATGGAGATATAAAAGGTTAGTAGATTTTACTCTACCAAATGGATTATTTTATGAAGATGGTATCTTATACGCTGTTGAGTTAGGAAGTAGTTCTAAAAATACAAGGGATTTATAGTCTATTATTCAAATCGACTTTATATATTGATTTTCAGATGGAATAGTGTATAATTCATCTTTCATTATCACAAAAAGAAAGAGGAAAAATGAATAATCAATATAAACTTACAAAATTTGTACAAGCAGCAGGTTGAGCGGCAAAAATGGGTCCGGAGGATCTCAAACAAACAATTTGCCAATTAGCACCAACAAATGAAAATGTACTTGTAGGATTTGAAAATAGTGAGGATGCTGCTGTTTTCAAAATCAATGAAAATGAAGCATTAGTACAAACACTTGATTTTATCACTCCTGTAGTTGATGATCCTTTTATCTATGGGAAAATAGCGGCTGCAAATTCTTTATCAGATATCTTTGCGATGGGTGCAGAGGTCAAAACAGCTATGAATATAGTGGGTTTTGATGCTGGTCATTTTCCAAAAGAGGTTTTGAAAGAGATGTTACATGGTGGAAATGTAAAGATTCAAGAGTGTGGTGGTGTTTTGATGGGTGGTCATACTATACAAACGCCAGAGATGTATTATGGACTCAGTGTCACAGGAATGATACACCCATCAAGAATACTCCAAAACAATGGAGGAACTATAGGAGATATTTTAATTTTAACAAAACCTATAGGATTAGGGATATTAACCACCGCTATAAAAAATGATAAATTAGATGCACAAGGGATAGAAGAATCGATTAAAATTATGGAAACTCTAAACCATACAACATCACAACTTTTATCAAAATATAGAGCAACAGCATGTACAGACATCACAGGGTTTGGTCTTTTGGGGCATACTTTGGAGTCTACAAGAGAGGATATAACTTATCTACTCAATAGTGCCAATATCCCTATTATGGATAATGTACAAAAATTATGTGAACAAAATGTAGTCCCAGGGGGAAGTAAAAGAAATATGAAATATCTTGAAGATAAAGTATCTTATGACAAAAATATCTCTAATACTCTCAAACAGATTTTGTGTGATGCACAAACATCAGGGGGATTACTCATAGCCATCAACAAAAATGACGCAAAAGAGTACCTCAAAGAGATACAAGAGTGTACTTTTGGGTATGCAAGTATTGTAGGAGAAATTATACCTCGAAGAGAAAAACCTATTGTAGTATTGTAGATATTTACAAAAGACGATACCAAAAAAGGTATCGCCTTTTAAATCAATTGATTTTTTATAACATGAAGTGAAGATATAACAGACTCTACTATTTTACTAGGTTCTTCATAGATTCAATCCAATCTTTAAATCTAGTACATTTTTCTAATATAATATCTAACCCAATATCATCAGCAATACTTGCACCATGAAATACTTTATCATATTGCTCATCATATTTATCAAAAAACTTATCTATTCTTTTGGATGGTGCTGTTTCTCTTGAATTATTTATATTTTCAACACCACCACAACTTGCTATAATACTTTCTATTTCTATTTTGGCAGATACATCATCGAAATAATCTTCATAAAAAGAAGGTTCACTAAATAGTAATGTTTCAAATTCATATTTTTGTATATATGGTATAAGTTTTATATTGCCATCAAAAAGTTCACTTATTTTATTTTCTAGTTCTTCTGCTGTATGTATACCTTCAATATCAAATCCATATAAGTCATAAAATGTTGTAACATAATCAAAATTTGGTAATATCTTTGTTAGTTCATTTTTTATTCTAGCTAGATTTATGCAACCACCTTTATAGGTAATACCGCATCTTTTTGTTTTAGTCTTAATAATAATTGGTGTTAATTCAATATCATGACTTCTAAAATATGGAACTAAAGTTTGTTTACAAAATTCATCTTCAGTGTATCCTTCAACAGATATAGCAACTCTAATCATATGTAGGTACTCCACCAATTAAATTCTTTTGCCACATTTCACCTACACTATATTCTTCCAACCAATCTTTATATTTTTCTTTTTCTAATCTTTGAAACTCTGAGTGGTTATCTTTTCTATTTACTACTATAATATCCTCTATATCAAAATTATCAGCAAATGTTACAGATTGTGTTGATGCAATAATTTGTGTTTTTTTTGATATTTTTTTAAACATTCCTGCCAAAATTTGAAGTGCAAATGGATGTAGCCCAAGCTCTGGTTCATCTAATAGTATAATTGTAGGTAAACTTGGCTGTAATAAAAGGGCTGTAAGGCAAATAAATCTTAGCGTACCATCAGATAAATCACTTGCATCAAAATATTCATCAGTCCCCTTATGTTTCCATTTTAGTTTTATAGTCTCTTTATTATGTATTTCAGGCTCTAAAATAAAATCTTGAAAAAATGGAGCAACTCTTTTTATTGTTTTTACAATTTGCTTGTAGGATTTCTCATTATATTCTCTAATATATCTTAAAAATGCAGAAATATTTGAAGCATCTGAATCTAGTATTATATAATCATTTATATTACAAGTTTGTTTAACTTTTGCAGTTGAACTTGTATCATGAAAGTGATATACTTTCCAGTCTTGAATATATTTAACAATATGTCCATCTATTGATGATGTATGTGGTCTATTTGGTAAATTTGAGTTTACTCCACCATTATTATTTAGAGAACAAGTCTTTGTGCCACCTTGATAACCAGCTTCATTTCCAAAAAAATAAGTAATCTCTTCTTTAAAAATAAATTTATCATTTACAGTTGGTAATAAGGTTACTTTGTATGCGTTTGGAGAAAACTTTAAGGCAAAATAAATTTCAGAAGTTGATTTTTGACTAAAGTGCAATATTTTATTTGCTCCACCTTGTTCTGCGGTGTAAGTAGGTAAATCTTTATCAAGTATTTTTTTCATAAATTTGAAAAAACTAATGAAATTACTTTTACCAACACCATTAGAACCAATAAGTATATTAAGAGGTCTTAGTTCAAGTTCTAATGCTTTAATTGACTTATAACCATTTATTTTTATTCTATCAAGTCTTCCTAATTTTTCAGACATTTTAATTCCATATATTTATATACAATATTTTACACTAATTTTACTTTACAAAATTTTATTTCTCTTTATAAACAAATGTATAGAGAGGAACTTAAATCTATCTTGCTGTGTGGGCTTTATTTGACTTATTTTTTAAGATATATTTTTTATTTCCAAATTTATCATAAAAATATGAAATATTTAGGAAAATAATTTTTATTTTTGGTCTGAAAATAGCTTGTTTGGAGGGCTATTTTCACAGTCTCGGTGTTTTGTTAGTCCATCAACTTGCATATACTTTCTAAGTAGATTATTTATTAGTGTTTGATATGCTATCTTTTTTTCACTAGCTTGTTTTTTTAAAAATATTAAAATATCATTATCTAATCTCATTGATGTTGGTATTTTTTTTGGTTTATAAAATCTACCTCTAACACCATCTGAAAAATCATAATTATCTTCTAATTCAAAATCATCATATTTTGCTCTTTCTTTAACATCTTTCATAGCTTTCCCTTTCTTGTTTATTTGCTTTTCTCGCACTTATTATTCTTATGATTTCTTCTCCATCATCTGTAAAGAATAGATTTGCAACAACTAATACTTTATGTTTTGTTGTTGAACCAACAGTAATCCATCTCTCTTCAAAATAACTAAATCTTTTATCTAGTCTTGATATTTGAAGTGCATCTTCAAATACTTCTTTTGCTTCTTCAAATGATATGCTATGTTTTTGTTGGTTAAGTTTGTTTTTTTCCTGTGTTTTGTTGTATTTGCAATTACTATAACGGTTTATTTTGGTTAAATATTTTTAGTATTTCTATTGTATTTGTATCTAAATTTACTTCATATATTACGGTATAACCTTTATATGTCATATCTCTAATATTCTTATCATTAAAATAAAATGATGGTTTATATTTAAATGGAAAATATGGAATATTTAATATTAATTCTTCCAACTCTAAAGCAAATTTTATACTTGCATTAGGTTTATCTAATGCAATATAATTAATAATTTGAATTATCTCATCATCAAATTCAGGATTATAAATAATTGTCATTATTTAGTTTCAATAATTTTCAGGTGATTTTTTATATTTCCCCAAACAGTATCATGAGATACCATTTGAATCTTTCCATTATCAATATCATCTTTGATTTGATGTAATTCTTTTTGTCTTTCATAAAAATATGGGTCTAACTCTAAGTTTTTATCTTTTGATACAGTGATGTTTGAACTATGTTCATCAACATAACTCATAAAGTTTTGTACATAGTTATCTTGAATTTGTACTTTCATTGTTCGCATAATGAACTCCAATATTTTATTTATATTATTTTATCAAAATTTAAGTGAATCTTTCTTAATTTTGGAAATTTTGATTAAACTTTTTTAAAAAGTTTTGAAAGCTTACATTTTAAAATGGTTTACTTTTTTCTTTTTATTAAAACTGATATACAACGACTGAAGCAATGGACAAGTGACCCATTTCTCAGTTCGCTAATTTCTTTTATAACCACTAAATGATAGCTAATAAAGGTTTAAAAATCGCAGGGTAACTCGTTTTTTTCCTGTGAGACTGTGAAAGAACCCAATCTCAAACCCTATAAAAATATATATCTATGGATACCTAAATAAAATAAGAAGTAGTCGTAAATTAGAAGCTGAGATTAAACGAAATATTGAACTTATGTGGCTAACACAAGGATTAATTCCATCTTATAAAACTATTGCTAACTTCAGAAAGAACAATCTTAAAGCTTTGCAAACTATATTTAAAGAGTTCTCTCTTTTACTTAAAAACTTAAAATTAATCACTGGAGAATTAGTTGCGGTTGATGGTGCGTATCTTAGAGCCAACGCAAGTAAGAATACTTTAATTATGAAGAAAGCTATAAAAAAGATATAGCTAAAATAAATGAAGATATTGATAAATTAAAAGAGAAAAAAGAAAGATTTCAAAAAGATTTAGATTTACTTGAAAGCTTAGGGAAAGAGCAACATAATAGAACAGATAAAGATGCAAGTGTTATGAGTAAACCTGCTCATAACTTAATGGCTTATAATTCACAGATTGCAGTAGATAATACATATAAATTTATAGTCAATACAGATATATCAACAAATGGTCACGATTTAGACCAATTACATAATATGGCAGTAAAAACCAAAGAGATAATAGATAACCCTAATATGAAGTTTACTGGCGATAAAGGATATTATTCAAGTGTAGAGATAAAGAAATGTGTAGATGATGGTATAGAAACAATAGTACCACTTCGTAATACAGCTACAAAAAAGAAAATAAAAGATGGTAAGTTTTCTAAGAACCAATTTACATACAATCATAAAGATGATTGTTATATCTGTCCTAACAATCAAATCTTAGTAAATAGCAAGACTCAATATAAACGAAACAATAGAATGTTAGATGTCTATAAACTCTCAAGTAAACTATGCAAAGCTTGCCCATTAAAATCATCTTGTTTATCAGATAAAACATTTTATAAACAGATGTATAGATGGGAGTTTGAATCTATCATAGATGATTATACTA
>Ga0193961_1000479_pt1 | contig 15511 bp, 17 predicted proteins | sample FB_4_MG_FD_140371 | JGI IMG/M metagenome (GOLD analysis project Ga0193961, IMG submission 140371) | Microbial mat bacterial communities from the Broadkill River, Lewes, Delaware, United States - FB_4_MG | ecosystem: Environmental > Aquatic > Freshwater > River > Microbial mats | place: USA...
GTTTTTCAACTTTCAACAGGACAATTAAGAAAAGCAATTATAGGAAGAGCCCTAATTCATAATCCAAAAGCTTTTATACTTGATGAACCAACAGTAGGACTTGATATAAAAGCTCAAGTAAGTTTCATAAATACTATGAAAAAGTTATCAACTACGGCTAGTATTATATTAGTAACCCATCATATTGAAGAGATTTTTGAAGAAATTACAAACGTAGCTTTGATTTATGAAAATAGAGTTTTTATTCAAGGTAGTAAAAAAGAAGTTCTTACAAGTGAAAATCTATCTAAAGTTTTTGAGGTTGATTTATCAATTAGTGAAAAAAATGGGAGATATTTTTTTGATAGAGTTGGATGAGTTACCTCATCCTCCTGTTTGATAAAATGCTCTACTTGAAACTTCATTATCATCTTTTACAGACCATTTATTTTTTTCTGGTTTTCCAGCTAATACTTTTTTCAAAATAGCAACTGCCTCATCTATATTATTACTTTGAACAGCCTCTTTTATACTCATAGCATCTTCAAAATATAAACAAGGGATAAGATAACCTTCAGCTGTTAATCTTATTCTATTACAAGCTGCACAAAAATCATCTTTATGTGGTTCTATTATTCCAAATTGGAAGCCATCTTCTAACTCATAATACTGAGCAGGAGAGCTTGTATCTCTAGGAATCATTTTAAAGTTTGGATACTTTGTAGCTATTATTGCTTTTATTTCATCAGAGTTTAATCCCTTTGCACCATCTTTTGCATGATGGTTTTCCATAAACTCAATAAATCTAACCACATATCCTTTTTCTTTGCAAAACTCTAAAACATCTAAAACATCAACATCATTTATGCCCTTAATTGGAACGCAGTTGATTTTGATTTTTAATCCTGCATTATCTGCTGCTTGAATTCCTTCAAGTACTGTTGGCAAGACATTTTTTTGTGCAATTTTTGCAGCTGTTGCAGGATTTAAAGAATCTAGGGAAATATTTATTCTTTTAAGCCCTGCATCTTTTAATTTTTGAGCTGCTTTTGGTAGTAAAAATCCATTTGTTGTCAAAGCTAAATCAATATCATTTTTATAATCAAATACCATTTTTACAAATAAATCTAAGCCTTCTCTTAAAAGTGGCTCTCCACCTGTGATTCTAACTTTTTTTATACCCTCATCTATTGAAGCTTTTATAAATTTAAATAAATCTTCATATGAAAGTAAATTCTCTTTTGGTACCCAAGAAAAAGGTTTTTCAGGCATACAGTACTGACATCTAAAATTACATCTTTCAGTTACTGATACCCTTAAATAATCATGTTTTCTTCCAAATCCATCTATTAGCATATTTTATTCCTATATTTTATAGCTGTTAGAATAGTATAACCTAACTTAAAAAGGTAAAATTAATTTAACCTTTTCCAAGCTTCATCAAGTGAATCAACTCTATTTGAAAACACTAAATATAATGCAATATTAAATTTAGCTAATTTCAAAATCTCATCACTTGGGTTTTTAACTACTTCTAAAGCCTCTTCTAAAGAGATATCTTCATAAGTTTTATCATAAGTAATACCAAAATCACTTAAACAAAATGAAAACTCTTGAATCTCTCCATCAACTTCTTTCCAATATTTACCATCTTTAAATACTTCAGGACTTCCTTCACTAGCTTTTACTACAAGTACTTCTTTATAATACTCTTTAAACATTGCTAAATATTTTTTTACATATGGCTTATGAAAAGCAGTCGTAACACCATATTCACTAAGTCCTGGATTCAAAAGTTTTTCAACCGTATTAAAAACAGTTCTTAATCCTAATTCATGTCTAAGTGGCGTTAAATCACTTAATTCTTTTAAGTATTCTACTCTATCAAAGAAATGTATATGTTGACCTACATCAAGTGAATTAAAAATCTCTTTTGTCGTCAATCCATTTTTTGCAGGTTGAAGTAAATCTCCTGAAATTACTAGATTTAAAGGTGTTATATCTTTATTGTTTTTATTAAATTCTTCTAAAATATTTCCATAAAGTGGAAATAAAAATGGATTATTTACCCTACCATCAAAAGAATATCCCAGTTCTAAAGAGTTTTCAACTTTACTAAACTTCATATATTTTTTTAAAGCTTTAACTGCAGCTGATAGTTCACTATCTGTTTCAAGTTTAGTTCTCCAACCAATTAAAAAAGCCCCAATTTGTGCAGGTGTTACTTTATTTTCTAATATTAATTCAATTGCATCAATTACTTCAAATTCTGCTAATTCTCTATTACCTTTTGGACCTGTTCCCACTGCTTTTATATATTTTTTAAAGCTCATTATTTACCTTATTTTTTATCGTTTAATTTACATTTTCACAAGCATAATATACAATTGCTTAAATAAACCAATTACCAAGGTAAGCCGTGTCTATACAAGAAACGATTAGAAAGATAAGTTTTTTTAATAATCTAAATGATGAACAAATTAATATTATTGCTTCAATTTCATCAGTATCTTCATATTCTAAAAATTCAATTTTATACTATGAAAGTGATATAAATAAAAACCTTTTATTTTTAGTTGAAGGATTAATTAAAATTTATAAAGTTGATAAATTCAATAATGAAATATTTTTATACCATATTTATAAAAACTCTATGATTAGTGAACTTTCATCAATAAAACAAAATGATATATACTGTTTTTCAAATGCTGAATTCACAGAAGAATCTACAATACTTTTAATTAATTTTGAAAAATTTCAAGAGCATTTTTTATCAAAAAATATTTTAACTATGGAATTAATGGAAATATTACTTGATAAAACTCATCAACTTCAATCTATAGTGAACAGAGAACTAGTATTTGATGCTACTGCAAAAGTTGCGTTTATGTTAAATCAAGATATTGAAATGTTTAATAAATTAAAAAGACAAGAGGTATCTTTTATGCTACATATTCAACCTGAAACTCTCTCAAGAGTTTTAAAAAGACTTACAAGAAATGGAGTTATTGAAGTGGATAATGGAAACGTAATAATTAAAAATAAAGAGGAATTAATGTCTATTTTTAGAGGAGTTGGAGTATGAAGCCAAATACTATAAGTACTAAAATAAAACTGATTGGAATACTTTTTATTATATTAATGACAAGTATAATTATTACAACTATATATTTAAATGATAAAAATAAAAAAGATGCTCTAATAATAAATATTGCTGGTAAACAAAGAATGCTTACTCAAAAAATTTCAAAAAATATATTTTATTTATATCAAAACAGCAAAGAATCATATAGTGAACTTGATTCTGCAACAGTTGAGTTTATATATAATCTAAATTCCTTAAAAAATGGAAATAACTTAATTGGAATAATAAAAGCCCCAACAGATGATATTGCAAAACAAATATCAAAAGTTGAAATTTTATGGAATAATTTTTATTCTAATATAAACAGTTTTAAAGGAATAATCATAAATAGAACTCCTGAAAATGAAACAGAATTAAAAAGTATTGTAAAGTCAATTTATAATACAAATAATACTCTTTTAAATGAAGTAGATAATTTAGTATCAATGTATACATCATATACAGAAGAAAAAACAAATTATCTAAAATATATACAATATATATTTGGACTCACAATTTTATTTTTGATGTCTTATAGTTTTGTTCAATTAAGAGCAATGGAAGAAAATGCAAAGAAATTTTTAGAATTATCAAAAAAAATTGTACAGAATCCAGAAGGTGAACATCTTGAACCAATTCAAATTGAAGCAGAAAAAGAGATTGTTGAAGCAACAGATACTATTAATTGTTTTATCAACAAAATAAACTCTGCTATGACATATTCAGCAAATGCAGTAGAACAATCAAAAAATGCTTCCATAAAACTAGAAGAGATTACTGATGAATTTGATGTAATAATTAATGAATTAACAAATTCAGCAGAGATATCAAAACATCTTGATAAAAGTGAAGATATGGTAATTCAAACTCAAGAAGAACTAATCAACTCTACAAAAAAACTGCAAGAATTGAAAAATGAGTTAGATAAACTACTTAATTCATGCAAAACTAAATAGGTTTTTTCCTATTTAGTATCTCTTTTTACAAATACTTTTTATACACCTTTCATTATTGACATATATCATTTTTTTATCTTTAGCTTTAGACTAAAATTTTTTCATAGTTCTAGTATCTACAAAAAAGGAGAAAAAATGGAACCTGTCTTAATTATTAGACCAGAGATTGCTCTTGATGATTTCTTACCTATATTTTTGTCTTCATCTTTTGTATTGCTATTTGGACTGTTTTATGTAGCTATTTATACGCTTGTGAAAATGGAAAGATTAAAAAAAGTCTACATGCCATTTGCGTATATTTTTTGGGCTTTACAAACATATTGTATGTATTTTGTTGCAGACAAGATTCAAAGTAATGATTTTACTATTAAAGCATTAATGGTAACTATGGTGTGTTATTTGATCCTTCCACACTTATATTATTACTTAAATCTTCGTTCAGAACAAAGATATGAACAATAATCTTAGGAGGAACAAGTGTCAAAAAAAGTTGTTTCAGTATGGACGAGTATTCCTTTTTGGAGAAGATCAGCTGCTTGGGTAACTGGTTTTGCTGCAATGTTATTGATTTGGTTAACATTTGATTCAATGGGACAAATTAGTATGGGAACAGATGCTGATCTTAAAAATGGTATTACAAAAAGAGTACCAGCGCCAACAGTAATTAATTATAAAGTTACTTACGAAATGGATACAAAAAGAGGTCATGAGGTGCCAGTAATTGGTGAAAAAGAAAAATTCTTTGGTAGAGATGATTGGAGTGAAGAAGAGGCTGCAGAACTTCTACACTTAGGGAAATTAGGTTCACAAGCTAAAAACTGTATGAACTGCCACACACTTTTAGGAAATGGTGCATATTATGCTCCAGATTTAACAAAAGCTTGGTTAGATCCTGCATGGGGACCAAATGGACCATATTTAGGTATGACTAACTCAAAAACAAAAGAAGAAGCTATGTCTAAATTTTTACAAAATCCATCACAATACCCAACACATGAAAGAATGATGCCAAATCTTGGTATTACTGAAAAAGAAGCAATGGGACTTGTGGCATTTTTAAAACATATGTCATCAATTGATACAAATGGTTTCCCTAGAAACTTTGGAAGAATGTCAACAGATGGTGTAACAGGAGCGATTCATGGCAAATAATTTAAAATTTGAATCTCAAAAATTAGCAATTAATTATTTTACAGTTGCTGCAATTTTATTTGGTGCTCAATTATTGATGGGGCTAATTGCTGCTACTCAGTTTTTATATCCAAGTTTTCTTTTTGAAATCTTTGATTTCTCAGTTGCTAGAATGGTGCATATTAATGCCTTAGTTGTATGGATGTTATATGCAATGATTGGTTCTGTTTACTATTTATTACCAGAAGAAACTGGTATTGAAACAGTTGGAATCAAACTTGGTAAATTAGCATTTTATATTTTAACTGCTGCTGTTACAGTAGTTGTTTTAGTATATATTTTAGTTCAAGTAGGACCTGCTAGTGAATCTACTATTTGGTTAATTAATGAAGGTAGAGAATATATTGAAGCTCCTAGATGGGCAGATATTGGAATAGTTGTAGTTGTACTTGTGTTTGTATTTAACCTTTTTGCAACAGCATTAAAAGGTAGACAAACAGGTATTGTAACTGTTCTTATGGCAGATGTTTTAGCACTTGCTGGTTTATATTTAGCTGGAATGTTCTTTACAGATAATATTTCTATGGATCAATACTGGTGGTGGTGGGTAATTCACTTATGGGTTGAAGCTACATGGGAAGTATTTGTTGGATGTTTAGCTGCTTATGGATTAATCAAAATGATTGGTGCAAGAAGAGAAGTAGTTGAAATGTGGCTATGGATTGAAGTATCTATGTTATTTGGTTCAGGTATTTTAGGTCTTGGACATCATTACTTCTGGATAGGAACTCCTGAATATTGGTGGGAAATTGGAGCATTATTTTCAGCACTTGAACCTGTTCCATTAGTTGCTATGTTTGTACACGTAATTTATGACTGGGGAAAAGAGACTGGATTAAAACAAGGTACACAAGAGAAAACAATGACAAACTCTCCTGCTTTTGCATGGTTTGTTGCAAATGCTTTTGGTAACTTTTTAGGTGCAGGTATTTGGGGGTTTTTCCATACTTTACCACAAGTAAATATTTATACACACGGTACACAATTTACTTCAGCACATGGACATTTAGCATTTTTTGGTGCTTATGCAACAATTTTAATCGGAATGTTCTATATTGGAGTTCAAGGTAAAAACGGTATTAAAGTAATGAGAGCTACTTTTGATTCTAAAATGGCAATTTCATTAATTTGTATTGGGGTAATGGGTATGACAGTTTCTTTAACAGTTGCAGGATATGGACAAGTTTTAGTTGAAAGAGCACAAATGGGTGCAACATGGGAAGCATACTTTGTATCTCAAGATATGGTGTGGTTTGTTCAAGGTCTTGGATGGAGACTTGCAACTGGAATTGTAACATTTATAGGATTTATATATTTAGTTAAAGATTTATTAACTACTTCTAAAAATTCTAGACATGAAAGATAAGGAGTAAAAAATGTTTGAACCATTTACAGATTTAGTACCAAGTTTTTTTGGATATTTAAATCAAGGACCATTAACACTGACAATTTTTCTTCATACAGTAATTATACTTCCAATGTTTTGGATTTATAAATCTGAAAAGAAAAGATTAGAAGAGGAACAAAAATAAAATCAAGGGGCTAGTGCCTACTTGATTTGGTTATTGATTATAGTTTTGCTGAGATCTTAGTTGCGGTAATATTTCTTGGCATTAAATGTGATTTTACATAAAAGTAAGGAAAACATTATGAAAATTGGTAGAGTTTTAAGTTTAACAGCATGTACAGTTTTAACAGCAACTTCTTTATTTGCAGGAAGTTCAACAATGGATTTTGCAAATGTCTATGAAAAAGAGTGTCAAGGATGTCATGGACCTATTCATCAAGGTGGAGTAGGTTCTGATTTAAGACCTAATGCTTTGAAAAAACAAGAAAGACACGTATTAAGAGATAAAATTTTAAACGGTGTTTCAAATACTGCAATGCCACAATGGCAGCATATGTTTAGTAAAGATGATGCAGATGGAATGGTTGACTGGTTAATGGACTGGCAAAATAATGTTAAATATAAATTAGATTTAAATGAGATCAAAGGAACATGGACAAAATTAGCTGACAGAGAAGAATTAGCTAAAAAATATCCAAAATCTGTTGATACAAAATCTGTACTTGATATTACATTTGCAACAGAAAGAGATGCCTCTTTAGTTGACTTTATTGATAGTACAAATGGAAAAGTTTTATCTAGACATAAAGCTGGATTTGCAGTTCACGTAACAGTAACAAACAAAAAAAATCCTAGATACGCTTACTCAATATCAAGATCAGGTAGACTTACAATGTTTGATATAGCAGCACCTGGTCAACCAGCACTTGCATCAGTTCAAGTTGGTTTTGAATCAAGAGGGTTAGCTGTATCACCAGATGGTAAATATGTAATTGCAGGAAATTATACTCCAGGAGGAGCAGTTTTATGTGATGCTATGACACTAGAGCCATTAAAAGCATATGATACATCAGCTGTAATTAATACTGATGGTCAAATTGAAGCATCAAGGGTGGCATCACTTGCAGATACTCCTTATGGTCCATACTTTGCAATGGCTCTAAAAGATGGGGGAAGAGTATATATTATCGATTATTCTAAACCTGATTTTCCAATTGTAGGAGATGTTCCAAATATTGGTAAAGTTCTTCATGATGCATTTTTAAATGAAGATGAAGGTAAAGATTTTGGTAGATACTATATGATTGCTTCTCAAGGAAGTGATGTTGTTGGTATCGTTGATTTTAAAGAGAAAAATTTAGCAGCAAAAGTTTATACAGGTAAAAAATCTAAACCACATCCAGGTCAAGGTTCTTCATGGTTTAACAAAAAAATGGGCAAACAATTACACGCAACTGTATCTATGAATATTGGTTCTGTTGTAATTTGGGATTCAAATTGGGAAGTTGTTAAAAAAGTTGAAACTTCAGGTGGTGGTTTATTTGTAGGAACTGGTCATCATACTCCATATATTTGGGCAGATACAGTTTTAGGAAGCCCAGAAACATATAATGAAGTTTATTTAATAAATAAAGAAACTTTAGAAGCTGATAAAATCGTTAAAGTTGGGAAAACGGAAGGTCAATTAATTGACGCTAAAACTAAAAAAGTTTTACAAACTTGGGATGCAACACAATATGAAACACTAACATTCCCTGAATCTGATCCACAAATTGGAAAAGATAAAATTATCAAATATACTGATAAATTAGGGGATAAAGTAAAAGAACCTGTTCAACCAAGATTATTGCATGCTGAACCTGCAAATCATGGTGAATGGACTATGATTTCAGAATGGACTACAGGAAGAATTGGTATTTATGAAGCGAAAACAGGTAGATTTATTAAATATATAAATAACTTAACTACGCCAACATTTACTTATTCTGTTGAACACAGACAAACTATTCCTGGTGCTTAAAAAACTTTATATCCATCTCTTTTGAGATGGATATTTTTTTCTTATGTATAAAATACTACTTATTTTAATCTTACTTTTTACAAATCAATTTTCAAATCATAATCTATACAAAGTATAAAGCAGTTCCAACAACTAATGCTAAAACAATAGTCAAAATCACAGTTAAAACATTATACATCTTATCTGTAATATTCATTTTTGTCTCTAAAAATTCAACAATTTTAATTGCTGGATAAATCATAAAAACCAATAACACCGAACTAAAAACCAAAGTAATAATGATATTCATCTCAAATCCTATAAATATTTTTCTAATTCAAATTGTTTCCACATAGAAATTGCTTTTTCATTTCCACTATCTTTTGCTTTTTTGATATGTTGTGCTGCTTTTTTCATATCTTTTGCAACACCTTGAGCAGAAATATACATAAAGCCAAGATTTATTTGTGCATTTTCATCACCTAAAGATGCAGCTTTTTCATACCATGAAATAGCTTCTTTATTATTTATACCAACTCCTAAACCAACTGTATAGATGTATCCAAGATTATATGCAGCTTGTGGATTATCTAAAAGTGCAGCTTCTGTAAATAGTGCGACAGCTCTTTTATAGTCTTTATCAACTCCATAACCATTTATATAGTTAGTAGCTAGTTGAGTCATGGCATATGGATTTTTAGAATCACAAGCTTTTTCCAACCATTTAATAGACTCTTTTATATCTTTTTCTACGCCATCTCCATTATTATACATAATAGATAGATTGTGTGCAGCTTGAGAATTTCCACTATTTGCACTTTTTAAAAAATATTCATAAGCTTCTTTAAAATTACTGTTTTTATATGCATCAAGACCTACATCATAATCATTAGCAAATAAAGAACTAATACAAGCCATTGAAAATAAGATTTTTTTCATTATTAAATCCTTACATAAATATATTTTTTATTTTACCTATTTTTATTCATAAATTATTGATACCAATCAAGTGATTAAATTTCTCTTTATGTTAACATTTATTTACATTAACACTAGGAGTACATTATGGGTATAAAATTTAAACTACCTCTTGTACTAATATTTTTATCTCAATTTACTTTTGCAAATCAATTGGGTGAAAAAGTATTTAAAGAGTATTGTTGGGGATGTCATCATCAAACATCTGTTGCATTTGGTCCATCTTTTGAACAAATCGCAGATAAAAGAACAATTGGTGAAATACAAGGGCATATAATTGCTCCACAATCAATGTATAAACAATTAGGTCATAAAAGATCAGTAATGCCAAGCTTCAAAGATAAGTTATCTCAAGAACAATTAGATGCTATTACAAATTTTATAATCTCATTCAAATCAAAAAAGGATTAGAAAATGTTTAGATTATCAAATTTGATTAAATCAACACTAGAAAATCAAAAATCAAGAACATTAAATGGCTCAATAATGATATGGAATTTTACAAATAGATGTAATTTACTTTGTCATCATTGTTATAGTAAAGCTGATGCCAATGAAAAAGATACTTTAACTTTTGAGCAAATTGAACAAACAATCTCAAAACTAAAAGCTGGTGGAGTAAACTTTGTAATATTTTCAGGTGGAGAGCCACTTTTAAGAAAAGATATTTTTGATATAGCGAGGGTTATGAAAGAGCATAATATTATGACTTATTTATCTACAAATGGAATTTATGTAAATCATAAAAACGTAGATAAAATCATTGAAACATTTAATTATATAGGTATTTCAATAGATGGTATTGAAGAAGTCCACGACCATTTTAGAGGTCAAAAAGGTGCTTATAAAAAATCAATTGAAGCTATAAAATTAATTCAAGCTCACGGTGGAAATGCTGGGATTAGATTTACAATAACAAAAGAGACTCAAGATAGCTTTTATGCAATGTTTGATTTATGTGAAGAATTAAATGTTGATAAACTTTATATCTCTCATTTAGTATATTCAGGACGAGGGAAAGATAATCTTGAAATAGATATTTCAAAAGATCAAAGAAAAGAGTATGTAAATTTTATTATTGATAAGGCTTTTGAATATTATAAAACTGGAAATAAAATTGACCTAGTAACTGGAAATATGGAAATGGATGCAATAATGCTTTTAAATAGATTTAAAAATGAGTATCCAACATATACAGAAGTTTTAGAGAAAAAGCTAAAAGCCTGGGGTGGAAATTCTGCTGGAAATAGACTTGGAAATATGGATTGGGCTGGAAATGTAAAACCAGATCCCTTTTTTCCTTTTGTTGTTGGAAATTATTTGCAAACACCTTTTGATGAAATTTGGACATCTACTAAAAATGATATTTTAAATCAACTACGTCAATCTCCAAGACAAATCAAGGGAAAATGTGATGATTGTAAATATATAGAAATTTGTAATGGTGGCTCGCGTTCAAGAGCCTACGCTATAAGTGGAAATTTATGGGAAGAAGACCCATCTTGTTATTTAACTTATGAAGAAACTAGGAGATAAAATGAAATTATTAAATGTACTTTTAATTGCACTAATTGCAATTAGTTCAACTTGGGCAAAAGAAAAATTTTTTGTAGTAGAAAGAGAGAGTTCATCATTAGCAACAATATTTAATGGTCTGAAAAGAACAAATATAGAAGGTATGCATAATATGAACCATGGTGTTGTAAAGTTTAGAGATAAAGATGGTTATGTGATTTCTAGGGATGGTTATGTAATTAAATTTGATCCTGAGTCTGAAAAAATATTAGCTGAATATAAAACTTCAAAATCTGCTATTGGTTTTGTAATTGGCAAAAACTATGTTGCTGTTGCAAACTATGATGATAAGAGTGTTGATATTTTAGATAGAGATTTAAAACCAATCAAAAAAATTATTACTGGCTCAAAAAACGTAGGTATTAAAATATATACAGATTACCTTATATTTTCACAGATGGATAATGATATAATCTCCGTTTTTAAAGATATAAATGCTGGAAAGGATAAACCAAGCTTTATTTTACATAAAGAATTTAAAGATGTTGGACAACTTCCTTTTGATGCAATGATAAAAGATGAAAAATATATAGTTGGTTTTTTTACTTCAAAACATTTTGGAGTTGTTGATTTAAAAAAGATGGAATACAAAAAAATTGATATTTTCTTAGATGAAAATAGACAAATGGTTTTAAAAGTTCCACACTTTGGATTTTGGTCAATTGGGGGAGATAAAGTATTTGTTCCAGCAGTTGGAGATAATAAAGTTTTAGTTTATGATAATAATTTCAAATTTATAAAAAATATAAAAACGCAAGGTCTTCCAGTTTTTACAAGTTTAAGTCCTGATAAAAAATATTTAGCAGTTACTTATTCAGGTAAAGATTTTCCAACAATTCAAATCATTGATACAAATAGTTTAGAGATTATAGAAACATTTAATTTTGATGGTAAAGTTCTTCATCTTAGATGGTCAAAAGAAACTCCTTCACTTTATGTTTCAGTAAATGATACTAATAAAATTGCAGTAATTGACACAAAAGAATGGTATTTAAGCAGAGAGATATTTAATGTGAAAAAACCTTCTGGAATATTTATATACGAGAGTGAGAAATAAAAATGGCAAAAGTATACTTAACAGGAGCAGGTCCTGGTGATTTAGAGTTAATGACTCTAAAAGCTGCAAGAGTAGTAAAAGAAGCAGATGTAATCATTTATGATAGATTAGCAAATCCTGAAATTTTAGAAATGGCAAAAGATGGCTGTGATATGATTTATGTGGGTAAACAAGATGGTAAGCACTCTGTTCCTCAAGATGAAATAAATGAAATTATTTATCAAGCTGCATTAAAATATGAAAATGTAGTAAGACTAAAAGGTGGTGATCCATTTGTATTTGGACGAGGTGGAGAAGAAGCAATATATCTTTATGATAGAGATATTAAATTTGAAATTATACCTGGTATTACATCTTCAGTTTCAGTTCCTGCATATGCTGGAATTCCCGTAACGCATAGGGGAATTACAACTTCATTTAGAGTTGTAACAGGACATGAAACACCAAATAAAAGAATTTCTCAAATAGAGTGGCAAACTTTTTTAAATGATGAAACAATTGTCTTTTTAATGGGATTTCATAATATCAAACTTATCACTAGAAAACTTATGAGTTTAGGAAAAAGAAAAGATTATCCATGCGCTGTTATTTCAAAAGGAAGTACACCCCAACAAGAAGTTGTAGTAGGAACTTTAGAAACAATTGTTGAGCTATCAAAAGGAATGCCAACACCTGCAATTATAGTTGTAGGAGAAGTAGTAACACTAAGAGATAAAATTAGATGGTTTAATTAAACTATCTAATTTTATATTATATTAGAGAATAAAGCCTCTAATCGTTTGATCCCTATTTATTAAAACTTAAGATATTTTTATGTTATTTTCAGTTATTATTTAATAATTTTTTAACACAAAGGAACATAGGAATGAAGAGATTTAAATTCGAAGGCAAGGCTTTTGAATATTTTAAAATATGGATTGTAAATATCTTTCTTACAATCATTACACTTGGTATTTATTACCCTTGGGCAAAAGTTAGAAATAATATCTATTTTTACAGAAACACTAAACTATTAGATAAAAACTTTAACTATCTTGCTACAGGTAAACAACTGTTTCTAGGCTATTTAATAGCAATTTGTATACTTGGTATCTATTTAATTATAGATATCATTATTCCCCAATTTAATTATATTTTTGCCATTTTATTATTTATTGCTATTCCATGGGTTATATGGAGAAGTATAAAATTTAATATGAAAGTAACTAGTTTTAATAATGTGAGATTTAAATTTGATGGGAAACTAAGTACTGTTTATCTTATCTATTTTATTTATCCTCTTGCATTATTTATTTTAATTGGTCTAACAATTGCAATAACTTTTAGTATGAAGTCTTTATGGTCGATAATAATTGGTGTTTTATTAATACCTACTCTATTGGTTCTTGGCTTTAGTTTTTTAGAAGTAAAGAAACACTCTTATATTTTCAACTTCTTAGAATATGGTCAAAGTAGATTTAAAATAGATTTAAAAACTAAAATGTTTATTAAGATTTTATTTAAAACTCTTGCTGTTGCAATACTATCTTTCATTGGATTGTGTTTAATTATGTTTATAATCAATTACTCTTCTATTACTCAAATAATAGAACAAATCAATTATATGTCTATGTCAGGAACAATGGATAGCGACTACTTAAGTGAAATACTTAAATCTTTTATACCACAATTAATTTTATTTTATATATTAGCAATTATTGCTAACTTTATAGTTTATGCTTATTATCAAACTAGAGTAAGAGAATATATTTATTCTAATTTAGTTTTAGATGAAAAAATCACTTTTACATCGACTTTAAAATTTTTAAAATTAACTTACATAATTGTTAGTAATATATTGGTAATAATTATCACTTTAGGATTAACTATTCCATGGGCAAAAGTTAGACTAACAAGATACATGCTTGAAAATACACTCATTTCTTCAAATATAGATTTAAATACATTTCTAAATGAACAAACAGCGAAAGAATCAGCAATAGGTGAAGAAATTGGAGATGTTTTAAATATTGATGCAGGAATTGTAATTTAAAATGATAGAAGGATTTCTATACAAAAAGAATAGTTCAGATAACCAAAAAGCAAAGCTTTTGGTTTCTGCAGATATATTTACATTAACTATAGAAAATCAAATTTTAAAAAAAGAAAAAATATCTTCTTTAACAATTTCCTCTAGACTTGCTAATACTCAAAGAGAAATACTATTTGAAGATGGATTAGTCTTTCTAACAAATGATAATGATAAAGTTGATAAATTAATAGTGAAAAAAAGAAGCTTTTTACATTTTTTAGAATCAAATTTGTTTATTATCCTCTTATCAATAATAATGATAGCTTTACTAATTTTTTCGTTTACAAAATCGGGCATACCATATCTTAGTAAAAAGCTCTCTAGTCATATTCCTTTAAAAATAAGTAAAGCTATTTCCAATAATAGTTTAGAAGTTTTAGATAAATATATTTTTAAAAAAAGTAATTTATCAGATTCAAGAAGAGATGAAATACAAATATTATTTAAAAATAAGATTCTTCCTTTAATAAATGAGAAAAGGAACTTAGAATATAAATTAAGTTTTCGTTCTTGGGATATTGATAAAAAAGCAATCCCAAATGCATTAGCTTTCCCTAATGGCGAGATAATACTTACAGATGAAATAGTGAAAATAAGTGAAAACCCAAATGAACTAATATCAATTATTTTACATGAAATAGCTCACGTTAAGAAACAACACGGTATGCAAAGAATATTAGAAAGTAGTTTCATTACAATAGCTATTATATCAATTGTAGGCGATGTTAGTATGTTAGGTGATCTAGGTATAGGATTAGGTAGTTTACTCATCAATAATAACTATTCAAGAGATCATGAACAAGAAGCTGATATTTTTGCATTTGATAAAATGTTAGAAAACAATATAAATCCTAAATATTTTATAACTATTATGGACAGAATAAATAAAAGTATAGGATTAAAAAATGAAAATAAAATTTTAAACTATTTATCATCTCATCCAAATACAAATACACGATTACTTATAGCCAAAAAATATGAAGAGTGTTTTAATAAACAATTACTTAATTGTGATAGTATAATAAGTTTACATCCTATAGAGTAAAGAGAAGTTTTAATCTTTTTTTATCTACTACTTTATTCTTAATATCTATTAAACCATCATCTTTGAATACTTTTAACATTCGAGATAAAGTTTCTGGAGAAATATTTAATATTTCAGCAACAATAATATTTTTTGTATTAAAAAAATCTTCTGGATGTTCACATAAATATTTTGCTATCCGCTCTTTA
>Ga0193961_1000486_pt1 | contig 15412 bp, 13 predicted proteins | sample FB_4_MG_FD_140371 | JGI IMG/M metagenome (GOLD analysis project Ga0193961, IMG submission 140371) | Microbial mat bacterial communities from the Broadkill River, Lewes, Delaware, United States - FB_4_MG | ecosystem: Environmental > Aquatic > Freshwater > River > Microbial mats | place: USA...
AAGTCCCTCAGTTTAAATACCACTCAATCTAAATAGCGCCTCAGCGCCATATTCTTATCGATACTGTTTGCGGCATGTTCATTGTACCGTCATTAATATAGCGTTACCCACGCCCTCGATATTAATTTATACTGCCCAGCCTATGCTGCGGCTGTCTATCCGTTTGTTTTAAGATGATGTGCTGGCCACGATGTTATTCTGGTGGCTTTTGTATAATGCCTGTGCGCTAATCGATCTATTTTACTGTTGAGGATAAACCATGCCTTCTTTTGATATTGTCTCTGAGGTTGATAAACATACGCTGACTAATGCTGTTGATCAGGCAAATAGAACAGTGGGCAACCGATTCGATTTTAAAGGGGTCGATGCACGTTTTGAGCGGGCTGATTATTTAGTGACACTATGGGGAGAGGGTGATTTTCAATTGCAGCAAATGTTGGATATTTTGCGCTCTACACTGCATAAAAACGGCATTAATATCGCCTGTTTAGACGTTGCAGGCTCACAAACATCAGGTAAACAGGTTAAACAAGAAGTGACGGTGCGCACGGGCTTGGAAAGCGATGTGTGTAAAAAAATCGTTAAAATGATTAAAGATAAAAAACTAAAAGTACAAGCGCAAATTCAGGCTGACCAAGTCCGTGTGACCAGTAAAAAACGCGATGAACTCCAGCAGGTTATGGCAATGCTTAAGGCATCCGATATCGATATGCCCCTTCAATTTACCAACCTCAGAGATTAGCCGGTAGTGAGGAGCAGTACCGTAACTAATTGGCGAGATGCCTTTGCGGTGTACACCAATGCGCGTGTCATTGCTATGTTATTTTTAGGGTTTGCAGCAGGCTTGCCACTACTGCTGGTTTTTTCAACGCTGTCGGCATGGTTGAGTGATCTTAATATTAGTCGCTCGGCTATTGGTTTTTTTGGTTGGGTTGGCGTCACTTACTCTATTAAAGTGTTTTGGGCCCCGGTTATTGATCGCGTAAGCCTTCCCTTATTGACCCGTTGGCTAGGGTCTCGCCGTAGCTGGATTTTAGTGGCTCAATTAAGCATTATTGTGAGTCTATCTTTGATGTCGCAGATTGACCCACAAAATAATTTAATACTGCTGGCGCTACTGTCCGTGTGGGTGGCTTTTAGTTCTGCTACGCAAGATGTCGCTATTGATGCCTACCGAATTGAAGCGGTCGTAGAAGAGTATCAAGCGGCAATGTCAGCGACGTATATTTTTGGCTATCGCATTGCTATGTTGATTGCAGGTGCTGGCGCATTGTATATCGCTGATGTTTGGTCTTGGGCTGTTGCCTACAGTACTATGGCCTGCTTTATGGTTGTGGGTGTTGTTACTGTACTTGTTATTGTTGAGCCCTGTGAGCATAAGCCACCGCCAATAGAATCCAAGCTTGGCGGGTCGCGGCTGGCGCGCCTGCGGCACTGGCTATTAGTAGCACTTGTAGCGCCATTTACAGATTTCTTTAAGCGCAATGGTCGGTTTGCCTGGATCGTTCTAGCCTTTATTGCTCTTTATCGCCTGAGTGACATCATGATGGGAATTATGGCAAATCCCTTTTATTTAGACTTAGGTTTTACAAAGAGTGATATTGCCTCTATCGGGAAGGTATTTGGGCTGTTAATGACATTGCTTGGTACGTTTATTGGCGGTGTTATCGTGGCGCGATTTGGGGTGCTAAAGCCATTGCTTGCAGGTGCTGTGATGGTGGCACTAACTAATGTATTATTTGCACAGCTCGCTCAGATCGGCCCAGATAAGACGTGGCTGGCTATTGTAATCAGTGCCGATAATATCAGCGCAGGGTTTGCCAATGCGACCTTTATCGCTTATCTCTCAGGCTTAACCAATAAACACTATACTGCAACGCAATATGCATTATTTAGCTCGTTAATGACATTGCCCGGGAAGCTTTTTAGTGGCTTTAGCGGTGTGATAGTCGATGCATCTGGTTATTATGAGTTTTTTCTTTATGCCGCTGTTTTAGGCATTCCTGCCATTATACTATCGCTTATTGTTATTCGTTATCAGCGCGCTTAAGTGTTGTTTTTTCAATTCTAGTAGCCATATAGAAGTATCGTACAGCCTAAATAAGGCTATAAGGAGCTCACGTGAGATTTGTATTAATACTGTTTATCGCCATGCCTATTATTGAGATGTGGCTACTCATCAAGGTGGGGAGTCATATCGGTGCGTTAACAACTATTGCATTGGTGGCATTAACAGCATTTATTGGTCTTGGTTTACTGCGTCATCAGGGCACGATGACCCTGCTAAAGGCACGTACTCGTATGAGTGCAGGTGAAATACCCGCGCGTGAAATGGCAGATGGGCTGTTTTTAGCTGTGGCGGGTGCATTGTTACTAACACCTGGGTTTGTTACTGACGCCATTGGTTTTGCTTGTCTAACACCGGGTATCAGAACAGTGATTATGGGGTTTTTAAGCCGACATGTCTTTCACTCAAGCAACTTTACAATGGGAGGGGCTTTTAGTGGTGGTCAAAAAACAACCGAAAATAGTGCGGGTAGCGAGACATTAGAGGGCGAGTTTCAGCGTGAAGACGATAAGCGTCTAAAAAAATAGCCCTTGCTCCTTGAAATCGTTTGTCGAGCCCCCATTTAGCTCTTCGATAATGATAAATATGTGAATCATTAGCTCTATGACTTAGCGCATAGAGTTTTTATTAATAAACCTGGGTTGTGTTAACTAAAGCTCTCTTACAGTGTTTTGTGTGTGGGCAATAGCTAACCAGTTACCCAATTAACAGTGTTGTTCAACGCTATTTGGAGAAAAAAGCAATGAAAATTCGTCCTCTTCACGATCGTGTTGTCGTTCGCCGTAAGGAAGAAGAAACTACGTCGGCCGGTGGTATTGTGCTACCTGGATCTGCGCAGGAAAAGCCTAATCAAGGTGAGGTGATCGCAGTAGGTAATGGTCGTATTCTTGACAGCGGTGACGTACGTCCAATTGATGTAAACGTTGGTGATACCGTTGTATTTGGTAAGTACGCCGGTAGTGACACTATCGACGTTGATGGCGAAGAGTTAGTGATTCTGAGTGAATCTGATATCAAAGCCATCGTTGAGTAAGTCACTCGATAACTATTAATCACACCTATTCGTTGGAATTAAAAATATTAAGGTAAAGAATTATGGCTGCTAAAGACGTTAAATTTGGTGATGACGCTCGTCAAAGAATGCTGGCTGGCGTAAATATTCTCGCTGACGCTGTTAAAACAACACTGGGTCCTAAGGGTCGCAATGTTGTATTGGATAAATCATTTGGTGCACCTACTGTGACTAAAGATGGTGTGTCGGTTGCTAAAGAAATCGAGCTGACTGATAAGTTCGAAAACATGGGCGCACAGATGGTAAAAGAAGTTGCTTCTAAAGCCTCTGATGATGCCGGTGATGGTACTACTACAGCAACTGTACTTGCACAAGCAATCGTTAGCGAAGGTTTAAAATCTATCGCTGCGGGCATGAACCCAATGGATTTAAAGCGCGGTATCGATAAAGCTGTTATCGCTGCTGTTGCTCATGTTCAATCTATTGCTCAGCCTTGTGTTGATACTAAATCAATTACACAAGTAGGCACTATCTCAGCGAACAGTGATGAGTCAGTAGGCACTATCATTGCAGAAGCAATGGAGAAAGTGGGCAAAGAAGGTGTTATTACTGTTGAAGAAGGTAATAGCCTTGAGAATGAATTAGATGTTGTTGAAGGCATGCAGTTCGATCGTGGTTACTTGTCGCCGTATTTTGTGACTAACCAAGAAAATATGACGGTTGAACAAGAATCGCCATTTTTATTGTTGGTTGATAAGAAAATCTCCAACATCCGTGAACTATTGCCTGTATTAGAAGCGGTTGCTAAAGCAGGTAAGCCATTAGTGATAATTGCTGAGGATGTTGAAGGCGAAGCACTGGCTACATTGGTTGTTAACAATATGCGTGGCATTGTTAAAGTATCAGGCTGTAAAGCACCTGGCTTTGGTGATCGTCGTAAAGCTATGTTGCAGGATATCGCTATCCTAACGGGCGCTACTGTTATTTCTGAAGAAGTAGGCCTTGATCTAGAAGCAACGACTCTGGAACATTTAGGTACTGCCAAGCGCGTTACCATGAGCAAAGAAAACACTGTGATTGTTGATGGTGCTGGTGAAGCTAATGACATTCAAGCGCGTGTTGCTCAAGTGCGTGCACAAATTGAAGAGTCATCATCTGACTACGATAAAGAAAAACTGCAAGAGCGCGTTGCTAAGTTAGCAGGCGGTGTTGCAGTAATCAAAGTTGGTGCTGCAACTGAAGTTGAAATGAAAGAGAAAAAAGCCCGTGTTGAAGATGCACTACATGCAACACGCGCAGCGGTAGAAGAGGGTGTTGTCCCTGGTGGTGGTACTGCGTTGATTCGTGCGGTTGCTGCTATCGCTGATTTAACCGGTGATAACGAAGATCAGACAGCAGGTATTGGTATTGCGCTACGTGCAATGGAAGCGCCACTTCGTCAAATCGTGACTAATGCAGGTGATGAAGCCTCAGTTGTTGCTGATAAAGTGAAGCAAGGTGAAGGCAATATGGGCTTCAATGCTGGTACTGGTGAATACGGTGATATGCTGGGTATGGGTATTCTTGACCCTGCAAAAGTAACACGTACTGCACTACAGGCAGCGGGCTCTATCGCGGGCTTAATGATCACAACCGAAGCAATGGTTGCTGATCAGCCAGAAGATAAAGCAGCACCTGCTATGCCTGATATGGGTGGCATGGGTGGTATGGGTGGTATGGGTGGCATGATGTAACGCAAACTGCTTAAAACCTAGTAAGTCTCAAGAAGGCCCGCAAGCCGTGTGTTTGCGGGCTTTTTTATTGCCTGTTCGTCTTGTTTCGTCCTATACTGTCCCAGTAAATAGCAGGGTATTTAGGGTTTAATGAGGGGTATCGGCTGGATCACATGTTTGAATATTTGGTTGCTTTATCGTCGATCTTCCTCATTGGTACCCCACGATACCCCTCATTGAAGCTCGAAACCTGGCTGCCCAGGCCCGTGTTCTCCTAGTACAGGGCATTAACCCTACAGCAGAGCGGCGCTCCAGAAAGCGTGAAACTGTCGCATTAGAGCGAACATTCAAAATTATTGCATTAGCCTGGTGGGAACAGCAAGAGTCCTCGTGGTCTTCTGATCACGCAAAGAAGGTAAAACGATGGATCGAGCAAGAGTTGAAGTCTATCGGTAAGCTGTCGGTTGATACTATCGATCAAGGGCATATTACGGAAGTGATGCTGTCAATTGAGAAAGGAAGTCATCCTCGCAAAGCTCCCGTTATACTCTCGGTGATCAACCGTATCTTCGGTTATGCACTGGCTCACCGGTTTACACGTAATAATCCCGCTCAAGGTTTACCCCTTAGCGATGTTCTTAAACCCATGCCGAAGGTTGAGCATCGTGCGGCAATTACTCGATCTAAGGATTTAGGTTAATTGATCCGTGATATCGATAATTTAGGCTTAGGCAGCTACTGCATTGCTGAGGCGTTGAAGCTCATTCCCAGGTTATTCCTGAGACCTGGAGAAATTAGAAACCTTCGGTGGGATTACATCGACTTTGATCAAAAGATACTAGTCCTCCCTGCTGAGAAAACATCGGCTATTTTGCTGATGTGATGTCGGCTCATGGGTTCAGAGCTACGGCATCCACTATCTTACATGAGCAGGGCTGGAAACCAGAGATCATTGAAGCTCAGTTGGCTCACCTAACAGGCACAGCCACTTCTAGAGCCTATAACCGGTCGATCTATTTATCTGAGAGAACCACAATGATGCAGGGCTGGGCTGACTATCTCGAAGCGGTGCGTGATGGTGCTGATGTGGTGTCAATAGGAGCGAAGGCGGGAGAGAACTTGATTTAAATCTATAACTATATGTTTTTAAAAGGTTTATTTAATAATAAAAAATAACAATGTTACTTTAAATGTTACATAAAAACCTGACCATTTAGCTGCGCGAACCCTATTTCTCTGTGTCTCTCAACAGCTCAATAATTCACCACTAAAATGTCATAAAATAGGAGAGCACTGCTTTTGTCTTGATCAAAAATCGTCTTTTTTGAGAGATTAGCTCCCAGTTTCCCAGTGATACGATATTTGAAACAAGCAATTAGACGATGGAGTGGCAGTCAATTAGACGGATGACAGGTGCCTTAAAACTATATTTTCTAACCATAACGCAAAAATAGGGTTAGAAAATCAAAATATGTATACATAATCTTGTCAGCCCCTTTTCTTTCAGTACCAACAAATCCTAACATATCGATGTTTTTCAATTATATCGACATAACAGCCTGGTATGTCGATGTGATCGACACGTTAAAATTTTAGCATTTTACTTAGCGCCCTTTTAAGTTAGGCAGTTAGACGGTAATATAGCAGTCAATTAGTCGACAATATAACCAGTATATGGACGCTATGACTAAATCTTTACTCCCAAGAGTTATCGCCCCACTACTACTGGAAGCACTAAGCGATACGCCAGTCGTCTGCTTGCTCGGGCCTCGCCAGGTGGGTAAAACCACATTAGCGAGGGAATACTGCCCTAATTATTCCTACATCAGCTTTGACGACAGCACACTACTGAACACTGCGCAACAAGACCCTACGGGGTTTATTCAGGGCTTGCCAGAACAAGTGATTTTAGATGAGGTGCAGCGAGCACCTGAATTATTACCAGCGATCAAGGCTGCTGTTGATCAGCGCAGAACACCGGGTCGCTTTCTGCTGACAGGTTCGGCGAATCTGTTGCTATTACCAAAGGTGCAAGAATCTCTGGCAGGGAGAGTTGAAGTATTAAACCTGTTTCCATTAACGGAACAAGAGAAGCACCGCAATGAAAACTCCCTACTTAGCTCTTTGATTAGCGGAAAAATAGCGCCGCAAATCATTGGAGAGCAGAGTGTTATTGAGGGTGTCGCTGAAGCTGTATGCCAAGGTGGCTACCCAGAACCGAATACTCGCTCGGCTGCCAGAGCCAGACAATGGCATCGGCAATATCTGAATGCCATTATTCAGCGCGATGTTAAAGATATTGCGGCCATTCGCGATGAAGATGAAATGCTCGCCTTGATGGAAATACTGGCCTACCGGACAGGCACTTTACTCAATGTCAGTAGCATGGCTAATGCGTTAAAAATGACTCGGGAGACCACTGAAAAATACTTGAGCATACTTGAGCGCCTGTTTTTAGTGCGCAGACTTTCCGCCTGGCATCGTAACCAGTCCAAACGATTGGTGAAAACACCCAAAGTACACGTTATTGATTCTGGCCTTGCGACGACACTCAGCGGGTTAAAAACCGACGATTGGAATAACCATAAAAGCAATTTTGGCCCAGTATTGGAAAGTTTTGTCGTTCAGCAGCTTATTTGTCAGGCCAGCTGGATAGGCAGTGATTTTAAATTTAGCCATTACCGCGATAAAGACCAGGTAGAAGTTGACCTGGTGATAGAACGTGGTCAACAGCTTTGGGGAGTAGAAGTAAAAAAAGCAGCCAGTATCAACCCAAAAGACAGTGCAGGTCTGGCCCGTTTGGCCGCTCAGGCAGGTAAGCGCTTTCAAGGTGGCATCTTACTCTATTGTGGCAATAACACCTTGCCGCTGACTCAAGACAATTGTTATGCGGTTCCGATGAATACACTCTGGCAATAGCAAGATACTAAGTTGTAGCGGCATACCAACTAGAACAGGCGTATAAATGAAATTTAACGAAGATACCCGTGTAAAAATTCCAACAATTCTTCACTTGATGAGATTGGGCTACAGCTATTTATCACTCAAAAATCAACGCTGGGATGTAAGCACCAATATATTTCCAGCGCTTTTCATTGCAGCTATTGCAAAAATAAACCCTGGCCTTGAATTAGAAAACATCACCCGCTTGCTCGAAGACATCAAGCTGGAACTTGATAATGAAGATCTGGGCCGCGCCTTTTTTGAACGGCTAACCGACCGCTCAAATACCAAATTGATCGATTTCGAGAATTTCAACAACAACAGCTTTCACGTCGTTACCGAGCTGACCTGCCAGAATGGCGATGCAGAGTTCCGGCCAGACATCACCCTGCTGATCAACGGCATGCCGCTGATTTTTATCGAAGTGAAAAAACCGAATAACCGTGAAGGCATATTGGCGGAGCGAGATCGCATCAACAAACGCTTCCAGAACCCCAAGTTCAAACGCTTTGCTAATATCACCCAATTCATGATTTTCTCCAACAATATGGAGTACGACGACGGCGAACCGGAACCTGTTCAGGGCGCATTTTACGCCAGCAGTTCCTACCATAAACCGGTCTTCAATTACTTCCGTGAAGAAGAAATCCTGAACCTTACGGCACTGCTCAAGCCGCTAGCGGATGAAGATGAACTTAAGGTGTTGAAGGACACCAACCTGGAAGTCATTCGCAGCAATCCCGAATTCATTGTCAATAAAGACCCGAATCGACCAACCAACAGCATTTGCACATCCCTGCTCAGCAGAGACCGGCTAGCGTTTATCCTGGGTTATGCGCTCGCCTATGTGTCAGAGACTGACGGTCTACAAAAGCACATCATGCGCTACCCGCAGTTGTTTGCCACCAAAGCTATCGAAAATAAACTCAATGAAGGCGTTAAAAAGGGCATCATCTGGCACACCCAAGGCAGCGGCAAAACCGCGTTGGCTTTTTATAACGTTCGCTTTCTGACTGATTACTTCCAGAAGCGAAAGGTCATTCCCAAATTCTACTTCATTGTGGATCGGCTGGACTTGCTGCAACAAGCGCAGCGGGAATTCACCGCTCGCGGCCTGACTGTACACACCGTAAACTCCCGTGAAGCCTTTACCCGTGACATTAAAGCAACCCAGGTTATCCATAACCATTCCGGCAAGCCTGAAATCACAGTGGTGAACATCCAAAAATTTAAAGATGATCCGGATATCGTCTCGACCAAAGACTACGACGTTGCCATCCAGCGCGTGTACTTTCTGGATGAGGTTCACCGCAGCTACAACCCCAAAGGCAGCTTTCTGGCGAATTTGAGCCAGTCAGACACCAATGCCATCAAAATTGGCCTCACCGGCACGCCACTGTTAGGCGACGATTACAATTCCCGAGTGCTGTTCGGCGAATACATCCACAAGTATTATTACAACGCATCCATTGCCGACGGCTACACTCTGCGTCTAATCCGAGAAGAGATCGCCACCAACTATAGGATGGTACTGCAACAAGCCCTGGATGAAGTAGAAGTCAAAATGGGTGACGTGGACCGTAAGCTCATCTACGCCCACCCGAGCTTTGTCGAGCCCATGCTCGATTACATCATCACCGACTTTGAAAAAAGCCGGGGCGCTCTGAATGATGCCACCATAGGCGGCATGGTGATCTGTGATAGCGCAAACCAAGCCAAGCAGATGTTCGACATCTTCAATGGCGTCTACGCACAAACCGCTAGCTCACCCTATGAAACCAAGGATTCCGCTCAAGCACTGATTGCAGCAGTCAAGCCAGACAGTTATGCAGCCAAAGCGAAGCAGGACAACAAAGTCAAGAGCGCAGCGCTGATCTTGCACGACATAGGCAGCAAGAAAGAGCGCAAGGATTGGGTGGAAGACTTCAAAGCAGGGAAAATCGACTTCCTGTTTGTATTTAACATGCTGCTTACCGGGTTTGACGCCCCAAGGCTCAAGAAAATTTATCTGGGCCGAGTTATCCGCAAGCACAACCTGCTACAAGCCTTAACACGGGTAAACCGTACCTATCAGGATTTCCGCTACGGCTATGTAGTGGACTTTGCCGATATCCGCAAAGAATTTGACGAAACCAACAAAGCCTATTTTGACGAACTGCAGTTAGAGCTCGGCGATGAAATGGAGCACTATTCCAACCTGTTCAAATCCCAGGAAGAAATAAAGCAGGAAATCGAGCATATCAAAGATGTACTGTTTCGCTTCGACATCGAAAATGCCGAAGTCTTCACCGACCAAATCAGCCAGGTTCAGGATAGGGAAACCATCCTGGCACTGAAAAAAGCGCTGGGCGATGCTAAAAGCCTTTACAACCTCATCCGCCTGCAAGGTGAGTACAGTATTCTTGGCGAGTTGGACTTTGCCAAATTGAATATCCTCTATCGGGAAACCTGCAACCACCTAGACCTACTCAACCTCAAAGAAAGCATTGAGCAAGGCACCGATAACACCAACCTATTGAATGTCGCCCTTGAGGATGTCATCTTTAAGTTCATTAAAGTGGGCGAAGAAGAACTGGTGCTCGCCGACAAACTAAAAAACACCCTGCGCCAAACCCGCGAGGCGCTGGCCAGTAATTTTGACCAGCAAGACCCAAAGTTTGTCAGCCTCAAAGAAGAGCTGGAAAGGCTCTTCAAGAAAAAGAACCTCAGCGAAGTCACACAGGATGAAATGGTGACCAACATCGATGCGCTCAACAAGATCCACGAACGCGTCAAAGAGCTAAACCGACAAAACAACCAACTTCGCCAAAAGTATCTGGGTGATACCAAATACACCCGCATCCATAAACGACTACAAGAGCGCCAACACAGCAACAGCGATATCAGTGAGTCTGAGCGCAAAATCTTTGAAGCCCTCGCTGGGGTAAAACAGGATGCCGATGAGCAAGTACTGAATAACAGCCAAATACTGGATAACGAAAGCTACTTTGAACGCCAAATGATGCCTCTGGTGATCAGGCGCTTCAAAGGCGAGCAAAACATACAGCTCAATGCCGACGCCTCACGCTTTATTAATCACCTGGTCGTCGCCGAATACCTGAAAGAATTTAATACGGGGAGCACAACGTGGTAGGACTTTATCAATGGTAGAGCAGGAATTTAAAGACAAAACAAAAGCGCTGATCGATAGCCTAAAAAGCATTTGCGCTAACTATGGTCTGGGGAATGATGGCAACGAATTTAAAATCATTACCCAAATTTTTCTGTACAAATTCCTCAACGACAAATTCGCCTATGAAGCGAAGAAAATAGACAAGAAAGTCGCCAAATCAGAAAAGTGGGAAGAAGTACTGGTCGCCATGAGCGAAGACGAGCTGGAAATGCTCCAGTTGCAAATGGGCGGTGATACCGCACGCTTAAAGCCACACCACTTTATCAGCTACCTGTTCAGCCAGCAGAACGCGCCGGATTTCGCCAAGCTGTTTGATGACACCTTGCGCGATATTGCGTTAACCAATAATGACGTGTTCGCGGTAAAAACCGACGGCGGCGCAAAAGTGGTGCTGTTTGATCGGCTTAGCGAATACATTGCTGATGAGTCCAAACGCGATGCCTTTTGCCGCGCCATCATCAACAAGCTGGTGGAGTTCAGTTTCGAGAGAATCTTTACCCAAAAATTCGATTTCTACGCCACCATCTTCGAATACCTGATTAAAGACTACAACAGCAACTCAGGTGGTAAATACGCCGAGTATTTTACCCCTCACGCTGTAGCAAGAATCATGGCCGCAATTCTGGTGCCGCAGGCCCAGCGCGGAAAAGTGAAGAACGTCGCCTGCTACGACCCATCGGCAGGCTCGGGCACCTTGTTAATGAATGTGGCTCACGCCATTGGTGAAAACCGTTGCAGTATCTATACCCAGGATATTTCGCAAAAGTCCTCAAACCTGCTGCGGCTTAACCTGATTCTGAATAATCTAGTGCATTCTATCCCCAATGTCATTCAGGGTAATACGGTGCTGCATCCCTACCATAAAGACGGTAAAGACTTAAAACGCTTTGACTATATCGTTTCCAACCCGCCATTTAAGTTGGACTTTAGCGATTTTCGTGATGAGCTGGACAGCAAAGAAAACAAAGATCGTTTCTTTGCCGGTATTCCCAAAGCCCCAGCGAAAGCCAAAGACAAAATGGCGATCTATCAGCTGTTCTTGCAGCACATCATCCACTCGCTTAAACCCGGCGGAAAAGCGGCTGTGGTGGTACCCACCGGCTTTATCACCGCACAATCGGGTATCGATAAAGGCATTCGCACACACCTAGTAAAAAATAAAATGCTGGCAGGCGTGGTCTCCATGCCCTCCAATATCTTTGCCACCACCGGTACCAACGTCTCCATTCTGTTTATAGATGACAGCAACAAAGGCGATGTGGTGCTGGTCGATGCTTCTAACTTGGGCGAAAAGGTCAAGGATGGAAAAAACCAGAAGACCGTGCTAAGCGAAGAGGAAGAACAACGCATCATCGATACCTTTAATTCCAAAGAGGCAGTAGAGGATTTTTCCGTTGCCGTCAGCTATGACGACATTGAAGCCAAGAACTACAGCTTGAGTGCCGGGCAGTATTTCGATGTCAAAATTGAGTATGTGGATATTACGCCTGATCAGTTCGCTGAAAAAATGCAGGGTTTTATCAGCAACTTGGATGGATTGTTTAGCCAATCTCGTGAACTTGAAGCGGAGATTAAGAAGCAGTTGGCGGGTTTGAAGTATGAATAATTGGCGTGAAACCACCTTGGGTAAAGTTGCTGAGATTTTTACTGGCTATTCGTTTAAAAGCGAGTTTTATTCTGGCGGTCTTCAAGATATTAGACTTTTACGAGGGGACAACATTTCGCAGGGTTCAATGGACTGGAGTGACGCTAAAAAATGGCCTTTCGAACAATTTAAGGATTTTGAAGACTATCAGTTAAATGAAGATGACATTGTGCTTGCAATGGATCGTCCGTGGATTGGTGCTGGGTTAAAGTACAGTCAAATAATCAAGAGTGATCTGCCAGCATTACTAGTTCAGCGAACTGCAAGATTACGTGGTAGCAGTGACTTAGATATTGGATACTTAAAGTTCATTATTGGAAGCCCTTGGTTCACAAGTTACATCAAGAGAATTACCACTGGGTCATTAGTTCCACACATAAGTTTGAAACAAATTCGCGAATTCCCAGTAAAGCTACCACCTTTCGAGGAACAAAAAGCAACGGCTGCTGTTTTGCAAGCTGTCGACAAAAAAATCGAACTCAACAACCGCATCAACACCGAACTGGAAACCATGGCCAAAACCCTGTACGACTACTGGTTCGTACAGTTCGACTTCCCCGACGCCAACGGCAAGCCCTACAAAACCTCCGGCGGAAAAATGGTTTACAACCCAACCCTGAAGCGAGAAATACCGGATGGGTGGGACTGGAAGCCTGTCTCCTCTTTAATTGAAGTAAAAGACGGCACTCACGATAGTCCTAAGCCTTCCGATAAAGGCCAGTATTTAATTACATCTAAACACCTGAAATCCACGGGGATAGATTTTTCAGACGCGTATTTCATATCTCAAGAAGATTTTGATGCTGTCAACAAACGGAGCAAAGTAGATGAAGGTGATTTTCTACTTTCAATGATTGGCACTGTAGGCTTGTCGCAATGGGCAATGAAAATAGAGACCCCATATGCAATCAAGAATATTGGACTGTTTAAAACCTCGCAAGCACCGGAAAAAGCGGATTACATATTTTCTGCCGTTACTTCTTTATTTGGTAAAGCTTTTCTAAAACAAAATCAATCTACAGGGACTTCGCAGCCATATGTGACGCTAGGTACCTTACGTAGTATCCCAGTAGTGATTCCTGAAAAGAGTGTGTTTAACGAGTTCAATAAAAAAATTAAACCGCTGCACAAGTTGACATACGAAAATTCTTTGGAGAGCCAAAAATTGGCCGAACTACGTGACTGGCTCCTCCCCATGCTAATGAACGGCCAGGTTACTGTTTCCACACCCACCCAACCCCAAACCCCGGAGGCCCAGGATGGCTAAAGATCTCACCGAATCGTCTAACGAGCGGCAGAATATATTGAATAACCGTTACGCCCTACAGCAGGCCGAACAGCGCCTGGATCTGGGTGGCCTGTCGTTCGAGGGGGAAACGGTGTTTATCAAGGCACAGCTAATGGCCTTGTTTGAGGTAACAGATCGCACTATCGAGCGTTATTTGGCCAGCCATGGCGATGAGCTAAAAAGCAATGGTTATCGGCTGCTAAGATGTGTAAAACTAAAGAGATTCAAGGGGTTAGGTCATGGCACCGACATCAATGACGGTACCAAAACCAGTGTCCTTGGGGTGTTCGCTTTTCGAGCTATCTTAAACTTGGGTATGTTACTCACCGAGAGTGACCCAGCACGCCTGCTGGATATTGTGCTTGATGTGATGGCTGAACGGGCGGGTGGCCATACCAAGTTCATTAATCAGCGCGATGAAAACTACTTAGTGGCCGCGTTTTAGGAAGAGAACTATCGTCGCCAGTTTACTGATGCGCTGGATAATTATGTGCAAGGTAACGACTGGAAATACGCGCGTTTTACCAATCTGATCTACCAACGTATTTTTCACGAAAATGCAGCGGAGTGTAAAAAGGTATTAAAGCTGGCTGCTAAAGCCAATATTCGCGAAACCCTGTATTCCGAAGTGCTGAATTTGATCGCCAGCTTTGAGTCTGGCATAGCGCATGAACTCGAAGTTGCGAGCACTAAAAAAGGCGACAAGCTAACCCAAAAAAGAAGCCGAGAGTTTGTTTGTCATTTTTGAACAACACCCACTGTTCCGGCCTTTAATTTTGCATGCGCGCACCAAGATGGTCAGCCGAGATTTGTGCTTTCGCGATGCACTGCATGAAAAGCTGGAAGCCTATATTCAATCGGTACCCGAAGCCGATTTTGAACGTTTTCTGGGTGAAAAGAGCCAGTCTTTAGAACAACAACTAAACGACCCGGAAACACTCGCGGTATTCAAACGCCTAAAGGATCGCTGATATGGCAGATCTCGGCTGTCCCAAGCGGTTTTACTATTTTGATACCGTACACGCGGTACACACCCATGACTGGATCATAGAAAACTCCGGCTGCCTTGCAGGCACCAAGGATATTGGGTAAGCGCCTAACCAACCACACCCTTGCATATTAAAAAAGCCCAGCCTATTTTCATAAGTTGAGCTAGTACAGCTGAGCTTTAGTGCATCACGTTCCTTGCGATGCTGGAATATCACTATCCCTTTGGTTTTCCTGAACCTACGTACACATCCTGTGTCACTTCCCTGTAAGGACAAACTTACACTGATCACCTTTAACGGTCTGTAGGTTATTTTGTATCAGCGGTGTGGCTGCTACTGCCGGCTAAAAGCACCTATAAATGAACCTGTTATTTGAGCGACACGGCTCGAATAACGGATTTTTTTATAGCTATACATTAAGGCATTAGAATATTAATCGCAGTCGATAGCTAGGTAATGCCCCTCTTTTCTTGGAATATACAAAAAGGTTTTATAGTACTTTTGAATCACTTTTGATGCGATTGTCGCATTTTTCTTCTTTTTGTCCTCTCAATGCTTGCTAATCTATTACTAACTTCTACAA
>Ga0193961_1000487_pt1 | contig 15401 bp, 16 predicted proteins | sample FB_4_MG_FD_140371 | JGI IMG/M metagenome (GOLD analysis project Ga0193961, IMG submission 140371) | Microbial mat bacterial communities from the Broadkill River, Lewes, Delaware, United States - FB_4_MG | ecosystem: Environmental > Aquatic > Freshwater > River > Microbial mats | place: USA...
CCGATACTGTTTATCAGTGCAAAAAGTGATGAAGATAGTATTGAGAAGTGTTATGAGTTAGGTGCAGCAGATTATGTCTCAAAACCATTTAAACCAAGAGAGTTATTAGCAAGAGTTAAAACTCATCTTGAGTTAAACTCATTTATGAAATCTCTTCAGGTTAAAGTAGATGAAGCCATATCGCTTCAAAGATATCAAGAACATCTTCTTATAAAACAATCATACGCTGCTTCTATGGGTGAGATGATAGATGTTATAGCTCATCAATGGAAACAACCTCTAAATGTATTGAATATGAGAATGAGTACATTAATGTTAGATTTTGAAGATGAGATGATAGACGAAAAATACATACAAAATCTTCAAGATAAATCTTTAAATCAAATTAGGCATCTAGTAAATACCTTAAATGACTTTAGATCATTTATGTCACCACACAAACGAATAGAAACTTTTAAAGTACAAGATATGCTCAAATCTTGTATGACACTTATCAAAGATGAGTTAGAGTTCCATAAGATTCAAATAAAACTGGATTTAGAACATGACTTTATGATTGATGCGATAGAAAATGAGTTTATACATATCTTACTAAACATTTTAAATAATGCAAAAGAGATGCTTGTGTATGAAAAAATAGATAAGCCTAAAATACTTGTAAATATTGATGATAAAAATAAAACTATACAAATTAGAGATAACGGAAATGGTATTTATGAAAAAGATATTGAATCTATATTTGACTTACATTTTACTCGTAAAAAAAACAATTCTGGATCAGGTTTAGGTCTTTATATGTCAAAGATGATTATAGAAAAATATGGAGGTTCTATTAATGCACAAAATGCTGAGGATGGAGGTGCTATATTCACTCTTTATTTTTAGTTAATTTATTGTGTAAGTCTTTTCCATCTAGATATCACTAATAAAAATCATAACAACACAGATGATTAAAAACAGTTTACCTCTTTAAAGTCTCTAATAGGTTTAATATAAAACATGATGTAGTTCTGGAAATTATTCTAACATAGAAAGTCAGATTATAACTTAAAGAAAATAACTACATATTTCGATATAATGCAAAAAATAATTTTATAATCAACAGGAAGATTTAGTGATCACTCTAAAAGAAGCTTTAAAATTAAACGAAGAAGAATTAACAAACTTAAAAGAAGAACTAAAAACAAAAATAAAACAAAATGCTGAACTAAATGCGTACATAAGCACAGACAACATCGGTCACGGTGTCCCAATAGCAATAAAAGACAACATCCAAGTTAAAGGATGGTCTGTAACATCTGGTTCAAACATACTTCAAGGTTATGTAGCACCATACAATGCAACTGTTATTGAAAAGATGATAAACGCAGGACTTAGTCCATTTGGAAGAACAAATATGGATGAGTTTGCGATGGGGAGTACAACTGAGTCTAGCTTTTATGGAAAAACACTTAATCCTATAAACTCAGAGTATGTTCCTGGTGGAAGTAGTGGGGGAAGTGCTGCGGCAGTTGCTTCTGGGATTGCTGTAGCTGCATTAGGAAGCGACACTGGTGGGAGTATCCGTCAGCCTGCATCATTTTGTGGGATCGTAGGTATGAAACCATCTTATGGGCGTGTTAGTCGTTATGGTTTAGGTGCATACGCATCAAGCCTTGATCAAATAGGTCCAATGACACAAAATGTAGAAGATGCTGCAATACTTTACGACATTATAAGTGGACATGATGAAAAAGACTCAACTTCAGCACCAAAAGATGACAAAGTATCAGACAAGCTAGACCCAACTAGAAAACTTCGCATTGCAACACTTCCAAAACACATAGAAAATGCAAGTACAGATGTTAAAAACGCTTATGAAAAAGCTATTATGGCACTTGAGAATGCAGGACATGAGATCGTAAACTATGAACTTATGGATGCAAAGTTTGACATCTCAGCTTACTACATCACTGCAACGGCAGAAGCTGCTACAAACTTGGCTCGTTATGATGGTATTCGCTATGGAAATCGTGTAGAGGGTAAAAACCTTCAAGACACTTTCATCAAAACAAGAAGTGAAGGTTTTGGAGATGAAGTAAAACGCCGTATAATGCTTGGAAACTTTGTTTTAAGTAGTGGTTACTATGAAGCTTACTATGTAAAAGCGCAAAAAACTAGACATATGATCAAAGATCAGTATGAGAAGATATTTAAGGACGTAGACCTTATACTCTCACCTATTGCACCTGGGATCGCACCAAAATTTGGCGAACTTTCAAATCCTATGGATATGTACCTGAGTGACCTTTACTCGATCAGTGTAAACCTAGCAGGTCTTCCTGCGATCTCACTTCCGATCAGCAAAAGTGACAATGGTATGCCAGTAGGCCTTCAGCTAATAGCAAATGCTTATGAAGAACAAAGACTCTTTGATGGAGCACTTAGTTTAGAAAAAGAGATAAACTTTTCAAAATAACTTAGTTAGCTTTTAAGCTAACTCTCCCCTATAAAACAAAACGCACTTACTTAAAAGAATACTTCTTGCATATAAACTCATATGAGTACACAACCACTATATTGTCACAACTGTAAAAAAACATATAATGTCCGACAAGAAGATCTAAACTTAATGAAAAAATACAGTGATGACTTCAATAAAAATGGCTATATTGGTGGTTGTTTTTTCAAAAATATAGGCAAGTTAAAACGCTTGCTTAACCAAAAGGCTTTAGATGATCATAGATGTGAATGTAAGTGAATGTGATGACGCATTTGTTGAAAATATTGAGGATATCATTGAAGATACAATGGTTCAGATGTTTGTACTTCATCCAAAAGATGAAAAATCGCTTCAAAAAGTTCAAAAACTCTCTAGTAAATATAACTATGTTTTCTACTCAGCAACTTCCGAGCTTATGGATCAAGCAGATCACAAATGTGTCGGTGTATTTATAAGTAAACCTAGTGAGCTAAAAAGTATAGAGGATCATGTAGTTATAGTTGATGAAACAAACCTTGATACTACTATGAAAAGGGAGCTTGTGATCCATAAGGGGATTATACTAAATGCTACAAAAGCACATGATGATCTGGTGAACTTCTATGTTAGTGTTGGCCCTGGCAATGTTGATGAGTTTGACAAAAGTGAGTTAAAAGACTTGGAGATGGACAAGATCGTACTTCAAAGTAACTATCCAAAATATGATTTTGATGATATATACACAAGTGCAGAGGTTATATCTGCAGCGACATTTAGATCAGAGATGAGCATAGCAGCCGAAGCTACAAAAAACACTATGAAACTTTTTTCACTAAGAAAACTATAATATAATCCATGGATGAAGAGTACATCATTTATAACCCTACACTAGGTGTTCGTGATTTTGTTGTGATCGGTGAGACTAAGACTAACTCAGACAAAACTAGTGCGTGGTTGGATGACCCTTACGATATGGTAGGTCCATTTGATCTAGATGAGCTAAGAGATACTGGTCAGATCAGTTTTGCAGCTTGTTTAGTTATGAGTAGAAAGAAATGGCAAGAAGATAGGATATTTTTACAACAACAAGCTTTTAAAAAACAGCAAAAAGCTCAAAAAGAGCACTTTGAAGAGATCAAAAAACATAATGCTAAAAAAGGTCAACATACAGACACAAAATGTAGAAAGTTACTCTCACTTCCCATCCATGGAGAACTAGAAGCTACACAGATAAAATCTGCCTATAGAAAGGTGATCAAAACAGCCCATCCAGATCTAGGTGGAAGTCATGAAAAATTTATAGAGATCACAAAGGCTCGTGATACTTTACTTGAGATTTTGTTATAATTCGCAAAAACTTTAAAGGTAAAGAATGGCTAAGTACAAAAACTACATAGGTCTAGGGATCGCAGGAAATTTTGCACTACACTTAGATCAAGCAGGAGAAGCTGAAGATTTCAAAGATATTATCACAACAGATGAAGCAGCTCCAAAGGGGATGTTTCCTTTTTACCTACCAAAGCCAGTTAAAGCTGCAAAAGATATTTTAAACACTTACCCACTAGATGCAGACTACATAAAACTACCAAGTGAAGATGTAAATGTTCAAGCAGAACCAGAAGTTGGACTTGTATGTGAGCTTGAATATGTAGGAGATAAACTAAACGCTATAAAACCAACTCACTTTGGAGCATACAACGACTGCTCGATCCGTGTAAAAGGAGCTTCAAAGATAAGCGATAAGAAAAACTGGGGCGAGTCTTCAAAAGGTATATCAAACAATCTTTTTGAGATAGATAAGTTTGAAGATGGAAGTGTTATGGATAACTACTCTATAGCCTCTTTTTTAAGATGTGATAACAAAGTACAAGCTTACGGCGAAGATGTTGAACTAAATGGATATAGCTACTTTTATGGTAAGCTGACCGACTGGATGGTTAATCAGATCGACACGCAAGAGGACTTTGGACCACTTGAGAACCTGATCTCATACATATCTGAGTGTGACCACCCAAGTAAAGCGATCATTTCAATCGGTGCTACACGCTATACAGAGTATGGTGAGACTACATTTTTAAAAAGTGGTGATGAAGTGATCATAGTAGTATATGACAACACAAAACACTCTGCAAATGAGATACATAAAAGAGTTATAGACTCAGTATATGATGACAAAAATATGAGTGTACTGAGCCAAAGGGTTCTTTAAAATGTCACGCGGTAAAAAACTAGACCTTTCTATAGGGGCTGACTTTGATGATGGCTGGGCACAAGTAGAGAGTCCAAGAAGATCCAAAATAGCAGATGAGATAAAAGAGCCAAGCAAACACCAGCTTTTTTTCTCAAAAGAGAAACGCCGTGGCAAAGTTGTAACTCTTGTTGGTGAATTTTTTATAAGCAAAGATGATGCGACCTTAACACTAAAAAACCTAAAGAAAAAGCTAGGTTGTGGTGGAAGTTTTAAAGATGGTTTTATGGAGTTTCAAGGCGATATAAAAGACAAAGTTCGACCACTTTTAGTAGATGCAGGGTTTAATTTCAAACCTAAGCATTAACTGCAAACAATCACATCTTGTGGTTGAGCTAAAAAATATCCTTGTGAACGATCAATTTTTAACTCTTTTACTTTTTTATAAACTTCTTCATTATGAACATACTCTGCTATGACTATTATGTTTAATTTTTTGGCAAAGCTTACTATTGTTTCAACTATAATCTGGGCATTTTTATCAACATCTAAGTTTTTTATTAAAGACCCATCAATTTTAATATAGTCTATGTTCAACTGAAGTAAGTATTCAAAATTTGAATATCCAGAACCAAAGTCATCAATAGCTATTCGACACCCTAGTAATTTCATTTCATCAATAAAAGAAGAAACCTCCTCGTAGTTTTCAATACCTTCTGTCTCAAGAATTTCAAAAATAATTTTTTTACTTACATTATATTTTTTGATATTGTATATTATATATTCAACAATCTCTTCATTTAAAATATCTTCAACAGATAGGTTTATAGAAAAATCACAATCTAAATTCTCAAAATATTTACAGCTTTTCTCAATCATAATTTTAGTCAACTTTGTATAAAGTTTACTCTTTTTTGCAATTGTTAAAAAACTGTATGGAGTAATAATGTTATTTTCTTTATCTATCAACCTGATTAAACACTCTGAGCTTTTAATTTGTTTTGTGTTATTATCGTAAATAGCTTGATAATAAGGTTTAATCATATCATGCTCTATAGCCCACTTTATTTTTTTTGTCCACTCTATATTATTTTTATACTGCTGTTCTATATTTAATGTTTCATCGTATAGCAAGAACTCTTTACTTTGTTTTTTTGCAAACTTTAATGCTATGTCTGCTTTCTCTAAAGCCTCTTGAATTTGATAAGTGGCTCCAACACTTACTCTCAGATTTAGTTCATTATCTTCATTGTAAAATACCATTTTTTCAATATCTTTTATAAGTGTAATTGCGAACTCGACAAATTTATCTTTAGATGGTTTTTTGGTAAAAAATAGAGCAAACTCATCACCTGCTAGATGTATAAGTGTAACATTATGCTCTTTTGTGATCATATTTGATAATCTTTTTGAAAAGTCTATGAGTATATGATCACCTGATGCCTGTCCAAAGAAGTCATTAATCTCTTTAAAATCATCAATATTAACTATAAGTAAAGCTCCATCGTTATAATCATTTATATCACGCAACAAACTCATTCTATTTGGTAAACCTGTTAAAGAGTTTGTGTAAAGCTGTTTACGTAGTTCTAATGTCTTTTCACTTACTTTTTCTTCAAGATATTTATTAATATTTTGCTGTTGTTCTGAATACTTCATGATGCTTTGCTGCATATTATTTAAAGCATTTGAAATAAAACCAATCTCATTATTTTGATTTTTAAAAGGTATGCTTACATTTTTTTCCGGGGAATAATTTTTTAATAGATCTGCAATTTTTCTCAATGGAGAAAGTAATTTTTTTACATATAAACCAAATAACAGAAAAAAGACTCCAAATAAAACAAGAACCTGTATTAAAAGCTTTGTATATTTATCTACAAGTTCTTTATAGTCTTTGCTAGAGTATGTAAGTACTAATTTTCCTATTTTTTTTTCAGAATTTGGCTGAAAGATAGGCTCTTCAACAATAAATGATTCATCAATATTTTTTTCAAATTCTTTTGATTTTTTCTCACTTATGACACGATTACCATGTATGATTTTTATAGATAATATATTTTGATTTGTCATCAGTTGCTTAGTTACTTGATCAATTTTATCGTTTAAACTCAAATAAATATTCAAAGAGATTAAAGGCTCAATTGTACTAAGTACTAATCTTGCTTTTTGGGTTTCAATACTATAAAAAGCTTCTTTATTTATTTTTTCAAAAAGATTAAAAATTAGTAATACTGAAGTTAGTGTAACAAGTGCTATTAAAAAAACAATTTTACTAGATAGTGATTTAATCTTAACTTTCATTCAATATCTTTACTCAATTGCATTAAAAATATTATGACTTGCATAAATATTTTTTTGATTGAAGCTATTAAAATTGTATCGGAAACTGTTTTGAGGCATTTTATCATTTTTGTATGCGTAATCTTTCTCAACAAACTTAACCATTTGTAGTAAAGCATCTACGAAATCTATTTTACTTGTATAAAGGTTCTCTTTTTTGAGATATATAACTGTTGATTTTTCAATTACTAGTGAAAACATTAAACCTTTATTTAAATTGTTTATATCATAGGAAAAAGAAACTATCCCTTTTTTTATTGCTATAGCAGCTATCTTTTCAATATGATCTCGTAAGTTAAGAACATAAATTGCAGAAGTTTCTGTTTGCTCAGAAAAATTTGAAAAATTTACTAAGTTTATTTCATATTCATATGTATCTAAATGTCCTTGAAAGTTATCATTTATAAACTTTTTAATAGATGAAGCTGTAATGTAATCAGTTTCATCATAAATGATCGTATATACTATTTTTCCATCGATCAATTTTTCATCTATTTTTTTATCTAAAGTGATTATTTTAGGGAAAATAGAAGCTTGAGCTTTAAGTAGTAAATCATCATAACTATATCCAAAAGCTATATTCACAAGAACTAAATAAAGAAAGAGTATTTTTTTCATCTAAAACTCCTTCTTTAAAGTTATAAGGAAGTTTCTACCCTCTTGAAGGTAGTCTTCTGTATAAGTTTTTGGTGCTGATGGATATTTAATTTCAGTATCAAAAAGATTTTTAACACTAAAAGTAAGGTCATAGTTATATTTACGATTTTTATAGTTTAATGTAGTATCTACTTTAGTATAAGAATCTACCTTATCACGTTCATCACTAGGAACTCTATCTTTAGAACTTACATATCTTGCAATACCGCTTAATGATAGTTCATTTGTTAAATTATAAGTATAATAACCCTTAACTAAATGGTGTGCCACATTAGTTAAATCTATACTGTTATCAGTACTTTTTATTTGTGAGTCACCTGTAACATATGAGTAGTTTAAGTATAAATTATCAGATAAAAATATATGACCTCTATATTCTAGTTCTAAACCATATAGATCTGTATCAACCACATTTTTGTATAGTGGTTCAGTTGCTGAATTATATATTTGATCTTCATTTTTTAGATAAAAAAGATTTGTTTGAAGATATGAGTCAGTAGTAAGTTTTCTAATATATGCCAATTCAAATGCATCAACTTTTTCAGGTTCTAGGTCTGTACTTCCTACTCTTGCTGAATTGTTTGCTGTATACATTTCTTGCCATGAAGGATTTCTATGTGCACGTGAATATATTGCTTTATAGATATTTTCAAAATCTTTCTGGTATACCATAGACACCCTAGGTTCAAACCCTGCATCTTTTAAAGAAGTTTGTTCATAATTAAATCCATATATAAAACTAAGTTTTTCATTATATTGAAACTCATCTTGTAATGAAAATATTCTAGTTTCACGATCAGCAGTTTTATCAAAGAAAGGAAAAGTATTTGTATAATCAACAAGTTTAGCATCACCAGTAGCCCAATCTGATAATTTTGAGACCATATCTATAGTTTCTTCCCAAAGTAAGCGATATCCAACTGTTATCAAATGTTTTTCAAACCCATTGTATTTGATATAAGAAGACTGATAAATGGTTTTTTGCTTAGCTATATGTTCTCCGTAAATACCATTCACAAATGTAACATCTGTAATTGAGCCATCAATATTATATTGATAATAATTCATAAAAACTTCACCATCAGGTCCAAGTTTAGCTTTGGAATCAAAAGAGTCATATTTAATACCTGCTTTTACTTCAACATCAAAATTGTTGATACTCTCATCATATCCAAGCTCTAAATAACTGCTAGGTAGTTTTAATCTATCGTTATTTTGAGGTAATGCTAAATTTATACCGTACGAACTACCTTGTGTATGATCAAGATAACGTCCTTTTAAAGAAAGGTTTTTGTATTTTAAATTTAAACTTAAAGAATAATCTTTAATCCAAACAGGAGCATCACCATCTTGTGAAAGCCCTGTATTATCATAAAGCCCTGGGATACTCATTGAACCTTGAGAAAATCCGTCTGGTCCTGCATAAAGTTTTTTATTATCTTCTTGATAGTAAAAATCTATAGTCGCATCTAAGTTGTCAGTCTTAAACTTTTTGATAAAACCACCCATTCTGTAATCGTATGAGCCACCCTTGAAAACAATTTTATCTTTTGATTCGAAACCCTTAAAGTCCTCAGCATAAGTGATAATATTAATGGAACCGGCATAAGCATTCACCCCATTAGTCTTACTACCTGGACCCCGGACAACTTCTATTCTCTTGATCATTTCTATAGGCATAACAAGGTACTCTGAATAAGAATCAAAAAAAAGATTATTTACAAGTACATCATCAATGAAAAGTTTTGTTTGACCATATGCCTGAGGGTTTGAGCCACGAAAAATAGAAGCTTGATTGTTAAAATTATCTGTAGCTATATCTACACCTGGAACAAGCCCTAGTGCTTCTTTAAGGTTTGAAACACCTAAAACTTCTAACTCCCTACCTTTAAATACAGATATAATATATGGTTGATAATGTTCATTTTGTTTTGTAACTGTAGCAACTGTATTAAATCTATCCATATCTTTAGAGATAGATGCCAAGATATCATTATTTTTAGCATGTAGAGTTATAGAACAAAGAAGTGAAAACAAAATGGTATTTACAACATACTTACTATGCAAACAACTCTCCATATACTTAATTAAACTATTATTCTATCATAAATAATATATTGTGCTACTTTGATAATATAAATAAAAACTTAATAATTATAGTTTCTTTACTTCTTACAATATTAATTCATTTTTATTTTAACTTACTATGATATTATATATTTAATAATATTATTTTAAGGATCTAAAATGGCTTTATGGGAAGGTATTAAGCGACAACTTCGTTCAGTTATAGAGTGGAAAAATCCGCACGAAAATGAGCTATTTTACAGATGGTCATCAAATGGAGATGAGATCAAAAATGCTTCTACTTTAATTCTACAACCTGGTCAAGGTTGTATATTTATCTATGAAGGTAAAATAGTTTCAATTATAGAAGATGAGGGATCAGTCTCATTATTAACAGAAAATATACCTTTTTGGACCACAGTAACAAAGATTATGCAAGCATTTGAAAGTGAACATAAAGTTGCTCTATATTTTTATAAAAAAACAAAAGTTTTAGACCAAAAATGGGGTACTAAGTCTTCCATAAAATATAACGATCCTGTATATAATTTTCCTGTAGCTTTGCAAGCTTTTGGAAACTATAGCATAAAGGTGAATGATCCAGCATTATTTTTTACTCAAGTTGTCGGAGGAGCAGAATTATATATGGTAAGTGATCTTCGTGAAGTGATGATCAATAGATTAACACACCCACTTACAGACTATTTGGCTGAACAAAAGTTTTCATATGCAGACATAGATGCAAATAGAAATGAAATCAGTAATGATCTTATGCGCATACTTAAAGAGGAGTTTAAAAAACTTGGTTTTACTCTTTTAGACTTTAGAATTGAAGGTAGTGATTTTGACAAAGATACCGTGTCTAGAATAAATAAAATAGCTAATGTAAATGCAGATATTTATGCAGCTAAAACAGCAGGTATTTCTTATACTGAACTTCAAAAATTAGATGCACTAAAAAATGCTGCAAGTAATGAAGTTGGTGCAGCAGGTATGTTTATGGGGGTAGGAGCAGGAAGTACTTTATCTCATAGCATGAACGAATCTACTGAAAACAACAATGTTTCTATTGAGTCTAGACTAGAAAAACTGAAGTCTCTTCATTCTAAAAAACTAATTAGCGATGTCGAGTATACAGAGAAAAAAAGTGCAATTTTAAAGGAACTTTGAATAATGCCTAAGTGTTCAAGCTGTTCTGCTCCACTCCCAAAAAGTGGAATTATATGCCAATACTGTGGAACAAGAAATGATATAGACTTAAAAGATTTTAAAGTTGTTGAAGATGAAGATCAACAAAAAAGAGTTTGCCCTACTTGTCATACAAATATGTCAACAATTGACATTGGTAAAGAATATAAATTTTTAATTCAGAGATGTGAAACTTGTTATGGCGTATTTTTTGACCACAATGAACTTGAGAATATGGTTCAAACATCCATTAATGGTTCTAAAAATATAGATTTAATTAAATTGTCACAAATTACTGAAAATCCAAGACATATTGATATAATTGTATATAAAAAATGTCCTATTTGCAATAAACATATGCATAGAAAAAACTATAAAAAAAGAAGCGGTGTAATTACAGATGTATGTTCTCAACACGGTGTTTGGTTAGATTCTGGAGAATTGCGTCAAATCCTAGAATGGACAAAAACAGGTGGAGAAGAGCGAATTAAGCAAGAAAAAAGTTCTATATCAAATAGACATAAAAATTTCAATAACAGTAAGTATAAAAGAGACAACTATAAAGATGAATCTACAAGAGATAGTGAAAAGATACTAAATATGCTTGACAATATTTTCTTTTCAGGTTGGAATATCTTCTAACTTAAAACATTTTTAGCTTCTTCATATCCAAGTTTAAAAAGCTTATCAAAATTTTTAAAAGAAAATATAGAATACTTTAATATCTCATCATTGGATATATAATAATCATACTCTCCTCTTTGACTTTCAGCTGCTATAAACATTCTAATAGCCATAACCTTTTTTAAATAACTCATAAACCTTTTTCTACTCGGTTTTTTTACAAGTGGGTTTAGATTTACACCTACTAATGGTAGGTCATACTTTTTTAAAGGTTTATACGGCATGTGATTAAAAAAACCACCATCAACAAGTACCCTGCCCTGATACTCTACAGGTTTAAATACTGGAACCAGTGCTGATGAAGCTGTACAAATAGTTTTTAGATCACCTCTTTCAAAAGATATCTCTTCCCCACTCTCAAGATCAACTGCTGTTAAATACAAAGGTATATCTAGTTGTTCAAGCTTTTCTTTGTTTATCAATGAATCAATTGCTTTTGATTTCAAATCTATATTAAACAAAGATTCTCTAAACCACGAAAAAGAGAATACTTTTTTAGTAGATTTTTGCTTTAATAACTCTAGTTGTTTTTTTGGCGACACTCCAGATGCATAAGAAGCACCTACTATAGAGCCTATAGAAGTTGCACAAATAGCTTTTACTTTTATATTATTTTCATCCAAGTATTGCAAAACTCCAAGATGAAATGCACCCCTTGCTCCACCACCAGACAATGCTAAAACTATCTCTTTTTGATCTCCAGCCAATCTACTACCTCGAAACTTCCATCGTAATTTTCAACTATACATGTACAAGATTCAACCCAGTCTCCACAGTTTAAATACTCAATATTATCAATAAATTTAGACTCAGCTTTGTGAATATGACCACATATAACACCATTATAACCTTTTTTATTTGCGTGGGTTGACAAGATACTTTCAAAATCAGTTATAAAAGAAACTGAGCTTTTTATATTATCTTTTACATACTTTGAAAGTGACCAATACTTTTTAACACCAATAATTTTTCTAATCTTTTGTAAATAATGGTTTATAAACAATATGAAATCGTAACCAACATCCCCTAAAATTGCAAGCCATTTTTTTGTCATAGTTATACTATCAAAAAAATCACCATGTGTAACCAAATACTTTTTTCCAGTTACCGATATATACTCACATTCATTTTCTATATACAAGTTATCACCCATTACTAATGGAGTAAAAGGTCTCAAAAATTCATCATGATTACCTGTTACAAGATATACCTTTGTTCCTTTCCTCGCTTTTCTTAGGATCTTTTGGATCACATCAGAGTGAGATTGCTCCCACTTGAATTTTCTTTTAATAGCCCAACCATCGATTATGTCACCTACAAGATATAAGTTATCTGACTCTGTGTCTTTTAAAAACTCTAAAAACAACTCTGCTTGTGAAAAACGTGTGCCTAAGTGGATATCTGATACGAAGATTGATTTATATTTCATAAGTGACATATTAAATTCACTGGGTTACGAAGCTGTAACAGATTGATTACAAATTCATTACAAATAGATTTTAGTAATTAGTTGATCAATATCAACATTATGTATTATTCTTTTAGATAAAATCACTAAAATTATTAGGAGTTTTTATGAAATTAATAGATATAGAAAATTTACCTCAAGTTGCAATGGAATTTATGAATGATGTACATGAGGAAGATGTAAATATAATAAATGACCTTTACGACTTAGTAATAGAATATGAAAAAAATCCAACAAATGATAATGAAACTAAAGTAACAAGTAAATACCAAGAATGGTTTGATCATACAGTTGATCATTTTAGAGGTGAAGAGGAAAAGATGATAGAGTTAAAATTTCCACCATACCCTGTTCATAAAGGTGAGCATGATCATGCACTACAAACAATGGACAGTGTATTTAGAAAATGGAGCTCTTCTAAAAATATAGACGATTTAAAACTATATTTGAAAGATCAACTTCCAGAATGGTTAACACATCATATTAAAACTATGGATACGGTTACAGCTGTATTTTTTAAAACAGGTCTTAGCCCTTGTTCAGCTCATTAGCTTAAGAGTTTGTAATACCTTAACAAAGTTTGGTTATAATTTTTCAAAAACATAGGAAAATAATAAATGAACTTTATCAAAAAAATATTTTATCCAATAGGTGCTACATTAAAATATATACAAGAACATTTTAAAGCGATGATTTTTGTACTAATACTTTTTTTAATCTTCGCACCTTCTAAAGAAGCAAATTTAAGTCCTGTAAATCTACAAGAGATCAAATTGGCAGGTCCAATCTTTGATGCAACCGATGTTGTTCAAAAGATAGATAAAGCTGCTAAGGACACAAATATAAAAGGTGTACTTTTAGATGTTAATTCACCGGGTGGAGCCGTTGCACCTTCTGTAGAGATAGCATATGCTATTAAACGTTTAAAAGAGGTAAAGCCTGTAGTTATATATGCAAGTGGAACCATTGCAAGTGGTAGCTACTATGCAAGTATTTGGGCTAATGAGATCATGGTAAACCCAGGTAGTATGGTCGGAAGTATAGGTGTAGTTATGCAAGGTGCTGATGTTAGTGAACTTATGAGTAAAATAGGTATTAAAACTCAAAGTGTTCAAGCTGGTAAATACAAAAAAGTTGGAACAGGTGATCGCAAATGGAAAGATTACGAAGTAAAAGAGCTTAACAAAGTTATACAAGGTACTTACGATATGTTTACCAAAGATGTTGCAGATGCAAGAGGTTTAGACTATGCAAAAAGAGACACTTATGCTGATGCACATATATTTACAGCTAATCAAGCTAAAGAAGTTGGTCTTGTAGACTCTATTGGTGTAAAGTTTAATGCAAAGAAAAAAGTAGAAGAACTAAGTGGGGTATCTTTTCCTGAGTGGAGCAAAGAAGATAAGTTTGATAAATTTATAAAAAAACTTTCAGCTCAAACTTCTGCTTCTATACATACTTACTTTCCAGAACTAAGCCTTAGATAGTAAAAAATCTATTCTTCTGAAAAGTTTGCAAAAGCACCTTCAACACTTAAAACACTTTTATATCTTGTTGGTGTTATTCTTACCTTTTTAGTTATAAGATCACATACTGCTAGTCTATAGTTTGAACTCATATATGGTTCTAATATACAAAGTATTTTATTACCTATCTCTCTTGTAGCATGAATTTCGCCTTGAAGCGTTGGGAAAAAATACTGTGGGTAACTAAGCGGAGTTATTTCAACTACATCTACACTTTTTCTTTTTTCCAAAGTTGAAGCGATTAAAGATGCATCTTCAAAAGATTCAAACTGTATACACCAATCATCAAATTTTTTATTAAAATGTTCTAGATCTTCATCTAAGAAACCACCTGCCGGTGATTGCAAAGCAAATATACCCATAGTTAACTTAAACCTCCAAATCTGTATCTAAAGACTTTTTCAATCTATCTTTAGACATAACTTTTGCATTTATAATTATTTTGTCGTCCATCAACTCAAACTCATCATTTTCTTTTAACTCATCTATATCTATCACTTTACTATCTCTTGCAAGTTGAGCAAAACCTTTTTTTGATTTGTATTTTGGATTATTTGATTCTAAATTTTTCAAAGCGTTATTTAACTCATTTTTCTTTGTGTTTAAAATAGAGTTTATTGCATTTGGATACTGAGAAAAAAGCTGTTGAAGGTCTCTTTGCTTGGACTGAAAATTAAAAGAAACAGCTTGGTAAAAGTTTCCTTTTAATCCCTTAATCTCTTCTAATTTTTGAGAAAGTTTATTTTCTATTGAGTTTTGTTTGTAAGCTTGATGCAGATGCTTTAACTCTTGAGACTTATTATATACTTTTTGTTGTAG
>Ga0193961_1000488_pt1 | contig 15372 bp, 11 predicted proteins | sample FB_4_MG_FD_140371 | JGI IMG/M metagenome (GOLD analysis project Ga0193961, IMG submission 140371) | Microbial mat bacterial communities from the Broadkill River, Lewes, Delaware, United States - FB_4_MG | ecosystem: Environmental > Aquatic > Freshwater > River > Microbial mats | place: USA...
AAGCCACGCTTAAAATAAGTAGAGTGAGAGAGACAACCGCTGCTGCTTCCATTTGGTAGCTACCCAGTAGTTGGAACAGATAGAGAGGTAAGGTTCTAAACTCCTGCCCACCAAAGAGTGCGATAGCACCAAGATCACCAATTGCTAGCATAAAGCTAATCGCAAATGCATGAGCCATTGGCTTTTTCAGCCCACGCCACTCCACTACTTTAAAGCGCTGCCAACCACGTAACCCTAAGCTTGCCGCTAAATACTGGTACTGCTGTTCGATTTGTAACATTGGCTGCGATAAGGTTTTGATGACATAAGGCAACCCCATCAACGCATTGACCGCTATCACAATGAAAAACGCCATGCTAAATACATCGGTAAAATTACGCAGTAGCAAAAATAGCCCTGTCGAAATCACTAGCCCCGGTGTGACTAATATAATCGTTCCAAGTAATTCAATTTGATCAGCACTACGTCTTCTAGAATTTAAGCGTAAACGGCGACTGGTCGTGAGTATCGCAATACCCGCAGAAAGCGCAATCACGCTCGCCACCGCAGCAACCTGTAGCGATGCACTTAACGCATGCCAAAAGCGCGCATCTTGCAACACATTAATGATTTGAGAATTAACCCCGCTTAACACCACCATCAGCAGAGGAGGCACCACCAGCAATATCGATAAAGCTATCCATACCCCATCCCATATACGCCAGCCAACGCTATCATTGACTAGATAACGCTGTCTCGTCGTTGACCCCGTGGTGACCGCTACAGGCTTCGCTAAACGTTGAATCGCCAATGTAAGCAGACCACACAATAGCATCTGCCAAATCGCTAACAGCGCGCCGGCTTGTAGGTCAAAGTCAAACTTAATCGCTTGGTAAATGGCCAGCTCAATAGTAGTCGATTTAGGTCCTCCCCCCAGTGCCATCACGGTGGCAAAACTGGTAAAGCAAAGCATAAAGACCAAACCTGATACATGGGGCAATTGTTGCCTTAAACGCGGCCATTCTACCCATTTAAACTTTTGCCACTGGCTCATGCCAAGATGCGCGCACAGCTTATGTTGCTCTTGTGGAATAGCCTCTAACGATTGCAGTAATAACCTGGCGGAATAAGGCAAATTAAAAAACAGATGTGCCAGCAAAATACCATTAAGACCATAGATGGAAAAAGGCAATTTTTGATCAAACTGAGCAAGCCAACCCGCCATCAGCCCCGAATTGCCATAAATGGCTAGTAAACCAAATACGCCAACCAATACCGGTAAAACCAGCGTCGAACTAAACAGCTTAAGTAGCAAACCTTTCGCTTTGAAATCACGTTTCGATAAGGCATGTGCCACAGGTAAAGCTAAACCAACACTTAATAGCGTTGATAAAAATGATTGGTAAAAACTGAACTGGGTAACGTGGCGATAATATGGATCTTGCCACACTTGCAATACATTAAGTGATGGTGCTGCCATAAACAGCGCAGCAAGGGCTGAAAAGACAAAGGCCGCGATACACATCGCGACCCAAAGCCCTATTTTAGGTGTACGGTTCAAACAAACACCTTAGCGAGTTAGAGCGCTTTGCCATTCACGAATCCATGCTTTGCGCTGCGTTGCTACTTCATCAGAAGTGAAGCTTAGCGCTTTTTCAGGCACGGTTAGTGATTGGTAACCTGGTGGTAAGGGAATATCAGTGACTGGGTACATCCAGTTACCGGTCGGCATAGCTGATTGGAAGCCATCACTCAAGATAAACTGCATAAATTGATCGGCTAACGCTTCGTTTTCAGAGCCTTTTACTTTCGCAGCCACTTCAACTTGAGTGTAGTGACCTTCAGAAAAAGTAGCGGCAGCAAAGCGTTTATCATCTTCAGCAATAACATGGTAAGCCGGTGAGGTGGTGTACGACAGCACCATATCAGACTCACCTTTTAAGAACATTGAATAAGCTTCTGACCAACCTTTGGTTACCGTAACCGTCTTAGCTGCTAGTTTCTGCCAAGCTTGAGAAACATCATCACCATAGACTGATTTCATCCACAGCATGAAACCTTGTCCCGGAGTTGATGTACGCGGATCTTGGTAGATCACTTTAAGATCATCACGCTGCTCAACTAACTCTTTTAAGCTCTTAGGCGGGTTAGTTAATTTCTCGGTATTATAGACAAACGCAAAGTAACTAAAATCGTACGGTACAAAGGTATCATCTTGCCAACCGCCAGGAATGGTCACACTTGACGTGTCCACCGAATGCTCAGTTAGCAAACCAGTTTTCTTCGCTTCCGTCATAAGATTGTTATCAAGGCCCAATACAATGTCGGCTTTACTATTGCCATTCTCTAGACGTAGGCGGTTTAAAATAGACACGCCATCATCAAGAGCAACAAACTCAAGATTACAACCGCATTGCGCCTCAAACGCTTTTTCTACCGCAGGAGCAGGGCCCCAATCAGCAGCGAAAGAGTCGTAGGTATAGACAGTAAGTGTGTTGTCTGCCGCTAAAGCAGAAAAAGAAGCGCAAGCAATTGCTAGGGCTGATAGAGTGGTTTTCACTGTTCTCTCCAAGGTTGAGAGGCACAGGTTTGAGGTCGAGGCTTAATTTTCCGTAATTCTCAATTATCCTGACTCAATTCCTACGCCAGCATTATCTGGTTCAGGTACACGGGTCCCAGCTAATGCCGATCTCAGCTAGTGTTTTACCACTTCGCTCCCCGATGAGTATGAGGTGGATTGTAATCATTCCACCTATCAATAGCTACCTGCAATCGCTAGAAAATTGAGCAGCCAACAATTGAACATTCTATCCGCGTTGATCGTAACCCCAGCGTGGCACTAAGCCCTGCTCAACACCGAGATGATCAAGAATTCGCGCCACCATAAAGTCGACCAGGTCTTCAATCGTCTTTGGTTGATGATAAAAACCGGGTGCCGCTGGCATAATTGTCACACCCATTTTCGACAACTTATGCATGTTCTCTAAATGCAGCGTAGAGAATGGCGTTTCACGTACCACCAGCAGCAGTTGCCCGCGCTCTTTCATCACCACATCAGCAGCACGTTCAATTAAATTATCCGACATGCCATGAGCGATAGCTGCAACGCTACCCGCTGAGCATGGGCAAACCACCATCTGCTTTGGCGCGGCTGATCCTGAAGCGACAGGAGAGAACCAATCATCTTTACCGCACACCACCAACTTCTCTGGGTCGCAATTTAAGTGCTTAACCAAGGCTTGTTTGGCCGCATCTGGTCCGCTCGGTAATTTCAAGTCATGCTCTGTTGCCATCACAACGCGCGCAGCGGAAGAGATCAGCAAATAAACTCGGTAATCGGCTGCCAGTAGGCATTCCAATAAGCGCAAACCATAGGGTGCACCAGAGGCGCCGGTAAATGCTAAAGTAATGCTCTTGCCACTTTGCTTGCTCATCTTTTTTATTCCGCCAGTTTTGCTAACAATTTGCCGTGAATGCCTTCAAAGCCGCCATTACTCATCACCAGAATATGATCACCCGGTTTGACACTGGCAACGATTTCATCAACCAATAGATCAATTTCAGCACTAGTTGTGGCTGGCTGGCTGCACTGCTTAGCAACCTCTTCCACCGACCATTCAATACTGTCCGGTTGATAAAGGAATACTTGATCTGCGCTATGCAATGATGCGGCGAGCGTATCTTTGTGAACACCGCGTTTCATTGTTGCTGAACGAGGCTCTAACACTGCAATAATTTTGTCGTCACCCACTTTGTTACGCAACCCACCCAAAGTCAGTTCAATTGCGGTTGGGTGATGAGCAAAATCGTCATAAACCGACACACCATTCACCTCACCTTTAAATTCAAGGCGGCGCTTAGTATTGATAAACTTAGCTAAAGCTTCGCAGGCAAGCTCAGGTGTAACGCCAACATGACGAGCTGCGGCAATCGCCATTAAGGCATTATCCACATTGTGATCACCCACTAAGTCCCACTTAACCGTACCAACTTGCTGCTGTTTCAGATAAACATGAAACTCTGAGCCATCTTTTTTAACTTTTTCTGCGCGCCAGTCACCTTGCTCGCCAGTAAACTCATTTTCACTCCAACAGCCACGTGCTAACACATCCTCAATTGCCGGATCTTTGAGCGGCGCAAGAATGCGTCCATTACCTGGCACAGTACGCACTAAATGATGAAATTGGCGCTTAATCGCTTCAAGATCGTCGAAGATGTCTGCATGATCAAACTCAAGATTATTCATCACTAACGTACGCGGATGGTAATGAACAAACTTTGAACGCTTGTCAAAAAAAGCACTGTCATATTCGTCAGCTTCTACGACAAAAAACATGCTTTCGCCTAAGCGCGCTGAAATACCAAAGTTCCCCAAGACCCCACCAACCAAAAAGCCGGGTTGATAACCACAATCTTCCAATACCCAAGCCAGCATACTTGAAGTCGTCGTTTTACCATGCGTACCCGACACTGCCAGTACCCAGCGATCATGCAATAAAAACTCCTGCAACCACTGCGGTCCCGAGGTATAACGAAGATTACTGTTGAGTACATATTCCACGCAGGGATTGCCACGACTCATCGCATTACCAATTACCACCAAGTCTGGGGCTGGATTTAACTGCGCAGGATCGAAACCTTCTATAATTTCAATACCTTGAGATTCAAGCATTGTGCTCATTGGTGGGTAAACGTTTGCGTCACTCCCCGTGACTTTATGTCCGAGCTGGCGAGCCAACATTGCTGCACCACCCATAAAAGTGCCACAAATCCCCAAGATATGGATATGCATAAACTTAACCTTGTTCTACGCGAAAATTACCACTTCATTATGGCGATAATAGCTATAAAAGCGAACCATTTTGATCACGCGAGTGAGACTAAAACTGACTACTCGCTAACTATTTAGCTTCTCGCTTTTCGCTATGAAACACATAATCAAGCAAGTAAATAAATTGAGATCTCAATCCGTTACTTCATTACCCATAATAAGATCTACGTCATACAATTAACCAATTAGTATTCGTTCCATCTATAGAACGTGACAAAGCCGATGAGGCTTCGCCGAAAGTCCATTGGTTATTAAGCCCCCAATAGCTAAATTTAAAAAAGGAAATATCATGTCTGGAATGCGCACCCTTGGCGAATTCATCGTTGAGAAACAAGCAGACTTCCCTCACGCAAGTGGTGACCTTTCTTCGTTACTCTCATCTATTCGCTTAGCCGCTAAGATTGTAAACAGAGAAATCAACAAAGCTGGTCTTGCGGATATCACAGGAGCTGTAGGCGCAGAGAACATACAAGGTGAAGAGCAGCAAAAACTCGACCTGTATGCGAATGAAAAATTTAAGGCTGCCTTAGAGGCTCGTGACCAAGTTTGTGGTGTTGCCAGTGAAGAAGAAGATGAAGCTGTCGCATTCAACAAAGAACTCAATAAAAACGCCAAATATGTAGTATTGATGGACCCGCTTGATGGTTCTTCTAATATCGATGTTAACGTTTCTGTTGGGACCATTTTCTCAATTTACCGCCGCGTTTCACCTATTGGCACTCCACCAACTGAAGAAGATTTCCTTCAGCCTGGTAACAAACAAGTTGCTGCAGGCTATGTTATTTATGGCTCATCGACCATGTTGGTTTACACCACAGGTAATGGTGTCAATGGCTTTACTTACGATCCTTCACTGGGCACTTTCTGCCTATCTCATGAAAACATGATGATCCCTGTTGATGGTCAGATTTACTCAATTAATGAAGGTAACTACGTTCGCTTCCCTCTAGGTATTAAGAAATACATCAAGTATTGCCAAGAGAATGACTCAGCAAGCAACCGCCCTTATACATCACGCTATATCGGTTCACTGGTGGCAGACTTCCATCGTAACCTTCTTAAAGGTGGTGTCTACCTTTACCCAAGTACACAGAGTCACCCACAAGGTAAACTACGCCTGCTGTACGAGTGCAACCCGATGGCTTATATCATTGAGCAAGCAGGCGGCACTGCATCGGATGGCGTCAGTCGTATTATGGATATCAAACCGACTGAGCTACACCAACGTGTTCCGTTTGTTGTGGGCTCTAAAAATATGGTTCGCACTGTCGAGCAGTTCATCGAAAAATACCGCGACGAACAAGAATAAAAACAAGCGCCTTCGGGCGCTTTTTTTGACTCTTTTTTACACCACCGTTTACCATTATAAGGTAATAGACGCATTTTCGACCAAGTAAGAAATAAGGACATCACTCATGAGCTTAAATGACGTACCCGCAGGAAAATCACTCCCAGATGACCTATATGTTGTCATTGAGATTCCCGCCAATGCAGACCCTATCAAATATGAAGTAGACAAAGATTCAGGCGTCCTATTTGTTGACCGATTTATGTCAGCGCCAATGTTCTACCCATGTAACTATGGTTATGTAAATAACACCCTTTCTCTAGATGGTGACCCTGTCGATGTGCTGGTTCCAACCCCTTACCCACTCATGCCGGGGTCGGTGATTCGTTGTCGCCCTGTTGGCGTACTGCAAATGACCGATGAATCGGGTGAGGATGCGAAAGTTGTCGCCGTACCACATAGCAAGCTTTCGAAAGAGTACGACCATATTCAAAACGTCGGTGACTTACCTGAGTTGCTCAAAGCACAAATCACTCAATTCTTCGAGCGCTATAAAGAACTAGAAGTAGGTAAATGGGTTAAGGTTGATGGCTGGGGCGATGCCGAAGCGGCTCGCCAAGAGATCCTCGAATCATTCCAGCGCGCACAGAAATAACTAACTACTCAGCACTATCAAAAAAGCCAGCATTCGCTGGCTTGATAATTCTATATTGATTTAAGATTCGTCACTATTACCACAATCTATACGCATTATCGTAATCTGATTGAAAGAACGGGTCGATATCATTACATATCCCACGATAAGGCTTTCCTAATCGCCCAAGCATTCTCGCGTCTTGTTGACAGTATTCTTCTTTACCTAGCTGATAACCATTTAAATATGCTTGATACTGCTCAGAAGTAACCTCTCCAGATATAGCGTATGCCAACAGTTTTTTCTCTGATTGAACAATATATCCATCGCTCGCTCGTTGCTCACCATAACTTTGCCAAGCGTCTACATCATCCGAAAGCATTGGCGTTATTTGAGATGAACAACCAACCAAAGCAAAAGAGAACAATAATACTTTCCATTTCATTGGCTTTTCCTCACATCAGTATCAGGGAGAGTTGCGATTATATTCGTTGACACCAATCACCCGATGAAATGATCACATCTAGCATCGAAGCATCTTGATAAAGGTATATCCAAGCTTGACCAAATGGAGTATCTATCAGCTCCCTGCGGTACTCAACAGGCACCTCTTCCAATTTATCTAGCGCTTTCAATACCCCTTCATCAATCAGATAAACTTCACCGAATATAACTTGGTGTCCAGTTATTACGGCTGGATAAGCGCCAAGATCATAAAGTGCATATTCTGGGGGAGTTTCATGTTGACCAAGCAATTGTGCCTGAGAAAGTACATCGTGATTACTCTCCCCTTGGCGTAAGGTCCCATAAACAAAAACCAAATGCTGCATCACATACCCCTTAGTCAAATTGAAATTGGTAAAGCAAATCTACAGCGCTATCTAAGCCTGAAACTGCTTCTAAATAAAGGTTTTTCATCAATCGATAACGAACGGTAAACTCACCAACAGAATCAAAAATACCGACGCCATATTTCACTTGTAAGCCCGGCAATACATAACCACTTACCGTAACTTGAGATTCGTCTCCCGAACCTGCGGTATCCAACTGAAGATCTTGTACACCAAACGCTTCACCAAGCTCTCCAACCACCTTACCACTCTTAGCCAGGCTTAAACCGATCAAGGTGGTAGTCATTGCATTCCCGCCAGACTCGCCATCAATGTCTTGACCTCGCAGTAGATAAGAGAGTGCGTTGGCTTGCGGCATTGCCGGATCAGAGAAGATGGTCAGTTGAGGCTCATCAGCTGGACCAATCACTTTCACCCCAGCAGTAACATCATCTTGAGTATTTTCCGGATTACGTATCGCTGTGATCTGCACGTATGGCTGATCGACGGGACCATTCATTAAAATCTTACCTTCCGAAATCAGCAAGTCTTGACCAAATGATTGGTATGAACCGTCAACAATGTTCACTTCACCAGTAACAAAGGGACCTTTGTTTTTCTGAATCACGTTAAGCTTACCAACCAAGCCCCCCTCAAGACCAAACGCCGACAATTTGAAGTCATCACCAATACTAATATTGATATTAGTTTCAATATCAAACGGCACTACACTGTCTGTTTTTATTGGCTTACCTTCAGCATCAACTATCACTTGATCTTTCGATACACCAATCGCACTTGGTGGCAAATCATCAATCATAATCCGCCCCCAAGGCAAGGCTATATTGCCATCAATCCGAGCAAACTTCGGCGAGGCTGTGATCGTCATATCAGGGACCACTTTCACGCGAATCATCGGCGGCATAACCACTTTCAACTCTTGGGCAAATACACGAGTTTTGGCCCGCCAATCATTGAGATCTTGCCAGTTTGCATCACCAGTTACATTGAGTTGCCCATCCGGAGTTTGTAACGCTGCGTTTAACTCTGCATCGTACCCGTTAAAGCCAATCGTCAAACGACCAGAATCGACTTCAATCGGTGAAATATCACCACGAAGCAACATATCATCCACGATAAACTGACCATTTATTTTCGGATGCAACAACGGACCGGAAATTTTCAAATCGGTCTCAATGTTTGATTTCAACTTACTGTATTCGCCCACCAGCACATTGAGAAAATCAAGATTAAAAGTACCCAGCGCTAATCGTCCATCGATTTGCTTATCTTGCGCCTGGATATCTGGGATGGTTAATTCACCACTAACATCACCATTGTCCGTCACATCAAATAGCCAATCTGCTTTTAAACTACCATTGGCAATTGTTGCGTTGAGCTTGACACTATCCCAACCAAATACCAACGGCTGCTCAAGAAGCTGAGTTACATTGCCTTTTGGCATCGTGATTGATGCCTTTAATTCAGGCGCAGTATTCGGCGCCCACTTTGCCCACACAGAACCGTCCACTAACCCGGTTAAATCAGTCTTATCCGGTAAGAACATACCTATTTGAGCAAAGCTAAACTGATTGATGGAGAGCTGAGCCTCGCCACTAGTCCCTACTTTGGTGTCTTTATCTAAGCACACCGAAGCATTATTTTGTAGCCAACAATGAGCCCCTACAGCCGCCATCTGTGTTGCCATATCAAAGCCAATCGGCGTGGCTTCATTAAGCTTCCAAACTCCTTGTTCAGAACGCACCATCATGCGTTGCAGCTGACCAAGCCAATTAAGTTCGGGTTGAGTGGTTAAGCTGCCACTTAACGCAAGACTTGTCGAAACTAGGTTTGATTTTACATCAAGCGTCACATCGTGCGCTTGCTCAGTACCTGAGGCGTTTAAGGTAATATCATCAATTATCGTACCTTGGTAATTCGCCCCTTTAACGACAAGGTTTACTTCTCCATGTGGCGCAGGCAACGGCACGATATCGGCTTTCAATTGAGCAGAGGTAACTTGGACCTCGTCTTGCCAATCAATATTGTTGACGGTCAAGTTCATGCCAACACTTGGTTCATTAAGCTTGCCACTTAATTGCATCGAGCCAACAGCACTGCCTTTTAGCTCTGGAACTGATTTAGCCATCTCTGGTAAATTCAAAGCAATCATCATATCCCACTGCTGTTCAAGCTTACCTTTTGCTTCAACTGAGTTAGGTCCGTGAGACAATACTAACTGTGGTGTTTGCAGGGAAAGAACACCTTTTCCTTTCCGATCAGACACATCCACGGCGCCAACAATATTGAGTGGGTACTGGCGCAAAACGCCATCAATATCCAGCATCGGCACAGAAACTTGCCAACCACCCTGCTCGGTGAGGCTACCTATCGTGCTTAGCTTACCGCTGATATTGCCTTCGGCTTGTTGCCATTGCAGACCCGGCTGAATATTGGTCATATTCAAATCAGCAGCCCAATTAATCGGCGTTTGCCAATTCGCCATTGCACTACCTTTTACCGAACCGCCTAAAGTTTCGATATCCAGCTCTGAAAGCTTTATCTGCGAAAGATCGCCTTTGCCTTTAAGCTGCAAAGTGGCATCCGGTATTTGTTGTCCTTTCACTTTGCCATCAAGAGCGACTTGATAGCCTTTCAGCGAGCCTTTACCACTAAAACGAGTGATATCCGCTTGGAAATCAGCTTTACCTTTCAACGGCCATTGTGCTTGACCGTGACGCAGTGAAATATCAAAAGGAATATTAGAGTCGAGAGGTTCAAGTTGAGCATCAATATCTGCTTTAACTAATTTATCCAGCTTCGCCTTTAACTTAAGCTTTTCAACACTCCCTGAAACCAGCAAATTGACTTGTTGCCCCTCAACCGGATCAATACCTAATGTGGCATCAAGTGATAATCCAAGTGGATAGCCTTGTGTTAAGGTCAACTCACCTTTGAGGGCACCCTTTACTTGTGGCATATCCAATTCGAGGGTCGAGACTTTAATCTTTGACCCAGAGACCAACGCCGCCAACCCTAAATGATGCACGAGGATAGGCTCTGCTTGATCAAACTTGAAATCTTTAATATCTAAGCGACTTAAATCGATGGAAAGTGGCAATACCACCTCAGGTAAGACAATCGGCTGACTATCTTTGGTTTTATTCTCTTCAGTTTCAGGGGCTGCTTCTGTGCTATCTGCCAGCTTAATGCTTGCGCCATTGAGTACCGTTTTATTGATACTCAATCGGTTACCTTGAAATAGCAGCCCGGTACCAAAGGTATCCCATTGAATCTTATTGCCCAAAATATTGAGGTCAATATCTCTGAGCAATACACGACCAACTCGGATCGGCAAGGGTGAAGTAATAGCAGTGTTACTCGCAGTAGTTTGCTCTTCTTCTGCAACTTGTGACTTGGGCAATTCGGTCAGAGAAAATGTCATACCTTCAATAGCCAGCTCATCCACACACACGCTTGGCTCAGTCAAACACGCGGGCTTTATGGCGAGCGATAAAGACTGAATCGATGTATCCACATGCAATTGCTCATCTTTAAACGTCACTTGCTGTAAGGTAAAACGTGGAAATACTGCTCCTTGATGATCCCCCACTTTCAGTTGTGGGACGATGTGCTCTGCCCCCCACACCACCACCCCCAAGCCTGGTTTGGTAAACAATAATACTGTTAGCGCCAACAGCAGCGTCAGCACTAAGCCCAATAGCGATATAGAGAACCATTTAGACCACTTAAGTATTACTTTGGTCATAGCTCAGGTCCTAAAGTAAAGTGCACTTGGAACTCATTTCCCGGAGTAGCATCCAGACCCCAAGCAAAATCTAAGCGGACGGGACCGACTGGTGATGCCCAGCGAATACCCACGCCCACACCCCGCTTAAAGTCGGGTGTATAGTCAAACGCATCACCATAATCGTAGAACATTGCGCCCCACCAGTTACCAACCACACGGTATTGATATTCAAGAGAAGTCGTTGCCATAAACTTCGCGCCGCTTAAAGCGCCACTACTGTCACGCGGTGAAATCGATTCATAACCGTAACCACGCAAATTATTGTCGCCACCAGCAAAAAAACGCAAAGAAGGAGAAAGCTTATCAAAGTCCTCAACAAAATTGGCCCCACCATCAATACGGAAAATACCACGGTGATTTTCGCCAAGGCTACGGATCCATGACATACCGCCAATCGCCCGCAATACTTGCGTTTCTGACAAGGCATGAGGGTCTCCATATTCTAAAGATAGGCTTTGTCTATCTCCCCACGTTGGCATAGCACCACCACGGGAACGAGTCCGAGTAAAGGAGATCCCTGGAAGTAAGAATTGAGCACTATCATCTTGAATACCTTGCTCATAGTTTTCCAGCAAGTACCGAATAAACAACGTACGGTGCCAACCATTGTCTAAGGTCCAGTGGCGCTCTAACGCTAAATTCGACTCCAAGCTTTTGGTATCACGATTGTCGAGTTTTTTCATGCCATATTGAACACGGTAGTACTCATTCAATACATCATCCAATGGAATACGATAACCCGCAGTAATGGTCTGTTCCGGCTTAGAGAGTAAAAAACTGCTATCAAAACTATGACCGCGAGAGTTTATCCACGGTTTTTTCCATTTGATGGAACCACGAACCCCTACGTCTGTGGAGTAACCAATACCCGTTTCTAGTTTATTACGAGCTTGCGGTGCGAGTGACACCTTTATCGGCAATTCACGCCCTTTACCTAAATAACTTAAATCTGGCTCAACAAATACCGAAGAAAACCAATCCGTATTGGACAAGTTTTGATTATATTCTCCCACCTTGGCAACAAGATAAGGGTCATTGATCTTGTAAGGCTCAAGTGAGTAGACTCGATCGAGCTCAATTTGGCTGCCAGTAACGGTAGTTTCACCAAAGTGATAACGAATACCGCTGTCGTAATGAAGACGAATATAAGCTTGGTTGAGATCAGGAGAGACTTCTAAACGACTGATCTTGTAGTCTCCTTCAAAATAGCCCTTTTGCAACGCAAGGTTACGAATACTCGATTTAAGCGCATCATATAAACCGTGGTTCAAACGCTTACCGACTTTTAAACCACTCTCTTTTACTAACGAGGCAAAGTCAGGGTCCTGTTTAGCCTCGCCCTCAAATTCAATGTCTAATTGATTAATCAAAACAGGTGGACCAGGAGTGACGGTGACGATCAGCTCATCACCTTTGTCTGAAATACGAAAACTAAACGCTGGATGGTAGTAGCCTAATGCGTTGAGCGATTCTGTAATGCTACGCTCTAAACGCGATTGAAAACGCAATGATGTGTCATATTCCTTTTGAGGAATTGAAGAGAGGTAGATCTCCACATTGGTTTTTACTTTTCCCTTTAAGCCTTCTATCGATAGCTCGACATCGTTCGCCATAGCCAGACTAGACAGGCATAAAGAGGCAATGACGATGGCTAACGGCTTTTTTATCATGGGCTTTCGGCACTATTGTTACGTATTGTTTGTAGTAAATGATAACTTGAGTTATTAAATTCGTCTGTAGAAAAAGCGTTAAATTCCCGGTCTTGTTTATCAATAGCGATTTTTTGATGTAGAACGACTCGATGTTCAAATTGGTGTCGCATTTACCAAGCAAAGCATTCTCGCTGAACCAACTCTCTCAAGATTACTTAGGGATAACTGTATAAGGAAAGCAGCATGTTAGACAAACAAACCCTCATTTCAGCTGAACTCGCGTTAGTAGGACGTAATGAATCGCTTATCATTGAAGATAAGCACTATGTTAATGGTAGCAGTATTAGCGCTGATCTCGCTGGCGATCAACAACAAATTTTACTTGGAATGGGGTGCTTCTGGGGGGCGGAACGACTTTTTTGGCAACTCGATGGCGTCATCAGTACTTCTGTCGGTTACTCAGGGGGTTACACTGCGAATCCAAGCTATGAAGAAGTGTGCAGTGGTAAAACTGGGCATAGCGAAGTAGTGCGAGTTGTATTTGATAGCAGTAAACTATCACTCGAGTCATTATTACATGCATTTTGGGAGCGTCATGACCCCACTCAAGGTATGCGCCAAGGGAATGATTTGGGTACACAGTACCGCTCAGTGATTTATGTTTATGACCAACAGCAACTCGAGATCGCACAACAGTCGAAAGCAACTTACCAAGAGTTATTAGGCAACATTGCCATCACCACCGAAATCATGATGGCTGGTGAGTACTACTTTGCGGAAAACTATCATCAGCAGTATCTAGCAAAAAATCCTGATGGATACTGTGGTTTAGGTGGTACTGGTGTCTGTTTTCCACCGCAAGCATAGTAGACGATGGTCAGGCTAGTGGAACTGAGATTTGAGTATATACTTTAATACTGTCAGCCAAGTATGACTAAAACAGGAAGAAAATAATGACAAACAAAACTCTACTCGCACTGGCTATCGCATGCTCTCCAATGCTTGCCGCTGCTCATAATCTTACTGTTGGGCAACCAACACCTAGCGTTGACGTGGCTAGTTATGGTGAGATATTGATTAAGGATAACGACACCGTTTACCAAGCATGGAGCAGTAATGCTATGTTAGGAAAAGTACGTGTTATTCAAGCAATAGCCGGTCGCAGTAGCTCAAAAGAGATGAACGCACCTCTTATGGCTGCAATCACTGCCTCTCAGTTCCCATCAGACAGTTACCAAACCACCACTATTATCAACCAAGATGATTCTATTTGGGGAACCGGGTCATTCGTGAAGTCTTCAGCGCAAGACAGCAAAACCGAATTCCCATGGTCTTCTATGGTACTTGATGAGGATGGCTTAGTGGCCAGCGCTTGGAATTTACAAGCGGAGTCTTCTGCCATCGTCGTCCAAGATAAACAAGGCAAGGTTTTATTCGCTAAAGAAGGGGCACTGTCTGACAACGAAGTAAAACAAGTTCTTGTGTTGATTACACAAAATTTGTAGTTGAATAAATTTCTTCTGACGCATTCAAACGGAGTTGTTATAGTATAACAATTCCGTTTTTATTGGTGAATCGCTCCGTATGCATCGCTTTAGTTTGTTGTCACTACGCAAGATGATGGTTGTACTTGGTACAATCATGCTGTTGCTATGGACCAACATCGCGGTCATCAATCACCAGTTAGACCTTAATACCCATCACCATGAACACCATCACTGCCAGCTATTTGCCAGTGTTTTACATGGTGCTAAAACCAATCATTTCTCGCTACCAACACTCAACGTATCAGAGCCTCTACCTTCGCTTGCTGTATATCAATATATAGAGGTTCCGCTGATTGCGCATTCTGCTCGAGCACCTCCTAAGCTTATCTAAGTTATATAAAGACTTTAATCTGACTACTCACCCAATTAATGGTGTGGGAACCCGCATAAAATAAATAAGCTTTAGGAAAATAAAATGAACAAACTCTCTCCCCTTGCTCTCGCGCTAGGTCTGATCTGCACACATTCCGCTATTGCCGAAGAGGGGTTCCGCCAGCATGATGCTCACGTTCATGGCGAAGTGGAATTCAACATTGCCCAAGATGGTAATGAGTTGCTCATAGAAATTACCGCTCCCGGATCGGATGTTGTCGGCTTTGAGCATGCGCCAGAAACCCAACAACAGTCAAAGACGTTAGAACAGGCAATCACTCAACTCAATAAAGCCACAACCTTGTTCACTATTAACCAATCCGCACAATGCAAAATTGAGCATGCCTCAGTTCGCCATACTCTGAGCGAAGATGAGCACCACGACCACGACCACGACCACGACCACGACCACGACCACGACCACGACC
>Ga0193961_1000489_pt1 | contig 15336 bp, 8 predicted proteins | sample FB_4_MG_FD_140371 | JGI IMG/M metagenome (GOLD analysis project Ga0193961, IMG submission 140371) | Microbial mat bacterial communities from the Broadkill River, Lewes, Delaware, United States - FB_4_MG | ecosystem: Environmental > Aquatic > Freshwater > River > Microbial mats | place: USA...
AGAGGCATGGGACTTGGAAATCGAAGAGACCGCAATAACCCGATCAGCATAATCTGCAAGCGACAGAGGGGAGGCAAACTCCGCGCCCTCAAAAACCAATTGCTCATAGACCTCATCTGAAATGATCCAGAAATCATGGACCCGGGCCAATTCGCACAGCTCCAACAGTTCGGATCTGCCCAAGATGGCACCTGTAGGGTTGTGGGGACTGGTGAGCAATAGCGCGCGGGTACGCGGCGTGATCCGATCGGCCACATCGGCAGCCTGCATGCGGAAGCCGTTTTCCGGGCTGAGCGGCACCGGCACCAAAGTCGCCCCTGCGGCGGCCACAACACCCTCATAGGTCGCATACATTGGGTCTCCGACCAGCACTTCGTCCCCGTGCTGTGCTACTCCCATCATCGCCGCAAAGAGAGCCGTCTGAGTGCCGGGAAAACACAGGAAATTATCCGGCTCAAACTCTCGTCCACGGCTGGCGCTATAGCTTTCAGCCAGGGCACGACGCAGATTGATTTCACCCCGCCCATCGGAATACCCAGTGCGCCCGTCGCGCATCGAGGAGATGGAGCGCTCCATCAACTCTGCCGGAACCGGAACATCGGGCTCGCCAATGGTCATCTCGACGATATCCGCGCCGGACGCAATGCGGTCACGCGCGGCCAGGTGGAGATCCCATTTGGCACCACCAAAGGAAGCCAGTCGTTTAGTAACATCCGTGGTTTTCATCTTTCCCGCCCATCAGAAAACAGGTCCCAAGGTGCCCCTGCCCTGACAGCTAGGTCGGCACCGTTGAGGAATCCTGTGAGATCCAGTAATTATTCACTTGTATAATTACTGGATCTCAGATTTTCAGCAAGCCCAAAATCGCCGAGACTCGCTAAAGGGCGGCACTCCCTTTCATCGACCTCCGCCTAGGGGCGCGTTGCCACAGGCATAATTGGCTCAAAAACCAAGGGGCGCAGTCAATTGAACTGCGCCCTTATCGAGGGTCAACCAGCTGGTGATTTCACGGGTCACGGGGATTGAGGAGGAGTTCCGTTGTAGGACCGCAATTCGGTGTAACCCGCTCTGCCGAAAAGCGGCTCTTGTTGTGAAAGTTTTATTGTACAAAAAAAGCCGCGCTTTAGGTCCGGCGGACAACTGCAGCTTTCTTCAGGATGTGAACATGCCCTGATACTGCTCACGCAGGATGTTTTTTTGCACCTTGCCCATGGTGTTCCGCGGCAGCTCCTCCAGCATGACGAGCTTGCGCGGATGTTTGAAACGGGCCAGGCTTTGGCTCACAGCTTTCTCTATGCTCTCCACATCCGGGGTCACGCCATTTTCGGGAACAATGACCCCTAGGACGGTTTCCCCAAAATCTGGGTGCGGCACGCCAATCACTGCGCTTTCCAGAACGCCGGGCTGATCGTCGAGAACCAGTTCGATTTCTTTGGGGTAGATATTGTAGCCTCCCGAGATGATCAGATCTTTGTTGCGGCCTACAATTTGAACATAGCCGTCCTGGTCAATGCGCCCCAGATCCCCGGTGATGAAAAAGCCGTTCTCGCGAAGCTCAGCGGCCGTTTTCTCTGGCATCTGCCAGTACCCCCTAAAGACATTGGGGCCGCGCACCTCTATTTCGCCAATCTCACCCTGCGGCAGGGCTGTACCCTCCGCATCGCAGATCCTGACTTCGACCCCAGGCAAGGGAAAGCCAACTGTGCCTGCGCGCCGCTCTCCCTCGTAGGGGTTTGAGGTATTCATATTGGTTTCTGTCATGCCGTAGCGTTCCAATATCCGGTGGCCAGTACGGTGCTCAAACTGAACATGGGTTTCCGCCAGCAAAGGGGCCGAGCCTGACACGAAGAGGCGGATATGAGCGCTGAGTTCTTTGGTAAAACGCGCATCCCCCAGCAGACGGGTATAGAAAGTCGGTACCCCCATCATGGTGGTTGCCTCCGGCAGGCGATCAAGCACCTGATCCAGATCGAATTTTGGCAGGAATATCATGCTGCCGCCTGCGGCCAGCGTCACATTTGTCGCCACGAACAATCCATGGGTGTGAAAGATCGGCAGGGCATGCAGCAGCACGTCCGCCGAGGTAAAACGCCATTCCTCCACCAGGGTCTGCGCGTTCGACAACAGGTTGTTCTGGGTCAGCATCGCCCCTTTTGAACGCCCCGTCGTGCCAGAGGTATAGAGAAAGGCTGCCAGATCATCACCGTCACGCTCAACCGTGGCAAAACTGGTCGCCATCTCGCGGGCCTGATCCATTAGGCTGCCGCCGCCATCACTGTTCAGGGTTTCGATCTTTGCATTCAGGTCCTTGGCCACGATCCCCAACTGATCTGCACTGCCGCCATCGCACACAATCAACGATGCGCCGCTATTTTCAATAAAATAGCTCAGCTCATCAACTGTGTAAGCGGTGTTGAGCGGCAAAAAGACCAGTCCCGCCTGGGCACAGGCGGCATAAAGCGCCAGGGCCTCTGCGGATTTTTCAACCTGAACTGCAACGCGGTCTCCCGGCTTCAGCCCTATCTGCGCCGTCACATGGGCGATCTGGGCACTTGTCGCCAGAAAATCCCTATGCGTGATCACCTGGCCATTGGGCAAATAAAGGAAGGCTGTGGTCTTTTCGGCATGAATACCAAAAAGACCATCATAAAGCGGATTAGCCATGAGAGGTCCTTTCTTGGGTCGTTGGAACAGCCACGGATGCCGCCAGAGCTTTGACGGGAGAGGTGGCAACGACTTCACGGGTGGTAGCAAAATTTTCGTGGTTCTGGCCGACCTTTGACAGGTCGTAGAGGTAGTTCACCATGGCACCCCCTGACTGGGATCGCCCCTTTTCTGAGGTATCTGCATCGGCATGCACAGCATGAACGATGGCGCCATTGCCAAGGTGGAACCGGGCGACCGGATCAAAGGGTAACGTTCCGCGGGACTTGGCGTTCAGCAGATAATGCGCGGCCAGAGCCTGCATGGCCTCTGGCGCCTCAACGTCCCAGCTCAACCCAACCTGATCCAGCCATTTGGTCAGCCCCGGAATAGGCGATAGGGTCACAAAGGTGTTCAGTTTCGACAGCTCAGCAGAGAGGTCAGAGGCCACCTGTTTGATCAAAGAGTTTCCAAAGGAAATGCTGGCCAGGCCCGCCTGACAGTTGGAAATCGAATAAAAGACCGCCGTATCGGCATCTTCTGCTGCCATGGCATCACGATCTTCCGCCAAGAGCGCCTGAACGGACCCTGGAATGCCTCGCGTCAGGGCCACTTCGACAAAAATCAGGGGTTCGTCAGGCATGGAAGGATGGAAGAAGGCAAAGCAACGGCGGTCCGCAGGCTCCAACCTGCGGCGCAGATCATCCCAGCTGTCGATCGCATGCACCGCCTCATAGGCGATGATTTTCTCCAGAATATGCGCCGGGCTTTCCCAGTTTATCGGGCGCAGAACCAAAAAGCCCCGATTGAACCAAGAGGCAAAGAGATGACGGAAATCCAGATCCAGGGCTTCCAGCTCTGGCTCCCGTCGGCCCAGTCGCAATAGATCCGCCCGCATGTTGACCAAAGCGCCGGTGGCACCAGGCACACTGTTCAGGCGACGCACCAGCTCCTGGCGCGCAGGTTCCGCAGCCTCCGAAAAGGCCCGGTAAGTGGCCTTGGATGGGGCCTGTTCATAGGCATCCAAAGCGCTGCGAACCTGTTCGGGATCAATGTTCATCGTGGTGGCAATGTCACAAAAGAAAGACAGCTTTTGCGCGTCGTCCAAACCGGCAAACCGGGCGAGTATCTGCCGGGCTAGGGCGAGCCCTGATGTCTCGCCCGTTGACCCAACCAAAGCCGTCGCCAATTCGATTAACGGGCGACCGTCCTCCACCATCTCGGATGTTTCGCGGCGATAACGCCGATCAAACACAGTTGAAAGAAGATCCGCGAGCAATGTCATCGTGTTGTCCCCATAACTAGATCAGGTAACCAGGTCGCCAGGCTCGGAAACAGGCACAGCAGGACAATTGCTAAGACCATGCAGCCGACAAAGGGCAGCGACCCTGTGAGAATGGTCTTTAGCGAGATATCCGGTGCGATCCCGTTGATCACATAGAGATTCAAACCCACGGGCGGTGAAATCAGGCCAATTTCCATGTTGATGGTCAAAACCACTGCGAACCAGATCGGGTCAAACCCCGCCGTATCGATGATCGGTAACAGGATCGGTGCTGCCATCAGGATCACCGCCACAGGTGGCAAAAAGAACCCGGCAATCAACAAAAAGACATTCACAACGCCCATCAAAACCCAGCGGTTTACGTCAAGCGTCCCGATCCATTCGGCAATCGATTGAGTGATAAAGAGCGAGCTGAGCATGTAAGAGAACACCCCGGCCGCTGCGATGATAAAGAGGATCATCACCGATTCTTTGGTACTGTCGCGCAGCACCACCCAAAGATCCTTGGGATTCCAGAGCTTATAGATGACCATCGCGATCAGCAGACAGAGCAATGCGCCGACGGCCGCGGTCTCAGAAGGGGTCGCAATGCCGCCATACATTGCATAAAGCACCCCCAAAATGATGCCCAAGAAGGGCAAAACCCGAGGCAGGATTTCAAAGCGCTCAGCCCAGGTATAGCTGCCTGCGCCCAGTTGGGCCGCATTGCCGGATTTCCACGTGGAATAGAGCGACCACGCCATGAACAATCCTACCAACATCAACCCGGGGATTACTCCGGCCAGAAACAACCGACCAATGGAGGTTTCAGTTGCAATGCCATAGACGATCATCGTGACAGAGGGAGGGATCAGAATGCCTAGCGTACCTCCGGCTGCAATCGATCCAGCCGCCACGCCATCCGGATAGCCGCGTTTGCGCATCTCTGGGATGCCCATTTTGCCAATCGCCGCACAGGTCGCTGGCGATGATCCGGACATGGCAGCAAAAAGCGCACAGGCCCCGAGGTTGGACACCACCAGCCCTCCGGGAACACGGGTCAGCCAGCGTTCCAGCGCTTCATACAGATCGGCACCTGCCCGTGTCGAGGCGATGGAGGACCCCATGATGATAAACATCGGGATAGACAAAAGCGCAAAATTATCCAGCTTACCGAACAAAAGTTCCGGCATCAGCTCCAGTGAACGCGCACCGTCAAAGATGAGCAGAAAGGCTGCAGAAACGATCAGTAGGCCCAGAGCCACGGAGACGCCTGAAAACAGTACGAGGATGGTGGCAATTGCAACAATTGCCCCAAGCAAAAGTGGGTCCATTTAGGTGTCCTCCAAGCCAAAGGGCTTGTCTATGCCGGTAATGACGGCGCACAGATCAGCAATCAGCTGTAGTAGCAGCAGGCCAAATCCAATGGGGATTGCGAGATAGGGGATCCACAGCCGAACGCCCCAAACGGTGTCTGATTTCCATCCACGCTGCCAGGCAAAATGCCAGTACTCGTAGCCGTAAAACAGCATGATCGAAACGATTGTGATAGACAGAAGAGAGGTCACAATCGCCATAAAGAAACGTGGTCGTGGTGGCAGCGAAATCGGGATCAGATCCACGTTCACATGCCCGCGCAGGCGCTGCACATAGGGCAGGCCGATCAGCGTTGCCGCGATAACCAGATAGATCACTGCTTCAGTCTGCCAAACCGTGGACTTGTTCAGAACAAAGCGCACGATGATCATCTGACAGGTGATGGCCACGGCAGAAACAATCATGGCAGCCGAGCACCAGCCAGCCAAAGTGGACAGCGCCGCAACGGCGCGCAGGAAAGGATTGTTCCCCGTATGGGAAGCAACGGCAGAGCTATGACCAGCCATTTGCACCTCTTGTTGGTATGAATGCGGAAAGAAACGGAAAATAAGCGGTGGCAGGGCGCGGCATAAAAAGCCCGCCCTGCCCAAGACTCATTCGACGGCCAAGGCCAGATCGAGCAGTTCCTGTCCGTCAGCGACCTCTTCTACAAACTTCTGATAAGAGGTCTCCATCGCCAACTGACGCCAGGCTGCAAAATCCTCAGAGCTCATATGAGCAATTTCCACGCCCGCATCTGCAAAGACCTTGGCGGAGGCAGCATCCTGCTTTCTGGCCTCTTCCAGATAATAGGCTTCTGCCTTCTCTGACGCTGCCAGCAGCGCGTTCTGCTGGGCCTCATTGAGACCTTCAAAGGTGCGTTTATTCATCAACAGGGGCTGATACATGAACCAAAGGGCCACATCGCCTGCAGGCGTATAGCAGCTGACCTGCTCATAGATGCGGTAGCTGACAAAGGACGAGGACGAAGTATTCGCGGCCTGAAGCACCCCAGTCTGCATCGCATTGTAGATCTCAGACGAAGCCATGGATGCGATCGAAGCATCCGCACCTGCCAGCATCTGCTCAAAAGACTTGCCCGCGGCACGGGTCTGCAATCCCTTCACATCTTCGGGGCTGGTGATGCATTTATCTTTGCCAGCAAACCCGCCTGCGAGATAGCCATGCACCAAGACCATGACATCGTCTTCCGCCATCTTGGCCTCAAGCGCCTCCATAAACGGAGAGTTTGACAGACGCGCAGCGTGGTCGTGGTTCTTTACCAGGCCCGGCATAAGAGTGAGGTTATATGCTGGCTGCTGGCCACCGGCATAAGACAGGGGCAGCACGGTCATATCCAATTGACCCCGGCTCAACGGCTTATACTGCTCACGTGGCTTAAAGAGCGATTTAGACCCAAAAATCTTGATGTCCAAATCCACATCTGCCGCTGCAACTTCGTCAGCAACAATCTGGGCGACCTGATGCCGGATGTCTTTGGTGGACCATTGGTGCGATAGGCGCAGTTCAGTTGCCCCGGCCAATGTCCCAAAGGACGCAAGTGCCAGCGTGGCAACGGCGGTCTTCAAAATAGATGTCATGTCTTCCTCCCAAAAGAATCCAACCCGGACCAAGCCGGGTTACCTTCACGATAGGCGGATTGTGTTTTTCAAGTCAACATTCTTGTATACAAGATGCTGACTCTTGAATTCCATGACTGCGTTTGTTAGCTTGAAACCATGGAAAAACGTCACGCGGATCTTATCGCCGAGCAACTGGAAGAGCGGATTTTTGACGGAACCCATTCAGATGGGGACCGGTTGGATGAGGTCCGTCTTGCGGAACATTTTGGCGTTTCCAGAACCCCTTTAAGAGAGGCATTACAAAGACTTGCGCGTTCTGGCCTGGTAGAGCTTATTCCCCGTCGCGGTGCCTTTGTTCGCCAGCCTGGGCCAGTTGAGCTCTTAGAGATGTTCGAAGTCATGGCTGAGATGGAGGCCGCCTGCGGTCGGTTGGCAGCGAAACGCATTTCAGACGCTGCGCTGGCAGAGTTACATAGCGCCAATGAGAAATGTCAGGCGGCGGTCAGTGCCCAGAACACTGATGACTATTACGCAGAAAACGAAAAATTCCACAAAATCATCTACCAAGAGGCAGGCAACGGGTTCCTCGCAAAAGAAACCGGAAATTTGCACCGTCGGCTTCAGCCTTTTCGCCGCCAGCAGCTGCGGTTTCGCGGTCGTATGGCGCAATCCATGAGCGAACACAAAGCCATACTGGAAGCATTGGAAGCTGGTGATTCAGAGGCCGCCGCCCATGCGCTTCGCGGCCATGTGGCGATCCAAGGCGAAAAGTTTCACAGCTTGATGGCAAGCCTGAAAAACGCTGCCGAATAAGGTCCCTACCGACGGGTCCGAACCAGGGCGCTTTCATGCGACGGCCTGCCAGACACCAAGAGAATACTACTTAAGGGTGTTTTTACTCCAAAAAATCACCTATAAGGGTCTGAAGGCCCCTGTTCTCTGACATCGTGGAAGATGGTCCCGACCCCTGGGGGCCCCAAATCCGCACTCCAAGATCGCGATATCTCCAGTTCTTTGTCTAGGCCCCTTATGATTGGATAAGCTATGCGCCTCATATTTTTGGTTTCGCTCCTGTTGGGAACATCAACGCTGCTCTCTGCTCAAGGGCGGGACCTGCCGCCGAAACTAATCGTGCAAATTACCGTGGATCAACTCAGGGCCGACCTTTTGCTGCGATATTCGACCGGTTTCACCGAGGGCGGGTTTCAACGCCTCATGACCAAAGGCACTTGGTTCAGAAATGCAGAACATCGCCACGCCAATACGGAGACGGTGGTTGGGCACACAACCCTCTCAACCGGGGCAGATCCCGCGGTTCATGGGCTCATCGGCAACAATTATCTGGACACCCAGCTTCCAAGTTCCGATGTAAAGACAACAGACAGTGACACACAGGGTATCGTGCTGGACGTGTCGGATGCGCTGCACTTTGCCACCCAGGATTCCAGCGCCCCCTTGCTGTACCCAGACGGCAGCCTATCTGCTCCAGAATCAGGCCGGTCCCCCCGCGATCTATTGGTCACGACAATCGGCGATGAGATTCGCCTGTCCCGTGGCGCAAAGGCCAAGATCTTTGGGGTTTCGATGAAAGACCGCGCCGCCATTGGGGCAACAGGCCATGCGGGGACGGCCTATTGGTACAACACTGAAAAATCGACTTTTCTCAGCTCTACCTTCTATGTCGATGAGTACCCGCAATGGCATCAAAACTGGACCGACAGGCAGCTACCCGAGAGCTACGCCGGTTCAGGCTGGGAGCTGCTTTACGACATAGCCAACTATGTGTTTGCCGCCTTTGATGACCAACCCTGGGAGAAAGACTATCCCGGCTGGGGTATCACCTTCCCGGAGCATCTGTACCCAGATCCGTCAGATGGGTTTTATCAGGCCTTCCTGGAGACATCTCCGGCAGCGGATGAGCTGACGCTCAGTTTTGCAAAGGCCCTGATCGCGGGCGAGCAACTTGGCACGGATGAGGTGACGGATTACCTGGCCGTAAGCCTGAACTCCGTCGATTATGTTGGCCACACCTTTGGCCCGTCCTCGCTGGAGGCCGAAGACACTCTCAAACGGCTAGATGCGCAACTGGCGGCGTTTTTTGACCACTTGGATCAGGGTATTGGGCTAGAGAACACGCTGGTGGTTCTTTCGGCCGATCATGGCGCGACCGAAGTTCCCGATTATATGAATGCACGGCTGCGCACAAACTTGGATCTCTTTGACTATGATCAGGTTGAACAGGCACCGGCTATACAGGCCTTCAAGGCCAAACATGGTATCAATGATCCCATCAGCAGCTACACATCTCCCTGGATCTATCTGGATCATGACCTCCTGCGGTTCACAAGGGCTGACGCGGCGGAGGCTGAGGCGCTGATAATTGCGACCCTGCGCGGGCTGCCGGGGCTGGCCTGGGTGTTTGAAAGGGATCACATCGCACAGGGAAGCCTGCCGGATACGCATATTGGACGGGCCGTGACAGCGAATTTCATGCCCTCCCGCTCCGGGGATTTATATCCGATACTCTCTCCTGGCTGGTTCATGAAAGATCCAGACCCGCTGGCAGGTGCATCACAGCATGGTTCTCCCTATGCCTATGACCGGCATGTCCCAATATTTTTCATGGGCCCTGGAATTGCGGCTCAGGTGGTGCATCGCAAAGTGCAAACCGTCGATGTGGCCCCCACCATTGCCGGCTATGCTGGCACTCGGCTGCCGTCGGGCACAACCGGGCGCATGTTGCCGGAAATTCTAGATCACTGAGGTGCGGCTCAGCCCTCTTTGGCGAAGGCTCGCTTTCAGAGCCTGGGCCAGAATCTCGACATGAGGCTGGGCCATCATGGTGACATGGTCACCGGGCACCACCTGGGTCTCAAACGCACCCCCTGCCGTTTCGCGCCAAAACTGCGCCCAATCCGGATCCGCTTTGCGATCGTCCTCCGCCTGAAACAGGACCACTGGGGCGGTGTGACGCCCAGGGTGATACGCAAGCCGTGCCGCGCGGTGGGAATTGGAAACCCGCAACAACCCCTCGACCAATTGGCGGGCGGCAGGTTTCGACCCGATACTGGCGGCCATCACATCAGCGGCGCGCCCAAGCTGTTCTTGCAGGGGGAGATCGGATAAGGCCTCTTCCTCCAGGCTCAGGTTGCTCTGGGTAAAACGGGCATATACCTGGACCGCCGCAGCAAGATCCCGCGCCGCCACACGCGCCGCACTATGGTCGGCGTGCCAGGCGTCATCAGGACGGGTCAAGCTACTGTCGAATAGATAGACCCCAGACACCTCTTCCCCGGCTGCCTGCAATTGACAGGCCATCTCCCAGGCCACCAGGCCCCCAAAGGAGTGCCCAGCCAAGCGATAGGGCCCCTGTGGCTGATTATGACGCATATTTTGGATAAAGGATGACGCCATCTCTGCAATACTGTCCTGCGGTTTGGCCCCATCAAACAGACCTTTGGCTTCGAACCCGTAGATTGGGAAATCTGCCTCAAGGGCGCGCACCAAAGGCTGGTAATTCCACAGCATTCCACCGCCAGTATGTACTATCCAAAGTGGCGGCCCCTCCCCACGCAGCCAAAGAGGAACCAGGCCATCGCCTGTCTCCCTCGTCTGCGCCACCTCAGCAAGATGGGCGATGGTGGCGGATTTGAACAGCTCCGCCAGGGGTATTTTGACCCCCATGCGTTGTTCAATTAGCAGCACCAACCGCAATGCCAAGAGCGAATGACCTCCGACATCAAAGAAGTCATCATTGACCCCTAAGTCCGACTTTTCCAACACCTCTTCCCAGATCTGCAACATCTGAACCTCAACAGCAGAGCTGGGCGCTTGCCCAGAGGGGCTATCCTGCAGCGGGACTATAGGGGGCAGTTGACGACGGTCTAGTTTATGATTTGGCGTTAGCGGCAACTCTGGCAGCAGCAGGGGCCCATTAGGTACCAATGCAGCAGGCAGACGCGCGCGCAGATAGCTGCGCAATTGAGCCCGCATTTGCGGCTCTGTTGTTTGGGTATTGTTCAGGTTGGCGCGCGCCATAACATAATAGGCGTCCAGCTCCATCTCCCCTGCTGCGTTCCGGCGTGCCACAACCGCGCTGGCAGCGACTGCGGGGTGCTGCTCCAACAGCGCAGAGATCTCAAGGGGTTCCACCCGAATACCACGGATTTTGACCTGATCATCAACTCGGCCCGCGACATGCAACCGCCCCGCCGGATCGAGCCAACCCAGATCTCCGGTCAGATAAATGAAATCCTCTTTACCTCTATCCCTATCGCCCGCGTCAGGAGAGGGAATAAACCTTGCCTTGGTCAAAGAGGGGTCATTGACGTATCCCAAGGACATAAATGGGGTGGCGATGGCAATTTCACCCAGTTCACCCAAGGCGGCAGGTTTGCCACGCGCAGTCACGATGACCGCCCTGGTCTGAGGCAGTGCATATCCCACGGGCTGCCCAGCCTCAAAGACATCAGGGCCTGGCTCAAACGCGAATTTGGCCAGCGTCGTTTCGGTCGGCCCATAGAGGTTGACCAACCTCACAGCCTGACCGAAACGGTGGCGCCATCGGCGCAGCAGGGTGCCCTCCAAAGGTTCCCCAGCAATAAATGCAAGTCGCAGATGCGGAAGTTTTGATACAGAAAGCTCTGTCGACACCCAGCTTTGCAGGAGCGAGGGCACACTGTGAAGCAGAGTTATTTCGGCCTGATCCATCCAGCCGAGCGCCCCAGGCTGGGCAGGTCCGATCCCCTTTGGGGGGATCACAAGTGTCGCCCCTGAAATTATGGGGGCAAAAACATCGCGCAGCAGCACATCAAAGGACAGCCCGGTAAACTGCGCAGCACGATCACCGGGCCCAATCTCAAAGCTATCACGCTGCCAGCTGAGAAAATGCGCCAGCCCACCGGCTGTGCCCAAGATTGCTTTGGGGGTCCCGGTAGAGCCGGAGGTAAAGACCAGATAGGCTGGATCCCGCGCCCCGCAAGGTGGCGCAAAACGATTGGCGCTAAAGGTTTGCACCTCTCGGCGCGATACAGCCTGTGTAATCGGAAGGCGCGGAATCTCCAGCCCTTTTAACCAGTTCATTTGCGAAGCAGTGAGCCCGCCACCATAAAGAATGCGCTTGACCCGCCCTTGTTCCAGCATAACCGCACGTCGATCCTCGGGCAGATCCGGATCAAGAGTCATGAGCACGCCGCCAAACTCCAGAACTGCGGCCATTGCCAACACCTGCGCTGCGCCACGTGGGGCAAAAATCGCGATGGTTTCACCTGTCGCCGCGCCACTGTCCACGAGGTCAATCGCGATGGCCTGCATCTGGGATGCAAACTCTTGATAGCTGAGGGAGCCGCCCTCCCATTCCAGCGCTACGGCTGTTGGCGTTTGCTTGGCCCAGCTAGCGATTTGCCGTGGGACCGGCGTCTGATCCGCAGGCCGACTAACCAGATTGGGTTCTTGGCAAACCCCAGCCTCGCGCAGCTCAAAATCGGCAATGGCCAGCCGGTTGTTTTCAACCATCTGACGGAGCACTGAGGTGTATTGTTGTAAAACCCCCTGCATGCGCTGCGAGGAGTAGCGCGCCGTCTGGTAGGCCAGACGCAGCTCCAATCCGGCTTCCCACTGGGTCACGTAGAGTGCAGAGGAAAAGGCGCAGCTATGGTCAGGGGGTGGGATGAACTCAGCCCTAACACCCCCCATTTCAAAATCACGCGGCGGGCTGGGCGTAAAGTTGAACATCATCTCAAACAACGGATGATCCTGCGAATTTCGGGCAGGCGCCACGTCTTGCACCACTCGGTCAAAGGGCAACTCGTGATGGTCTAACCCATCCAAGACCACCGCGTTCACCGCCTTCAGCGCAGCCATAGGCTGCATTTCTGGTTCCAGCTTTGCCCGCAGCGCCAGTGTATTTAGAAAAAGACCAATCAAAGGTTGGTCTTCCTCACGCAGTCGGCCGCTGGCTGGGGTTCCTAGCACAAGGTCCGACTGCCCTGTAAGGCGCGACAACAGGATGAAATACCCCGTTATAAGGGTGGTGAACAGTGAACATCCCGCGGACCGGCCAAGCGCTGTGAGGCCCAGCACCAAATCCTCAGGGAGGTTGGCAGATACGGTTGCCCCCGAAAGATCCCGCCCCCCGTCTGGCAGAATTCGGCGATGCGGCAGATCCGGGGCAAGGTTTGTTGGGCGTGGTGCGTCACCCAGTTGGCCACGCCAGTAAGAAAGGCCTTTGTCCAATGTCGCGCCAGACAGCCGCCGTTTTTGCCAGGCCACGTAGTCACTGTAATTCGTCTCTAAGCGGGGCAAATCCGGAGGACTGTTCTGGCTCAGCGATTGATAGGCGATAGCCAGTTCGCGCAGGAAGATATCCAACGACCACCCGTCACTGATGATGTGGTGCATCGCGAAGATCAGCACATGATCTTCCTCGTCCAACTGTCCAAGCTCGACCCGGATCAGCGGATCCTGTGCCAAATCAAAACCTCTGTGCACGCTGGCAACATAAGCAGGGTGCAAAGACAGATCGTCAGATCTGCCTGCAAATTCTTCGACACCCGCAAGATCCAGATCCAAAAGCTGTAGCTCTGTGCGAGGATGCATAAACGCGCGCGCCTTACCCGTGGTGTTGGAAAAGTTCTGCCGCAGCGGAGCATGGCGCGCGTAGATCAGCTGCAGGGCTTGCTGCAATGCGCGCTTGTTGAGACGGCCCCGCAACCGCAGAGCACCGACGATGATATGCGCTGGATCGCCTGGCGACAGCTGATCCTGAAACAGCCAACGTTCCTGCGCGAGAGACAGGTCGGCCGGATCAGCGGCGGGGACGTCCTTCGCAGCGCTACGTTTCGCCAAACGCTGCAACAACACAGCCCGCTGGGCCGGTGTCAGATCTTCCAACCGCAATTTCAAGTCACTCATGCAGAGCCCTCCTGGGCCAGCAGCGCCTGCAGTTCCTCTTCGCTGAGATCTTCCAACTCGTTCAGCAGACCTCCCAAAAGCTGCGGATCAACCTCCTGCAATACAGTGCTGTCAATCTTCTGTGCCAGTTCGGCAATGCTAGGGGCCTTTAGGACGGCAGCAAGCGAAAGATCCGCCCCCAACCGTTTGGCGATCCTGGCATTTAGTTGCGTGGCCAAGAGTGAATGCCCGCCAAGCGCAAAGAAATTTTCGTGAATCCCGATGGGTTCAAGCGCAAAGAGGTCTTGCCATATGTCCACCAATATTTCCTGGGTTGGCGTTTGCGCCCCCTCCAGATCACCTGGTGTATCAACACGGGCTTGGCGCTCCAGAACCGGCGCGTCTTGGCGCTCAACCCATTGCGCCCGCCGCTGGTCCAGATCCCCGGTCGAGATAATCACCCGTGGTACTTCTTGTTGCGCCAAAACCCGTAGTAACAGCGCACAGGCGGCTTCGGGCTCCATAAAATAGTTGCTCACGGTAGAGCCAAAGCCTTGGACGGCGGATCTCACATCCCCCAGCCGCCAAGCGTCCCAATTAATTGAGAACCAACGCGTTTTATCTGTTGCGCTGCGGGCCTCAGCAAAACCATCCAGGTAGAGATTGGCTGCCGCATAGCTCGAAAAGCCCAAACCGCCCAGTTGCGCAGCAAGCGAAGACATCAGAACACAAAAATCGGCTGCGCGAGATTGCAATACCTGTGACAGTACATCGGTCCCAAATGCCTTGGCGTGAAACTGCCGCGCTGCGTTCTCTGGGGTTTCGGCAGTGATTTCACAAAAAGTCTGCGCATCAATTGCACCTGCACAATGAAAGACGCCACAAATGGGCCCGAGGTGATCTTCAATGCGCTGGAACGCAGCCTCCATCGCTGTGGCGTCCGAAACATCTGCGGCAACGACCATCACCTTGGCACCGCATTTGCGCAGTGCGTGAATTGCTTCAAACCGGCACCGTATTGGGTCGTCACACTCCAGCTCTTGGATCTGTTGCAGGGTTAGGTGCGGGTCCGGCACCGAGCGGCTGATCAGCGCAAGGCGAATGGGGGCACAACCGGCAAGGTGTTCAGCCAGGGCGCGCCCCACCCCGCCTAATCCCCCAGTAATGACATAGCTGCCATCAGTGCGGATCACCCCCTTGTTCGACTTTGGCAAGGGCAGCGGCGCCTGGGTCTCCACCATGCGGCGTCCCCCACGGTAAGCGACAAAGGGATGGTCGGGTGGCGCGGCAAGATTATCCAAAACAAGACTGACAATTCTGGCCGGATCCTCTGTATCCATATCCAAAACCTGGGTGGTCAGCCCGGGGCGTTCTTGTGGGGCAACCATCATCGCCCCCAACACTGGGAGTTTGTTGGGGTGCAACCGATGGTCCTGACCGGGATCGGCCAGACCAGACCCAACCAGAGTGATGCGGGTCTGCTCCCTCCGCGTCGCTACGATAGCCTGCACCAGCGCCACGATCGCGTGGTAGCCATGTCTTTGAGTGGTTTCAAAATCTGCAAACTCGTTGAGCAAATCTAAATGCAGAAAATGCAGC
>Ga0193961_1000492_pt1 | contig 15317 bp, 11 predicted proteins | sample FB_4_MG_FD_140371 | JGI IMG/M metagenome (GOLD analysis project Ga0193961, IMG submission 140371) | Microbial mat bacterial communities from the Broadkill River, Lewes, Delaware, United States - FB_4_MG | ecosystem: Environmental > Aquatic > Freshwater > River > Microbial mats | place: USA...
CCAATGGGCCAGTCGCCGCAGAAGTTCGAGCTGGGGTCCGCCGCCCTGATATCCCCGGCTCCAAAGCCAGGCGTGATCCGAGGCCAAAAGTGCTACCCGTCCGGCTGCCACCCGGTCCAGCACCAACAAAGGCCGGGTCTCAACGCCCTCCATCAGGACATGCCCCTGCGGTGCGGCTACTTCGATCTGGCGCAGCCAGCTGCCCCAATGCGGCATGCCTTCCGGCCCCGGTGGCTCCAGCCCTGCGGTAACGGGGTGACGATGACCGAGATCAGTGATCTCAGGGCGATAGGCCTGTTCCAACACTCGCGCTGTGGGTGCTGCGGGCAGCACCCGTGAAAGCGGTGAGCGATAGATGGAATCAGCGCTGGCAAAATCCGGCCCCGCTGCCACCAGCACAGCGCCGCCCTGTTCGACATAGTTGGCCACATTGTCGAGGTAGATCGCGGGCAGGATGCCGCGCCGTTTGTAACGGTCAAAAATGATCAGATCAAAATCTTCGATTTTCTCCAGAAACAGCTCTCGGGTGGGAAAGGCGATGAGGGACAGTTCATCCACCGGCACCCCATCCTGTTTTTCCGGCGGGCGCAAAATGGTGAAATGCACCAGATCAACCGAGCTGTCTGATTTAAGCAGGTTGCGCCAGGTTCGCCCGCCAGCATGGGGCTCGCCCGAGACCAAAAGCACACGCAGCCGATCCCGCACGCCATTGATCTGCACCAAAGCGGCATTATTGCGATCAGTGAGCTCGCCGTCGACGTCGGGGGTGGCAAAGCGGATCACATTGCGCCCACCGTGGGGAAGGGTAAGTGGCAAATCAAAATCCACGCCAAGCGGCAGGTTGAAGCGCTGCGGCGGGCCGCCATCGATAGAGATTTCCAGCGGTGCCTGACGTTGACCTGCGGGGGCAGCGCCTTGATCTTCAATGCGAAGGGTGAGGGTGACGGGTTCGCCGATGATGGCAAAGGCTGGTGCATTGCGCAGGATCAAGCGCCGATCCCAATCTCCCTGCCTGCCCGTCATCAGCAAGTGCATTGGCGCGGGCAATTCAATCGGATGGTCGGTGTCATGTATCTGGCCATCGGACAGAGCAATGATGCCGGCAACGCGCCCCTGTGGCTCATCTGCCAGCGCCTGGGACAGGGCCTGCAGCAGGGTGGTCCCGCTGTCTCCGGTGCCATCCTCAAGAGTGATCCAGCGGGTCTCGGTATTGGGGCGGGCCTTGAGCTGGCGGTCCAGCGAGGCCTGGGCCTGGGCCATCTGCGCCTGCCGATCTGACAGCTGCTGGCTGGCGGTGTTATCCACCGCCACCAGCACAATGTCGCTCAGTGGTGCACGGTCTTCGCTTTGGCGCAATGGGCCGGTCAGGGCACCCAGCAAGCAGAGCGCGGCCAGACTGCGCAGGCCCCATCCAGGCAACCGCCGCCATAGCGCCAGCACCAGACTGGCCAGCACCAGTGTGGCCAAGCCCCAGATAACGGGCCAGGGCAGTAGCGGGTCAAAAAGTATTGTGTGGGTCATCAAATCCGCTCCTATTGTCCCAGCCGTTCCAGCAGGGCCGGCACATGGACCTGATCAGATTTGTAGTTTCCTGTGAGCACATGCATCACCAGATTGACGCCAAAGCGATAGGCGAGCTCTCGCTGGCGTTCGCCAGAAAAGCCGCGCCCCACTGGCAACATCGGTCTGCCATCCCTATCCACGGCCCAGGCTGCGGCCCAGTCATTGCCGCCGATCACAACCGGCGTCACCCCATCGTTCAGATCACGAAAGGGGATGCCCTCGACCTGTTCGGCATCCGCGGGCGCAGCTTCGACCCAAAGCGCGCCACGCGGGTGACGGCCCGGGAAATCCTGCAGTAGGTAAAAGGAGCGGGTGAGCACATGGTCACTGGGCAGGGGCTCCAAGGGCGGGATATCTAACGGCAGCGCCAGCTGCTGTAGCCGCCGGGTGGCCGGGCTGGCAGTACCACTGGCCGCATGTCCCGCGTCGCGGGTATCAAACAGGATCATGCCACCAGAGCCGAGGTATCGATTCAACTGTGCGTAGGCCTTGGCCGAGGGCAGTGGCTGGCGAGGGGTGACAGGCCAATAGAGCAGAGGATAAAGCGCGAGATCATCACGTTCCAGGTCAATACTTACCGGAGTGGAAGGCTCAACAGAGGTGCGAAAGAACAGCGTATCCGACAGCCCGCGCAGCCCGGCGAGAGCTATTCGATCTGTTTGGGCATCCCCCGTCAGCACATGGGCCAGAGTTAACTCCCCGGCGCGCAAGACATGTTCGACGGGTGCGCTTTCGGGGGATAGATCTTCCTGCGCTGTCGCGGGAGATACGCCTTCAAGCCCTAGTCCGAACCCGGTTCCCAGGAAAAGGGCAATCATCGCCAGGCTCTTTGCACGGGGCAGCAGGCCACTAATCAGCAGCGTCGCCACCACATCGAGGGTGAGCATAACCAGTGCCAGGCCTAGCAATGCCCCCGCCAAAGCCTGCTCTTGGGATTTGTTATACCCGACCTCGGTGACATCCGCTCCCCAGGTGGCGGCGGTCAGCAGATCGCCCTGAGAAAACGTATTGCGTGCCAGGCTGCGGCCATTGCTTTGATACAGGCCAGGGCGCAGCTCAGGCCCGGTTGGGGCTTCGACCAGGTCGGGACCGGTCACCCCTGGAAGGGTGGCGGCATCGGCTTTGCGGCCAAACCCGTCCAGCACGGCGGTGGGGCGCCACGTGGTTCCCTCCAGGCTTTGTGCCTCTGGAGGTTTGGCAGCCGAAGACACTGCGAGCCGCTCCAACATACGCACAAAGAGGCCGGAAATTGGCAGGTTGCTCCATTCTGCATTGGCCGTGACATGAAACAGCACTACTTGCCCCTGTCCCAGCTCCTTGCGGGTGACCAAAGGCGTGCCATCTTCAAGGGCGGCAATCACGCGAGACGCGAGGCTGGGGTCGGGCTGAGCCACCACCTGTGAGGCAACAGAGACCTCGGCCGGGATGGTGAGACCAAAGAAGGGAGAGGCCTCAGGGAAGGGCGCCAGTGTTTTGGGCTCGCCCCAGCTCATGGCGCCACCGATGCTGCGACCGCCAATACGCAGGCGCACGGGGAGCAACACCTCTTCGCTGTCGCGGGCAGTATCGCTGGCCGCCAGGCGCGGTCCGGCAAATCGGAGGAGAAGCCCACCTGCCTCAATCCAAGCGGTCAGTTCTGTTTGAACATCCGGGGCTATGCGGGCTACGTCGGCCAGAACGATTACATCCGGGTTTGCAGGCAAAACTTCGCCCAATGTACCCTCAATTAGATCCGCCGTGGGTTTCAGCGCCTGGCGCAGGTAGTGCAGCGGCGACAGCAGGGCGAGACCTTCATCCGGTGCACCAGATGACACCAGGGCTACCTCGCGGCGTCGCAGACTGTCGTCGCTCAACGCCACAGCCCCGGCAGCGCGCTGGTCCAAGAGTTCAAAACGTTCAATTCGGGCGCGTAATTCCGACGGCAAAGAGAGCTGCAGGCTGGCGCTATCTGCACCTGCGGCAAACTCTGCGGAACCCTGCGCTAGGGTGCGCTGGGTTCCGCCAGGATCGCGGCCGCGCGCCAAGACCTGGACTGCGCGCGTACCCAATACAGTGCCCTGCGGCTGGCTGCGCCTCAGCGAAATCTCGAGCGCCCCATCTTTTGCAACGGGGGGCATGAGCCCCAGTACAGGCAGGCCAGAGGAGATCACCGTCACGTGGCCCTGGAGCTTAAGAGCCTCAGTTATGTCATCCTGCCCCTCATAGGCCAGACCATCGCTAAACCAGAGGCTGTCAAAAGATTCGGCACTGGCGGCCAAATGGGCCACAGCGCTGCTGATTTGATCGCCAGTGGGCTGCCAGGCCTGCGGCAGCAGGCCTGGTAATTGCTGTTGCCATGTACTGGCAGCCTGGAATTGTAGCGCTCTGGGAGTGGTGAGCTGTAGCAGCGCGACCGGTCGGTTGGCGCGACCTGCGTCTTCCAGGTGGGCAGTGATTTGCTTGGTGGTTTCCTGCCATCCCGTGGCCCCGGCCCAGGTGCCATCCAGCACCAGCAAAAGCGGCCCGGACCCGGCGTCGTTGCGGGCTGGGTTCAGTACTGGGCCAGCAAAGCCAAGGATCGCCGCCGTCACGGCCAAAAGCCGCAACAGCAGGAGCCACCAGGGGGTGCGATCGGATTGGCGGTCCTTATCAGTGAGCCCCAGCAAAAGAGTTACGGCAGGAAAGATCTGTTTCTTTGGTGCCGGTGGCACCGCGCGGAGCAGGATCCACAGCAGCGGCAGCACCAACAGCCCCAGCAACAGCCAGGGCGCAGTAAAGCCAAGGCCACCAATCACCGTCATGTCTGCCCCCGATCCATCGCGTGATAGAGCCACATCAGAGCGACGAGCGCAGGGTCATCACAGTGATGTTGCCCCATGCGCCATCCCGCGGCGCGGCACAGGCGGTCCAGTGCATCGCGCCGTTCTGCCAAGCGCCTCAGGTATTCATCGCGCAGGGATGCAGCCTTGAGTGTTTCATGGGAAAGCGCGCCGCTGACGCTTTCAAAGCGGGTGCGGCCTGCAAAAGGAAAGCGTTCTTCAGCCGGGTCCAGCACCTGCAGCAGGACGCCATGCACGCCGCGATCTGCAGCCTTGGAGAGGGCGCGTTCCAAGGGCTCAAAGGGGCCAAGGAAATCGGATATGAAAAGGGCGCGGGCATGGGGCGCCATGGCGCGATCTTCGGGAGGGGCATAGTCCTGGGTGTCATCGGCGCTCAGCGCATCACAGAGCCGCAGGATCTGCAGGTTGCCCCGTCGCGGCGGCAAGCTGCCTCCGGTGAGCCCAACCCGCTCACCAGCGCGCAGCATCAGGATCGACAGGGCCATGCCAATCAACCGGGCACGATCAATCTTGCGTGGCAGCTCGGGGGTTGAGGCAAAGCGCATGGAAGCCCCCTGATCAATCCAGAGGTGCACTGTCTGGGCAATCTGCAATTCGCGTTCACGGACAAATTGCTGATCCCCGCGAGCAGAGCGGCGGTGATCTATCATCCGCCGACTGTCGCCTTGTTGTAGCGGACGGTACTGCCAGAAATCATCCCCCATACCAGCCCGCCGCCGTCCGTGATCACCGCCTAGCACTGAGCCGGCCAATTGCTGTGCCTGCACCAAGAGCGGCGGTAGAGCACTGGCGGCACTCTCGGCACCGACGCGCAGCTGTACGGCCCCGGTTGTGGGGACGGTGTGTTGGGACGTGGCGGTTTGGGTCATGCGGCGATCCCGTTCTGGCCCAGATCTGTAGCGGTTTGTGCGATCAGATCGCTGAGGCTGTCTCCGCGGGCGCGGGCGGCAAAGGTCAGCTGCATCCGGTGGCTTAACACCGGCAACGCCATGTCGAGTACGTCTTCGGCATTGGGAGCCAGACGGCTTTGTAGCAGGGCACGAGCGCGTACCGCCAGCATCAGGGCCTGGGCTGCGCGAGGGCCTGGGCCCCAGGCGACGGTCTGCGCCACCCGGTCCGAGACGCCGGGTTCTTCGGGGCGGAAGGCACGCACGAGGTCAAGGATCATCTCTACCACGGAATCGCCCACTGGCATACGTCGCAGCAGCTCTTGCGCTGCGATCAGTTCTTCGGGGGCAAAGACCTGATGCGCTGTGTTGTCTTCTAACCCTGTGGTGGCCAGCAGGATGTCTCGCTCAGTATCGCGGGTGGGGTAGGGCACATCAATCTGAAACAGGAAGCGATCGAGTTGCGCTTCGGGCAGGGGATAGGTGCCCTCCTGCTCGATCGGGTTTTGCGTTGCCAGCACATGAAAAGGCAGCCCCAAGGATCGATTCTCACCTGCGACGGTTACCTGACGTTCCTGCATCGCCTGCAACAGAGCCGACTGGGTACGCGGGCTGGCGCGGTTGATCTCATCCGCCATCAAAAGCTGGCAAAAAACCGGACCAGGCACAAAGCGAAAGGCGCGGCTGCCGTCCGTTTTGGTATCCAGCACTTCGGAGCCAAGGATATCTGCAGGCATCAGATCTGGGGTGAATTGCACCCGTTTGCCATCTAGCCCCATGACTGTTGACAGAGTTTCAACCAGTCGGGTCTTGCCCAACCCCGGAAGCCCTACCAGCAAACCATGGCCGCCACAGAGTAGGGTGGCCAGTGTCAGGTCGACGACCCTCTCTTGTCCGATGAAGCGGCGGGTGATCGACTCTCGTGCGAGCTGTAGTTTTGCTTCCAGAGCTTCAATCTGGTCCAGTAGATCGTCAGGTTCGGACATGACATTCCTTTCGTGGCGCATATATGGTCTTACTGTATCGCGGTTGAGGGAAATGGCAAAAGCAATGAGTGGACAAAATACTGTGACACCATCGGCAGATGGGCTGGCTGCCTCGATCAAGGCAGCGGGCAAGGCTGGCGCAAAGGGCGGTTTACCGCCGGTGCATCTGTGGAACCCGCCCTTCTGTGGTGATCTGGATATGCGGATCGCCCGCGATGGCACCTGGTTCTACCTGGGCACGCCAATTGGGCGATTTGAGCTGGTCAAGCTGTTTTCCTCGATCCTAAAGCGCGAAGAGGGCAAGTATTTTCTGGTGACCCCGGTGGAGAAGGTCGGCATCACCGTAGATGATGCCCCCTTTGTTGCGGTTGATTTTGAAGCCAGAGGCGAAGGTGCGGCGCAGGAACTTTTGTTTACCACCCATGTTGGTGACCAGATGCTGGCAGGCCATGATCATCCGATTCGGGTGGAACGGGACGCAGAAACTGGCGAGCCGTCTCCCTACGTGTTGGTGCGTAGCGATCTTGAGGCTTTGATCGATCGTAAGAGTTTTTATCGGTTGGTGGAGTTGGGCTGCCATCATGACGGTTGGTTTGGGCTCTGGTCGGGGGGAGAGTTCTTTCCGGTGATCCCATCAGATGAACTGCCCTAGTGTTTTTTTGGGGGCTAAGGCCGCTTTGGGGATTAGAAAAAATGCGTTGTTTTCTCTGCTTGGCGGAGGACCCGTGTTGGGGTTAGACCGTTGGCGACGACAGACAGGAGGTCTCTGACATGCCACGATTTGCGGCAAATATCTCTATGCTCTTTGCTGAGCTGCCCTATCTGGATCGTTTCGCAGCGGCAGCCAACGCAGGGTTCAAAGCGGTGGAGATCCTGTCCCCTTATGAGTTCGCAGCCAAGGAAACTCAGAGGGCCTTGTTGGCCAATGGGTTGGATCTGTTGCTGATCAACGCGCCGCCGCCCAATTATACTGGCGGCGAGCCGGGGTATGCGGCACTGCCCGGCGGTACCGACCGGTTCCAAAGGGATATTCGCCGGGTGCTGCGCTATGGCGAGGTGCTGAATGTGGGGCTCATCCATGTCATGGCAGGCTATGCGAAAGGCGATGAGGCGCGAGATACCTTTATCACCAACCTGCGCTGGGCGGCGGATTTTGCGCCCAAGCAGCGCTTTACCATCGAGCCGTTGAATGCCGGTGATCAGCCTGGTTATTTTTTGGATGATTACAATCTGGCGGCCGAGGTCCTGGAGGCGGTGAACCGGCCCAATGTGGGGCTGCAGTATGACGCCTATCATGCGCAGATGATCCATGGCGATGCCTCCAAGGTCTGGGAGAGTTTTGGCAAACAGGCCGTACATGTGCAGATTGGTGCTGCACCCAGCCGATGCGAACCTGGTACCGGGCCGATTGATTTTGGTGCTCTATTTCAAGCCATTGATGACAGTGGATATGAGGGCTGGGTGAGTGCGGAATACACCCCCTCTACACTACGGACAGAGGATAGCTTGGGCTGGTTGCCGGCCCAAGGTTAGGCTATTTACATTCTTTATGTGGAATGTGTAACTTGTAGCACCCCTGTCATTTCACAAGGAAAGCTGCATTGATTCCTGCTCGTTTTGCCCCTGCACTGGTTGGGTTGATCCTCTCGGGACTGATGTCCTGTATCGTTACTCTGGTGGCAACTGTGAAAACACTAGGCCTGCAGGACGAAGTGTTTTCGACTTGGTTGAATGCTTGGTTGTTTGGTTGGCCGATTGCCTTTGCGGTGGTGCTAATCGCAGGACCGGCGGTGCGTGGTCTGGTTTCGAAATGGGTGAAGTCGTCTTCGAAGGTCTGAAATTTTACAATGGTTGGTGCTCCCGCAAATTCCGAGACATCTCGAGGATGTCTCTCTATTGTTGGGGGCGCCGCGCTGACGCGCGGCGCAAAAAGGGCTGCTGAGAAGCGCTTCAGGGGCAGGTCTGCCCTGAAGCACCAATGCAAGCGTAACAAGGGGCCGACCCAACAGGAAATGGGTTGCATATTGGCGCTGCTGCGTCGCGCGTCGGCGCGGCGCTAGGCCCAACGGGGGAGGATCAATCTTTGATTGTTCCGAGACGGGCGGGAGCCCCCCTTCTGCAACAGGAATTTAATGCGCTTCGGCCCAGTTTTTGCCCCTGCCGGCATCAACGCTGAGCTTCACATCCAGATGCAGGGCGGGATCGGCGGCGTTTTCCATGACCCGGCGCGCAGTCTCAATGGTCTCTTCCACCGCCGCTTCCGGCACTTCAAACAACAGTTCATCATGGACTTGCAGCAGCATCCGCGCAGGCAGATGGGCGATGGCGGGCGGCATTTTCACCATGGCACGACGGATCACATCGGCGGCGGTGCCCTGGATCGGCGCATTGATGGCAGCGCGTTTGGCAAAGCCGGCACGCGGACCTTTTGCAGCGATTTCCGGCGTGTGGATCTTGCGGCCAAACAGCGTTTCCACATATCCGTGTTCCTTGGCGAATTCCACGGTCCGGTCCATATAGCTGCGGATGCCGGGGAAGCGCTCAAAATACCGGTCGATAAAGCCCTGCGCCTCGGCACGAGGGATGCGCAGATTGCGGGCCAGACCAAAGCCCGAGATGCCGTAGATGACGCCAAAGTTGATCGCCTTGGCCTGGCGTCGGATATCTGCTGTCATCTCTTCCATTGGCACATCGAACATTTCCGAGGCTGTCATGGCGTGAATGTCCTGACCGGCGGCAAAGGCGGCTTTCAGCGCGTCAATCCCGGCCACATGGGCAAGGATTCGCAGCTCGATCTGGCTGTAGTCGAGCGACAGGAGCACATTGCCCTCTTCCGGCACAAAGGCCTCGCGGATGCGGCGGCCTTCTTCGGAGCGTACCGGAATGTTTTGCAGGTTGGGATCCGATGAGGCCATGCGGCCAGTATTTGCCCCGGTCTGGATATAGGAGGTATGTACCCGGCCCGTGTCCGGATTGATATGGTCCTGAAGCGCGTCCGTATAGGTTGACTTCAGTTTGCTCAGTTGCCGCCAATCCAGCACCAGCGCAGGCAGGGCATGCTCGGTGGCCAGATCCTCGAGGATATCGGCACCAGTGGCATAGGCACCGGTCTTGCCCTTTTTGCCACCAGGCAGTTCCAGCTTATCAAACAGGATCTCGCCCAGCTGTTTGGGGGAGCCGACGTTGAAGGGCTGGCCCGCCAGCTCGTGGATTTCATCTTCCAACGCCGCCATTTTCTGGGCAAAGGCATTGGACATGCGGCTCAGGGTGTCGCGGTCGACCTTGATACCGTTGCGCTCCATCTCAGCCAGCACCGGCACCAATGGGCGTTCCAGGGTTTCATAGACGGTCGTCACTTGCCGCTGATGCAGTTCTGGTTTGAAATGTTGCCAGAGCCGCAGGGTGATATCGGCATCCTCTGCGGCATAGGGTACTGCGTCGGCCATGGGCACCCGATCAAAGGTGATGGCGGATTTGCCGGTCCCAAGCAGGGGTTTGATCGGAATCGGTTTGTGATCCAGGTAACGCTCCGACAGGATATCCATACCATGGTTATGCTCGCCCGCGTGCAGGGCATAGGACATCAGCATAGTGTCATCGATCGGGGCTACATCAATGCCATAGCGATGTAGGATCTTGGCGTCATACTTCATGTTCTGGCCGATTTTCAGCACCGCGGGATCCTCGAGCATCGGCTTCAGCATTTCGAGGGCCTGTTCCAATGGCATCTGCCCCTCAGCCAGACCTTCGCCACCAAAGAGATCGTCGCCTCCTTGTTTATGGGTGAGCGGGATGTAGCAGGCGGTGCCCGGTTCGACACAAAGCGACACACCCACCAGATCCACAACCATGGCATCCAACCCGGTGGTTTCGGTATCTATCGCCACATAGCCACGCTCATAGGCTTGGTCGATCCACTCCTGCAGGCCTGCGGCATCGCTGATACATTGATATTTCTCAGCATCAAAAGCCACGGCAATGGGGGTTTCGGGCGCAGCAGAACCGCCAGAGGTGCTGACCTCTGGAATAGCTGGAGCCTCACGCCCCAGCTGATCCGCCATGCGTTTGGTCAGGGTGCGGAACTCCATATCAGCGAGGAAGCCCAACAGTACTTCTGGATCTGGATCCAGAACTTCCAGGTCTTCGAGGGAGAAATCCAGCTCCATGGCGCAATCCAGCTGCACCAGTCGTTTGGACATCTCGATCTGGTCACGTTTCTCGATCAGAGTCTGGCGCCGCTTGGGTTGTTTGATCTCTTCGGCGCGATCCAATAGTTCCTCGAGCGAGCCATATTCATTGATCAAAAGAGCAGCGGTTTTGATGCCGATGCCAGGCGCGCCGGGCACGTTATCGACACTATCGCCGGCCAAGGCTTGCACATCGACCACCCGGTCAGGGCCAACGCCGAATTTTTCATGCACGCCATCGCTGTCGATGCGCTTGTTCTTCATCGCGTCGAGCATTTCCACGCCGCCGCCGACCAGCTGCATCAGATCCTTATCCGAGGAGATAATGGTGCAACGACCGCCTGCATCGCGGGCCTGATGGGCGAGGGTTGCGATGATGTCATCGGCCTCAAACCCTTCGACCTCTTTGCAGGCGATATTAAAGGCACGGGTGGCGTCTCGGGTCAGCGGGAATTGTGGGCGCAGATCTTCGGGTGCGGGCGGGCGATTGGCTTTGTAAAGCTCATACATGTCATTGCGGAAGCTCTTGCCGGAGTGGTCAAAGATCACCGCCACATGGGTTGGGGCATCTGGCCCCTTGTTGTCTTCGACCTGTTTGAACAACATGTTGCAAAAACCCGCCACAGCCCCGATGGGCAGCCCATCAGATTTGCGCGTCAACGGCGGCAGCGCATGGTAGGCCCGAAAGATAAAGGCCGAGCCATCAATCAAATGCAGGTGGCAGCCTTTGCCGAATTTACTCTCGCTCATGGGCTGATGCTCCGGGTGTTACGCGTTTGCCCCGTTATCCGCGATCCGGAGGATAAGGGCAATTGCCCATTCGTTGCGGTTGAGGCCTCGAGGGGCTTTGGTTCGTCAAAGCTTGGGCAAAGCAGCGCTGCGGAGCCAGAGCAAAACTGTAGAGATCTGTGTGCTTCGATGCCTGGGGGTGACTTTACTCTGCGTCATCTTGAAACGATGGTAGTATGACCGATAGGGGGCGTTGGGGAGCGACGAGGTTCAGCCTGATTGCGTGCGAATTTGTAGGGAGTACTGCCATGACTGTCCGATATAACTACCTGCCGCAGGCCGAAGTGATGTTGATGGTCTATGAGGGGCGCAGCACAGCCGCGCAGCAAGATAGATTGTTCAAAGAAATGGCGGCAGTGTTTGGCGTTGGGCCCTTTACGAATTCTATCTCTGATATGTCGGCTCTGACATCGACCACGATCACCAGCAGTGATATGTTTGCACAGAGTTCGGCGGTCAAGGCACAGGTCGAGAGATTGGCCAAACCGATCAAGCAAGCGCTCTACGCGCCTCATGCTCTGCCCTACGGGATTGCGCGTATGTATATGGGCTATGCCGATCTCTCGTCAAAGCTTGATATCCAGATCTTTGATGATCTTCAGGCCGCGATGAACTGGCTGGGACTACAAGGGACAGCCGAAACCCTGTTTGACTCGCAGAATTGGCGCAGTATCGCAGATTGATTTTTGCAGATGTCTCATTGGCCTCGTCAGATGTCTGAATGCCTGCGGCATTTCTGAACCGCCCACAGGATCCTTCTGTTCTGGTCATAGCTCTTGGTTTGACGCGTGAGAACCGCACAATAACCCCTGCCCCGGCGGGAGGTAAAAACCGCCGGGGCAGGGAACAAGGGGGTGTGGAGAGATCTGGTGGAAATCGCCCCCATGTCCTGTGCCGTTTTACTTTCGGTCAGTATTGCGGTGATGAGGTCAGTGATCTTTGTTGCGCCATCGGCTGTGCGGTTTGACCGGTGCGGGGGCGTTGCCGAGCCTGGCGCCGCATCGCCGCAAAGCTTTGCCTCAGCGGCTCTGGTTCAGAATTTGTATGCTTCAGCTTGTGGATAACAAAGCGCCGCGACAGGCCCAAAAGGCCCAGGCTGACATAGCTTGCCTGGATCAGAAAAGCAGCCAGGTTGAAGGCCGAAATGAGGCTGATCAAGACGCAAGAGGCCGCGCTGATGACAAAACAGGTATAGCCAATGCTATTGCCACAGATGCGCCCGGTCTGCAGCAGGGTAAAGGCGGTGATATATAGTGAAAAACCAATAACACCAATAATTTGCAGCACCTCCGGATACTGCCGCAATGAGAGGATAATATCACTCATCAGGAAACTCCCTAAACAATAGGGAACTGGTAACCAGCGGAAGTGTCTGTGGTCATACCCCAGATGGGGTAGGGGGGCGAATTTTGACCAGAAATTTACGTTCTGGCAAAAAACCGCGCGCTATTGGGCCAGAGCAGGGCTTTGGGTCTGCGCCATGGCAGCGATGCGTTGCAGGACCTCCGATGTCTCCTGGTAGAGCACCAGCTGCCCCACCTCTGGATAGCTGTGAAGCGTAAACCCCATGCGGCGCGCAAAAGCCTGAACGCTGGAGAGGGTGACAACCGGGTCGGCGCCACCATGCACCAGCGTTACGGGTTGTGACAGGTGGCTGCAGTAACGAGACCAATCACGGACCACATTATGTGAATCAATGGCAAAGCTCCAATGGCCCTGCTGCACGATCTGGCGAAAGCCAGTGAACAGCATGTTCCGGTATTCTGGGCGTTCAGCCAGGGCACGGTCTGGACTGTCGGGGCGATAGAGCGCCTTGAGAAACCCCTCAACCCCGCCGGCGTCAATCTGGGCAATGCCAGCGCGCAACAGAGTGGGCAAAATTCGGGGGGTGAACCGCGCCGTAAGTGCCATGACCTGCTGGCGGTAGTGCATGGAGCGGATCTGGCTCATTTCGGTGATCGGCACCGCTCCTGAGATATTAAACACCCCCTGCACCAGATTTGGGTGCTTTTGTGCAAGACGAAAAGCAAAGAGCGCACCAGACATATGCCCGATGGCCAAGATCTTTGAGCAGCCAAGATGCTTAAGAAAGGGAACCATATCCGCACAGAAGCGATCGGGGGCTTCTTCGGGGCGCCGTTTGGAGACGGGGTCCAGGTCGCTGGTGCCAAAACCAGGGCGGATAGGGCAGATGAACTGAAGCCCCAACCGATGCAGATCGTCGATGAGCCCTGATGTAAAATTAGGTCCGTTCAACATGTTATGAATGAATAGACAGGGGGTGCCATCTGTCGGCCCAAAGAGATGATAGGCCATCTTGCGACCGTCCGCCAAAGTGAAGGCCCGATCCATGGTGCTGCCCGCAGGCACATCTGGCCCGTTGGTTTTTATAAGGGCTTCCAGCCCGGTCATCATCCGCACCAATTGTTGTTGGTTAGCGGTATATGTCTTGCGCCTGATCGCTTTTAGCTGGGTGCGTAAGGTGTCGACCGATCGGTCAGTCGTTTCAGCAATTTCACGGAGATTGGCCCCAGTCAGTAACTCGCGTGCAACGCGGGTCTCAGCCTGAGTGAGACCAAACATCTGCCGCAGGATCTGGTCATGTGCCTTGGTCCAGCGGCTGTGAAGACCCGCCAGAACAAAGCCAGTTGCACCGTCGCTGCCACTTTCAGCTGTGGTCGGCTCGCGCACCATCGGGTAGGGGTGTTTGTCCCCTTTGGCAAAAAACAAATAGACCTCTCCCGGCAGGCCGGGTTGTTTGCCATTCAGTTCCCGATTGAGCCGGGTGGTGGTTTCGGCGGACATGGCCAGATCTAACAACTCCCCCCCGAGTGTCGCGCCAAGCGTTTCAGCGGCCAGGGGGCTGCAGCTGATGATCTTGCCGCGCGGAGAGATTTTTAGTTCCGCCCGGTCCAGCGCCGGGCGCGCGCTGGGCTGTTCGGCCCGTCCCAGCCGGTCGAGAATTTCAAACGAGCGCAACAGATGCTTGGCAATCTCATCGGAGGGCGCCGTCGGACCACCGCTCTCCAAGGGGTTTTCGCCGAGGCTGGCCATCAGGTGTTGACCCCATAGATCAACCAACCGGTCATAGACATGGGGATCCACGGCAACCTCATAGATAGTCTGTATCAAAGAGGTCTGATCGGCGTCGGATTCATTGACATCCAATAGATTGGCCATAGACAAATGCACTCACAAAAAACTTAACCCAGAACGGGTGATATCGGTCGCAAAATTGGTCGCCAAGCTCCTGCGAACCAGAGAAAATCCCTGCATTCTGAGTCTTGGTCTCAAATAATGCCCTTAGAATACCTGAAGCAGGCCCCTTGGTCTATGTCTCTGGCAGTGGCGTGGGGGCGGATCTGGCTGTATCGGCATAGAGCCAATGGGACAGACGAACTGAATAGGGCAATGGGGTCCAGATGCCAAATCGATGCCCTGAGGCCTGGATCATGCGCGACACCCAGGTATTGCAGGTGCGGACCAGGTTAAATCGCCCCACGCCGGCATAAAACCGATCTTCCAAGGTGAAGCCGGGGACTTTCAGGCTTTGCACTGGGGGGGATTCTGGTTTTTCAAAGCTTTCGGCAATGGCTGAGAGGAAGGCCTGATATTCCACGGCATCAAAGTTGAGGCTAGGCAGGTCGGGCACAGTGTTCAGGGCTCCCAGTACTTCGGCGCGCAGCACAGAACGATCTCCGAAGGCGGCTTTCAACAGGGTCGCAGGCGTCAAGTCCCGATAGTTTGTTGTGGTGTAAAAGCCATGGGCGCCCCAGCCAATGACCAGCCAGCGTGCGTCGGGATGGCTCACAGGCAAACCGCTGGGGGTTAGAAACTGGAACTGCGCCCGCGCCTGCGCATCCAGCGGCAGTAGAAAATCATAGTGAATCGGTCCCGCGACCAGGAACACTTGATGGCTGCCTGTCGTAGTTGGTGTCTTGACCGCTCCCGCAGGGATCACGGCCCCCATGACGGCGGCAAGGCAATAGGCGCAGATAAACCTCACTGGCAAAAGCAGAGCTCTCGCCAGAAGTGAGGAGGTCATGCGGCGGTGTCTACATAATCCTTGTGGATGAACTTGCAGTC
>Ga0193961_1000494_pt1 | contig 15262 bp, 13 predicted proteins | sample FB_4_MG_FD_140371 | JGI IMG/M metagenome (GOLD analysis project Ga0193961, IMG submission 140371) | Microbial mat bacterial communities from the Broadkill River, Lewes, Delaware, United States - FB_4_MG | ecosystem: Environmental > Aquatic > Freshwater > River > Microbial mats | place: USA...
TAACTAATTAATTAGTTATAAAATAGCTCTTTTTTTTACGTTTTAAGGTTATAACTTTAAATCCTTCTTTAGTTTTGAAATACAATTATTGATCCATTCTATATTTACAGAATTAATATATTTTCCGTTAACTCTTTCTAATTTTAATATTTTACTAGTATTTAATTGATTGATGTGATAAGAGACTGTTGCAGAAGAAACTCCTAAAGAATTTGCAATATCTTTTGTTGAAGTTATTCCATTAGATATATTTTTAAGTACTTTATATCGAGTAGTATCTCCTAAATTTTTAAATGTTGTTATTAATTCAGCTAAATGACCTTCCTCTGCCTTTAAAGCTAAATTCAACATATTTTCAACTTCTAGACCAAAGGTGGAATATGAATTATTCTTTAGATTAAATAAAGAAATATTACATTGATTGATAAATGAAATGCAAATATTGCCAGAAGGCAATACTGATTTATCTAATATTCCGCATGTAATAGAAGATAAATTTTCGCCGTTATGTTTATTAAGTCTTTCAACTAAACTGTTTCCATATGAAATTATTCGTGGTCTTGATTGCTTGTAATAATAATCAAATAAGTCTTTAAGTTTTTCTAGTAAATTAATCCAATTATCGATTGTTTTAGCTGGATTTCTAATAATATTTGTTATTTTCCATTTATCACTATTATCAATAGATAAGGAATTAATAAAATCAAAATGAGATAAATCATTATCTAGTAAAAATTGAATATCTGAAATAGAAACTTTATTAAAATCTTTTGTTTCTCTTATAGAGTAAAGAGATAAGAACAAGATTTTTTTTAATTCGTCATTTTCTAAATTCTTTAGCATTGAGAAAAAAGAATTGTATGAAGAATAATGAACAATTGAGAAATTTTTGCTAATCAAGTCCCATATATTAAAATCAGAAAAGTACAATGACTCTATTTCTTCGGAATATGGCATAAGTTTTTCTTCAATTTCAAGATATAAGTTTTTAAGTGATTCTGGAACTACATCAATATAATTATCATTTTTTTTGTCGATTTTTTCTAATTCACGAGTAAAGTAAATAGATTGTGGGAAGAGAATAAAATCGTAAATTTTACTTTCTTTTTCTAAAAAGATATATTCCATTTTTACCTCCTAAAGAACTGTTTGTATCTTTTCTTTATTAAAGGATTCCTGTTCGGCATCAGCTTCAAGTAATGATTTACTAAAGAAAATAATTGCTATAAATACAATGACACCTATAATACTAATGGTCGTTAGCGCAGAAGTCAAATCAATTAGAAAACCAAAGAAAAGTTGACCAAGAGGAGTAGCAATAGTTAAGAAAAAGGCCATTACAGTTCCAGTTCTTCCCATAAACTCTTTAGGGACTAGTTTCCCAAATAGAGTACTTATACTTATATTAACTAATGTTGCAGATAAACCAATTAGAAAAACTATTATAGTAGTTAATATAATTGGAATTAAGTTAGAGTTAAAAGTAGTTAATAATGCAGGATGAGTAATAAGTGCAAAAACAAATATTAATGCATTAATAATTGAAAAAGATATTAGCGTTAATTTTCCAACAGGTATTTTTTGAATTCTTTTTCCAAAAAATAGAGGGCCAATTAACATAGATACAGCCATAATTGTTGTTAAAGTACCGTATTGAATTTCAGTAGCTTTAAATAAATCAAACATTATATATATTAAACCTACGCTAAATAGTGGGGCTAATGCAAAGTTTAAAAATAAGCCAAGCCCAATGATTGTTATAAAAATTTTATGTTCTCTAACAATATTTACACCTGCAATAAAATCAGAACTAAAAGCTTTAAAATTAATTTTTGATGGTTTTTTGTGAAACGCAGGAATTTTAATTAATAGTTCAAAAAGAGCAGAGACAATAAAGCTTATTGAATTAATAAATAAAATTAACTGAAGTCCTAATAAAGCATATAATGATGATGCAATTATTGGAGATAAAACATCAGATAGGCTTCTTGAAATAGAACTGAGTTTATTTGCTTCAAATAGATTTTCTTTTTTTACTATGCTAGGTACAACTGCAGCCATAGCACTTCCAAAAAAAACTTCTGTTGTTTCTAGAAAAATAACTAAAATATAAATGCTTAATATAGAAAGTTTTCCATTTAAAAGATAATATACTCCATAAAGACCAATAACTAAACCATTTATTAAATCAATTGAAACAATGGATTTTTTTCTATCAAACCAATCGCCAAAGATACCAGCAATCGGTGATAAAAGAAGTCTTGGGACAATACTAATTGCTAAAAGAGATGCAAAGAGTTTTGGTGAACCGGTAATTGAATATACATATAGAGATAAGGCGAATTGTTGCATATTGCTTCCTAAATTAGATGTTGTTCTTCCTAAGATTAATAATAGAAATTGTTTGTTTTTTAATACTGTTTTCATAATATCCCTCCAATATTTATAACTATATAATAATTCAATATATATCTAATGTCAATAAAAAATTAGATAAACATCTAATTAATTAATTTAATTAGATGTTTATCTATTGAAATGATTTTAAAAAAGAAGTATAGTTAATATAGCAATATTAGGAGGTTCTTATGAAGATAAATAAAACTCTTTTTTTAAAAACAACTATATGTATTTTAGCTATATTAACACTATTATTGGGGATATTTTGGTTACCACATATTTTGAATCTATTAGGAAGTAATAATAGGGTATATATTGAGTTAAAAAAACCAATTATTATATTAGTTTATGCAACTATTATTCCATTTTTTATAGTACTTAAAAAAGCATTTAAGTTGCTTCAATATATAGAAAAAGGAATTGTATTTTCAAATAAAAGCGTTGATTTTTTAAAAGCAATTAAATATAGTGGATTAATAATTGGTATTATATATAGCATTGGGTTAGTTATATTTTTGATAAATAGTAAAATGGGATTAACGGGTTATATTATTATTGCTATATTAATATTTGCATCTGTAAATATTTCGGTATTTGCATCAGTTATGGAAGAAATACTTGAGAATGGATATGAAATTAAATCTGAAAACGATCTAACAATTTGAGGTGAAATAATGGCAATATTAGTTAATTTAGACGTTATGCTAGCAAAGAGGAAGATGAGTGTTACTGAATTATCTCAAAAAGTTGGAATTACAATGGCAAATGTATCTATATTGAAAAATGGAAAAGCTAAGGCAATAAGGTTTTCTACATTAGAAAAAATATGTGAAGTCTTGGAGTGTCAGCCAGGAGATATTTTGTATTATTCTAAAGATAGTAGTAGCGAAGGGGAAATTTGAAATTATAACGATTTATAAAAAAAGATATTGACTTGAAATTATAATTTTGAGTCAATATCTTTTTTATAGAAAAAATTATAAGTGATTATCTTTTCGAACAACTACAAGGAGAATAACCATTAGGATATAATTTTCCAGTTTTTATTCCTAAGATTTTAGATAATTCATTTGCAGAAGAGCAGTTACATTTTTTTAGAGCTTGAATCATTATATTTGCGCATGCTAAACAATCATCTAGTGCATCATGATGTTTAAATTTAAAATTGAAAAAGTCAGAAAGTGTATTTAGTTTATGATTTAATAATTCGGGCCAAACTTTTTGTGCAATTTTCACAGTACAAAGATAATCAAAAGTAGGGTATGGTATTGAATATAAATCTAAAGAGTTTCTTAATACACTAACATCAAAACTTGCATTATGTGCAATAACAAGTTGATTTTCTAAGTATGGTTTAAAAAATAAATTATATAAATCATTGAATTCAGGTTTATTAATTACATCCTTGGGTCTTATTCCATGAATAGATATATTCATTCCATTAAAAAGCATATCATTTGGACGTATTAACCAATCTTTTTTATCAACTATTTTTCCATCTTGAACCTTTACTATGCCCAATGCACATGCACTTGCCCGTTTGCTATTTGCTGTTTCAAAATCAATTACTGTAAAATTCATAAAGCCTCCAAGGTTTTTATGTTATTATATCAAATTTGAACTAAAATTGAGACTATAGATAATAGAAATAGAGAATAAAAAGTGTTATAGTAAAAGGAGAATATTGTAAGGGGGAAATACTATGAACCCAGCTTTATGGATAACGATTTATATGCCAATTTTTATTTTGCTTTTTATTATTATACCAAATGAAAGAAAAGTAAGCTTAATGGCGAAAAGACGAAAAAAGAGGGGAGGGGACAAAATGAATAACGAGTTACTTGCAAAGTATAAGGGACGTAAATGTATTTTATATACTGGTTCTTTTGGTTCTACTGTTCAAGGACAAATATTAGATGTTGTAGATAATTGGGTTGAAGTTAAAACAAAAAAACAAATTAAAATAATTAATGCAGAATATATAACAACAGTAACTATTGAAGAGGATAAATAAAGAGGGAAAATATGAGTAATAACATTGTAAATATAGATTATAATAAATGTATTGGTTGTGGAATTTGTGTGCCACTTTGTCCAATGGAAGCTATTTTAATTAAAGATAATAAAGCAGTGATAGAGTATTCAAAATGCAGGGGCTGTAAAATGTGTATAAGGGTATGTCCTAAAAGGGCTATTAGCTGTTAAAGGAGAATGGGATGATATTTAATTTTAATCAAATTAACCCTAAAATGGACTTTGCTAATAAAAATGAAAAAAAAGAATTTGAAATAAAAAGATTTAGACATAATGTTATTAGTATTTTAGCATTAAGTGTTTTTTTGACAATTGAACAATTATATTATGGTTTTTTTATTAGAGAGTGGGGAAGTATAAATCAAACAATTCATTTTATTACTTCCTTTATTATATCAATTTATTTATTTGTTAGTTTTTATATATTAAAGAAAAAATGTTTAAATATAAATTTATTTAATAAGATTTTTGAGATTAGTTTTGGGTTATTAGGTTTTGGAATTGCAATTGGAAGATCCATATTATCGGAGGGAAATATTTTTTCTTTGCCGGCTATATATATTGCTGTTGTTTATGGATTCGCAATGATATTTTATTTTAGACCTATTAAGAGTTTTTTGATATATTTTTCTACAAGTATTATTGCCATAGTTTTATTATATTATTATAAAGAAGATGTTTTATCTTCGAATTTTGCAGCTGACATTGTTTCTAATAATATTATTGCATGGATTGCATCAATTATTAACTATAAAAGGTATTTAAGGATGGCAATAGATGAAAAAATTATTAAAGAGAGCAATGAAATTTCAATAGAAAAAACTAAAGAGATTGAAAGAATAAATAAGGAATTAGAATATAATGCGACAATGGATTTTTTAACGGATTTGTATAATAGAAGAAAATCTGATGAAATCTTAGAAAATGAATGGGAAAGATATAAAAGATATAAAAGAAATTTTTCTATTATTATTTTAGATATTGATGATTTTAAAAATATTAATGATAAGTATGGACATAATGTAGGAGATAAAATTTTAAATGAATTTGCAGGAATATTAAAAGAGAATGTAAGAAAGACTGATAAAATTGGAAGGTGGGGAGGAGAAGAATTTCTAATTGTTTGCCCAGAGTCTAATTTAGAAGAAAGTTTGATAGTTGCAGAAAAGATAAGAACGGGTATTTGTAAAAATAAATTTGAAGTTGATGAATTAATAACTGGAAGTTTTGGAATCTCTACGGCAAAGGGAAAAGAGTCAATATATGAATTAGTTTCAAAAGCGGATGAAGCAATGTATATTGCAAAAAACAAAGGTAAAAATAGAATTGAATATATTAAAAAGGCTATAGAAAAGTAGATTAATTAATTTGTTTTTCTATAGCTTTTTTAATAATTTAGAAAATTCAAAATGTGATATAATTAAGTGTATATTGCTACCAAAAGGGGGAAAAAATATGGATAATTGGTGGAAAAGAGGAGTTGTATATCAAATATATCCACGTAGTTTTAAAGATTCTAATGACGATGGGATAGGAGATTTAAACGGAATAATATCTAAATTAGATTATTTAAAGGACTTAGGAATAAATATAATTTGGTTAAGTCCAGTTTATAGGTCTCCAAATGCAGATAATGGTTATGATATTAGTGATTATTATTCTATTCAGCCGAATTTCGGAACAATGGATGATATGGATAAATTATTAGAAGAAGCAAAGAGAAGAGACATTAAAATAGTTATGGATTTAGTTATAAATCATACATCGGACGCACATGAATGGTTTCAAAAAAGTAGAAATAAAATAGAACCTTACACTGATTATTATATATGGGAAAGTGGAGAAAAAGATAAGTTGCCTAACAATTGGACAAGCTTTTTTGCAGAAGATTGTTGGGAATTTGATGAAGTGAGACAGGAATTTTATCTTCATTTATTTGATAAAAGACAGCCAGATTTAAATTATAGAAATAAAAAAGTTTTAGAAGAGATAAAAAAAGTAATGACGTTTTGGCTAGAAAAGGGTGTTTCAGGATTTAGATGTGATGTAATAAATGTGATTTTTAAAAGTAGCTTAGAAAATGGAAAGAAAAAAATGATTTTAACTGGGAGTGAACACTATTTATCTCAAGAAGGAACTCATACTATATTAAAAGAACTAAGAGAAGATGTGTTATCTAAATATGATTGTTTTACTGTTGGAGAAACAGTATTTGTTACTCCTAAAATGGGAAAAGATTTATGTGATAAAGAAAGAAAAGAATTAGATATGATATTTTCTTTTGAACATATGGAAGTGGATCAATACATAGTAAAGTGGTTTAAGAGAAAATTTAGCGCTAAAAGATTTGGAAAAGTTATTTCAAAATGGCAAAATAATTTAGAATGGGCAGCAAATTATTTTGAAAATCACGATCAACCTAGAAGTGTTTCAAGGTTTGGAGATGATAAAAAATATTGGGATAAATCAGCGAAATTGCTTGCAACGATGCTAATTTCATTAAAAGGTACTCCATTTATATATCAAGGGCAAGAAATTGGAATGACAAATTTTGATTATACATCATTAGAAGAAATTGAAGATGTCGAATCACATAATGTATATAAAATGGCTAAGAAACTAAAAATTCCAGCTTGGTATAGATGGAAAATGATGAAAAAGGGTTCAAGAGATAATGCTAGAACTCCATATCAATGGAATGATAAAAACAACGCAGGTTTTTCTAATGGGAAACCATGGTTAAAAGTAAATAAAAATTATAAGGATATAAATTTAGAAAAACAAATTAATGATAAAAATTCAATTTATTCGTTTTATAAAAATTTATTAAGTTTAAGAAATTCAAATGAAACATTGATATATGGAGATTTTAAATCAATTAAAAATTCAAAGAAATGTATTATTTATGATAGAAGTTATAAAAATAAAAGGTATAGAATTTTTCTTAATTTTTCAAATAAAACTATTAAAGAAAATATTGATGGGGTAGTTATTTTATCAAATTATGAAAATAGGACCAATAGAAATGAATTAAGACCATTTGAAGCTGTGATTGTTAAAATTGAGGTGTAATATGATCTATTATGATAATGGAATATTTATACTTGAAACAAAAGACACAAGTTATTGGTTTAAAATAACTAAATGGCAACATTTAGAACATATTTATTATGGTAAAAAAATAAAAAGACAAAAGAGTGAAGCATTAACACTTAAAAGAACCGCAATGATTGGTAGTACGGTATCTTATAGTCAAAGTGATTTAAATTATTCATTGGACACTTTGTGTTTAGAATGGTCAGGGATTGGAGCGGGGGATTATAGAAAAAGCCCAATAAATATAGTTGGGAAAGATGGAAATTTTGAAAGTGATTTTATATTTAAAGATTTTAAAATTTATAATGGAGTAAAAAAATTAAAATCTTTACCATATGCAAAATATAAAGATAAAGAATGCAAGACATTAGAAATTAAATTAGCTGAAAAACATAGTAATATCAAATTAATTATGTATTATACAGTCTTTTATAATAGTAATATTATAATAAGAAAAAATAAAATTATTAATGATGAACCTCAAATAATTACTTTAGAAAAAGTAATGAGCATGATGATAGATATACCAAATAGAAATTATGAATTTTATACGCTAGATGGTGGATGGATTAAAGAATCACATTTACATAAAAGAAATATAGAATATGGAATTTATGAAAATAGTTCAACTACTAACTCTAGTAGTAATAGACATAATCCAGCAATTGCAATAGCAGAAAATGCAAATGAAAATACAGGCAATGTTTATGGTTTTAATATAGTTTATAGCGGCAATCATTATTCTTGTATTGAAAGAAGTAACCACGATATTTTAAGAATTCAAATGGGAATCAATGACTACTGCTTTAAATGGAAACTTAAGAATAAAGAAGAATTTGAAACACCTGACGTGATTATGACCTTTAGTTCAAATGGATTTAATAAAATGAGCCATAATTTTCATAAATTCATTAATAACCATATTATTAGAAAGCAGTGGCAAAATGCAGAAAGGCCTGTATTAATTAATAGCTGGGAGGCATATTTTTTTGATTTTGATCAAAAAAAATTAATTAATATGGCTAAAAAAGCAAGTGAAATGGGAATAGAATTATTTGTTTTAGATGATGGGTGGTTTAAAAATCGAGATGATGATAAACGAGGTTTAGGAGATTATGAAATAAATAAAAAGAAATTACCTAAGGGATTAAATTTTCTTTCAAATAAAATTCATGAATTAAATATGAGTTTTGGACTTTGGGTTGAACCTGAAATGATAAATAAAGATAGTGATTTATATAGGTTGCATCCCGAATATGCAGTTGAGCACCTAGATAGAGATTCTAAATTAGGGAGGAATCAATTAGTTTTAGATTTATGTAATAAGGAAGTCAGAGATTACATTGTAAATAATATTATTAAAATATTAGATGAAGTTAAGATAGAGTATATTAAATGGGACATGAATAGGCATATTAGCGATATATATTCAAATACAAAAATTGATAGAGGTGAATTTTGTCATAGATATATATTGGGAGTGTATGAAATTTTTAAAAGAATTTTGGATAAATACCCGGATTTATTAATTGAAAGCTGCTCTAGCGGTGGAAATAGATTTGACTTAGGTATGTTGTGTTTTTCTCCACAAATATGGGCTTCAGATGATACAGACCCAATTGAAAGGCTTAAAATTCAAAATGGATTGTCTTATTTTTATCCTTTGTCAGCGATGGGAGCTCATGTTTCTAGTTCACCACATCAACAAACTCTTAGGAATACACCACTATCTACAAGGTTTAATGTTGCGTGTTTTGGATGTTTAGGTTATGAATTAGATTTAAAATATTTAAGTAGAGAAGAAGTAAAAGAAATAAAGGATCAAATTGAATTTTACAAAAAATATAGAAATATTTTTCAATTTGGGAAATTTTATAGAAATAAATGCTATAAAACTAATAAAGTTAATTGGCAGGTTATTAATAAAGAAAAGGATAAATCTTTAATAGGATTTTATCAAACTCTTATGGAGGCAAGTGAAAGTAACGACATTATGAATTTGGATGGATTAGATATAGATACAAAATATGAAGTTAAAACTAAAGCACAAAGAATTTTTATTAAAAAATTTGGAGGGTTAATAAAACATATTACTCCTGTAGAATTAAATCCAGATGGGAATATTTTAAGATTGGTTAATAGATACTACACAATTAATGAATGTGAAGAAAGTTATATAGGATATGGGGATTTATTAATGCAAGGCATTAAGTTAAATAATCAATTCATTGGAAGTTATTATAATAATGAAACTAGGCTAATTGGAGATTACGGGTCTAATATTTATATTATAAATGCAATAAAATAGCATATTAAGGGGCGGGAAAATGGAAAATACAGGGTTGAGAAATAAATATACTTTTGGCTTAGGAACAATCGGAAGAGATATGGTTTATTCATTAGTTAGTATGTATTTGATATTTTATTTTACGGATATTCTTAATTTATCAAATAAAACACTTTGGTGGATAACGGGAATTATGTTGTTTGCAAGAGTTTTTGATGCTTTTAATGACCCTATAATGGGAATGATAGTTGATAATACAAAATCAAAGTTTGGTAAGTTTAAACCATGGATTGCAATAGGAGCATTTTTTTCAGGAATTTTCACGATACTATTATTTACAGACTTTGGTGTTAGGGGGAGCGGATTTGCTCTAATCTTTGCTTTTTCATATCTATTGTGGGGAATAAGTTTTACTGCTAATGATATATCTTATTGGTCAATGTTACCAGCATTAAGTACTAATCAAAAAGAAAGAGAAAAAATTGGAGCATTTGCAAGAATATGTGCTAATATTGGATTGTTTACAGTAGTTGCGGGGATTGTACCTATTACTAAAAATATTGGGGACAAACTTAATAGTAATTCAAAGGCATATTTTATATTTGCAATAGGGGTAGTAATTATTATGTGGTTAGGTCAAATGATTACGGTATTTGGAGTTAAGCAGCCAAAAAATATTTTTAAGACTCAAGAAAAGACATCTCTTAAAAGCATGGGGAGAGTAATATTTAAAAATGACCAACTATTAATCACAGCAGTTGCAATGGCTTTATTTATGATTGGATATATGACAACTACTAGTTTTGGACTATATTATTTTAAATATGCATTTGGAAATGAGGCGATGTACTCATCTTTTGCACTTATATTAGGAGTATCACAATTAGCAGCACTAATTATGTTTCCAATATTCAGCAAAAAGTTTTGTAGAAAAAAATTATACAAAGGGGCAGTATTTTCAGTAATAATTGGCTATCTAATATTCTTTTTTTCTCCTATGAAAATGATATTTATAGGAATTGCAGGTATATTAATATTTTTTGCGCAAGCATTTATCCAATTACTTATGTTAATGTTTTTAGCTGATACAATTGAATATGGACAGCTTAAACTAGGAAAAAGAAATGAAAGCGTAACTTTTTCACTTCAACCATTTATAAATAAAATAGGTGGAGCAATAGCTAGTGGAATAGTTGGAATAACAGTAATAATATCAGGAATAACGGAGGCTAATTCTGCAGCAGAAGTTACTGCAGAAGGTTTGCTTATAATGAAAATTGCAATGCTTGTTTTACCATTAATTTTAATATTAATTAGTTATATAATTTATAGAAAAGGATATATTATAGACGAAAAAATGTACAATAAAATAATTACAGAATTAAAAGAAAAAGGTGAAATTAAATAGAAAGTAAGTTATTTAAAAGAGTTGAATTCAATAATTATATTGGTTTAAGATAGTATTTACTGATATAATAGTCTAGCATTATATAATAATTACGCATGCGTTAGAAAGAAGGTATTATGGATAATAATTTTAGTGAGTTAGGGGTTAAAGAGAATATTGTAAAAGCATTAGGTGAGATGGATTATAAAACACCTACAGAGGTTCAAGCACAGGTGATTCCTAATATTTTAGGAGATAAAGATTTAATAGTTAAATCTAAAACAGGAAGTGGTAAAACTGGTGCTTTTGGAATTTCAATTCTTGAAAAAGTAAAAGAGGGAGATAAAAGAGTTCAGGGACTTATATTAACTCCAACTAGAGAATTAGCAGTTCAAGTGGATAAAGAAATAAAAAAAATGGCAAAATATATAAATATAGATACTTTAGCTGTTTTTGGTCAACATAGTATAAATGTTGAAATTGATAGATTGGAAAAGGGTACTTCAATTGTTACTGGAACACCGGGGAGAGTGTATGACCATTTAAAAAAGGGAACACTTAAAACAAAAGATATTTCTTTTTTAGTTATTGATGAAGCAGATAGAATGTTAGATATGGGATTTATAGATCAAGTGGTTAGAATAATTAAATTTCTTCCAAGAGAGAGAGTAACATTGTTATTTTCTGCTACTATGCCAGAGGCTATTCAAAAAATTTGTAAAGGATATATGAATAATCCTAAAATAATTGAACTTGAATCAGATACGGCTACGGTAGATACTATTGAACAATCTTATTATAAAGTTGAAGCCAATGAAAAAAGAACTCAATTAGATAAAATATTAACTACTGAAGCACCTCATAGCTGTATGGTTTTTTGTAATACAAGACACGAAGTAGATAGGGTTTGTAAGGATTTATATAATAAAGGTTATATGGTAAGGTCAATACATGGAGCTAATTCTCAAAGTAGTAGAATGAGAACGATAGAGCAGTTTAAAAAAGGAAATTTTCAAGTTTTAGTTGCAACAGACGTGGCAGCACGTGGAATTCATATTGATGATTTGTCGCTAGTTATAAATTATGATTTACCGGTTGAAAAAGACAGTTATGTTCATAGAATTGGACGAACTGGAAGAGCTGGAAATGGGGGAAGAGCAGTTTCTTTAGTTACTAAAAATGATTTAATGAGTTTATATGAAATAGAAGAACATGTTGGTGCGTTAATAGAAGAAAAAGAATTACCTAAAATTTCTGAAATAAATGAAGCTAAAAACAATGCAAATAAATGGGAATTATTAAAGATTAAAAATATCGAAAAAAATAGAGAAAAAAGAAAAAATAATAATTATTCAAAATCAAGTAAAAATAATAATTACTATAACAAAGACAAATATAAATATAATAGAAATACAGAAAGTAATAAGTATAAGAAAACTGATTATAAAATGGATAATTCAAAAAAATATTATAATAACAAAGATAAATATGATAATCAAAATAAGAATTATAAAAAAATTGATAATAAATATAATGAAAATAAAACCAACAATAAAGTAAAAGAAAATAATGATGTAAAAATACCAGATAGTAATTTAAAAGTTGATAAAATTAAGGATAACAATAGTTTGAAAAGGAAATCTATTGTGGATAGAATTTTAGGTTTTTTCAAGAAAAAGTAGAAAATCAAAGAATGTAAGTAGGGGGCAAAAATGGATTTAGTCAGGGTGGAGCATCTCTTTTAGCTTTTTCTATTCCATCATTAGTATATTGCTTTATTTTATCAAAAAGCAAAGTAAGTCAATTTATTTTTACTTTTTGTACAGTAGATATTATGGGTTTTATCTTATTAATTTTATCAAGAACTATGGGAATAGTATTTAATGATAATAAGTGGGTCATTCTTTTATGTATTACAATAGGAATGATTTTTGCTATATTAGGCTTAAAGAGGATAAGGGATGAATATATAAAAGTTTTAAAGGAACTTAGAAGTAATTGGACGGATTTGGCTATAGTTTCTATATTTGTTTATATAATGTGCTATTTAATTGCGGCATATCCAACTCCAATGGTAGTAAGAAGAGAGTATTTACCTGTTTTGTTGTTTTTTTGTGTAACTACAGGGTTTGTTTATAAGGTGATTTACAAAACTGTTTTAAGAGATATTAGACTTTATAATGAAAAAAGAGAGAAAGAATTGTTAGAAGTTCAAATTGAATTAAAAGATAGTCAGCTTAAGTTAAAAGAGGCATATTATCAAATGGCGTACACAGATTCATTAACAGGGTTAGAGAATAGAAGAGCTTTTGAGGAAAAGATAAATAGGATTAATAATTGTAAATCTATTCTTTGTATATCTATGGATTTAAATAATTTAAAAGAGACAAATGATTTATTAGGTCATGAACAGGGAGATAAGTTGTTAATACTTTTTTCAGAAATATTAAAGAAAATATTTAAAGGAAATGGAAATGTATTTAGAGTTGGTGGAGATGAGTTTATAGTTTTTTTAGAAAATGCTCAAAAAAATGATGGAAATAAATTTACTGCGGCAATAAGAGAAGAATGTAAATTATATAAAGGTGAAAATGAATTTGAAGTTGATGTTGCAATCGGAAGTTATTATAGTGAAGAGTTAAGTGATTTAAAGTTTATAATTAATGAAGCTGATGGAGAAATGTATAAAAATAAACTTGCGATAAAATTAGAGCGATTTAATTAATTTAGATATTATTAAAAATAAAAGACTGCTAAATAAACCTATATAGATAGAAGTTAGAGGATTAAATCCTAATAAAATCCATAGAATTGAACAAATAGGACCTAGTATTACTAAGAACAAACCCTTTTTAGGGTTTATTTTATGTTTAAAATGAATTGCACACATTAGTGGAATAAATATAGGAGTGGCCCTAAAAACCATTGACATAAATCCCCAATTGAGAATAAGAGAGGAATTATTATTAATTACTATAATAAAGCAGACTATACATATTGTTATTATTATAGATCTAAGTACGATTAAATCTTGCTTATCTGAAGAATTCTTATTTATAATTTTTTTATAAATATCCTTTGTTATCATAGTTGCTATACCTAAACTAAGTGCAGCTCCAGTTGCTATTGAAGAAATTAGTATTGTAGCTATTGAAATGCCTCCTAATGATGGAGGTAAAAAATTTAATAAAAATTGAGGAAAAGCTTCTTTAGGATCAATATTTGGGAAATGTATTCTCATATACATTCCAATAAAAGTGCATATAAAACCTATCGGAAGAACTAATATAGCTACTGTAAAAGAACTTTTTATGGAAGTTTTTTTATTCTTTGCAGATGCAATTGCCTGAAAATATGTTTGAGTAGATAATATACCTACTATTGTAGATATATAAGTGCCTAAGTCTTGTTTTATTCCGTGATTAAAAAGATTAAACCAAGGTTCTTTTGGAAAAAAGTTAAAAATTTCATTGTATCCGCTATTAGAAAGTAAAACTAGTCCACATAAAATGCTAGAGGTATATAATAAAATAGCTTTTATGCCACCTACAAGGGTACCACTCCAAAATCCACCAAATAAAACATAAGTTAATAACATAACTGTTACTAAGATAGCTGAAGAAACATTGTGTAAGTTTAGCATAGAAGAAAATAAAGACATTGATGCAAAAATTTGACCATTTATATGTATAAGCATCCCTAAAGAAAGTAGCATGCAAGCTATTATTCGAGTATTATCGCCATATTTTTCGCCAATTATTTGTGGAATAGTATATTTTAAGTTTAAATCAGCATATTTTCCATATAAAATACCTAATAAAATACTTGAAATTGAGACACCAAAAATAAACCAGAGGGCGGATAATCCAGAAGTAAATGCCATTTGAGTAGTTCCAACAGTTGCAGCACCTCCAACAATTGAACCCATAAGCATTCCTATTACACCAAAATAGTTTAGTCCATTTCCAGCAGAGGTAAAATCATTTGCAGTTTTGACTTTAAGTTTTCCTAAAAAACCAACTATACTTGTAATTAATAATGTTAGTAATGCAGTTATA
>Ga0193961_1000497_pt1 | contig 15170 bp, 16 predicted proteins | sample FB_4_MG_FD_140371 | JGI IMG/M metagenome (GOLD analysis project Ga0193961, IMG submission 140371) | Microbial mat bacterial communities from the Broadkill River, Lewes, Delaware, United States - FB_4_MG | ecosystem: Environmental > Aquatic > Freshwater > River > Microbial mats | place: USA...
GGTAATATAAGACATTTAATAATTAAAATGGATTTTAAAACAGAAAAATGGCTACTTATAATTGTTGGTAGAAAAAGAGAGTTAGTGTTTAAAAATGAATTAATTTCAATTTTAGAAGCTAATTCAAATGGTTTTACGGGATTAATATACAATCAAAACATTGAAAAATCTAATGTTATTTTGGGAAAGAAATTTGAAAAAATTTATGGTAGCGAAAAACTTACAATGCATTTAGGAAATTTAAAATTTAAAATTTCTGCGCCAGCCTTTTTTCAAGTTAATACAAAACAGACGGAAAAATTATATGAAAGAGCACTTAAAATGGCAGATTTAGATGGTAGTGAAATAGTTTATGATCTTTATTGCGGAACGGGATCTATATCTTTATTTCTTGCAAAAGCATCTAAAAAAGTAATAGGAATTGAAATAATTAAAGAAGCTATTGATGATGCAAGAGAAAATGCAAAAATAAATGATATAAATAATGTAGAATTCTATGCTGGCGATGTAAAAGAGGTATTTCCAAAAAGATATGCTAAAGGTGATATTGCAGATGTAGTTGTTATAGACCCACCTAGAAAAGGGTGTAATGAGAAAGTTATAGATACAATTTGTGAAATGGAACCTAAAAAAGTGGTATATATTTCTTGTAATCCTGCTACATTAGCAAGAGATATAAAATATTTCAATTTAAAGGGTTATAAAGTTGAATTAATTGAACTAGTTGATTTATTTGCACATAGCGTTCATATTGAGAGTGTTGTAAAGTTAGTTAAAAAATAACAAGATAATATTAAAAATAGGGAGAAATATATGACGATATATAATAAATTAGTTAGAGATAAAATTCCTGAAATAATAAAAAAAGATGATAAGAAATTTGATTCACATATTGCTAAAGAAAAAGAATACTTAAAATTACTAGAGGCCAAATTAATGGAAGAGGTTAATGAATTTTTAGAGGATAAAACACTAGAAGAGCTAGCAGATATAATAGAAGTAGTAGTTGCTTTTTCTAAAGAGTTAGGATACAGCGAAAACGATTTATTTGAAGTTAGAAAGAAAAAAGCTTTGGACAGGGGAGCTTTTAATGAAAGAATAGTGTTAGAGAAAGTTTATAATAAATAAAAAGAGGGTAAAATATGTGACGAATAAAGCCATATATTTTACCCTTTTATATCTAATCTATGTCCTTTATATGGATGTGGAGAATTAAGTTTAGGAAGCATTTCATTTATTTCTTTAGTGATTTTAGAATTGGATAATTGTGATTGATTAATTAAACCAAGTTTATTCATTGAAATTATTGAATTAGAGATATTCATTATTCTATATCCTTTCTTTAAAATTTTACTTGTATATTATAATATAAAAAATAGGCATATTAATATATAAATGATATTATTAGTGTAAGAGCTAAATATTATTTAGGAGGGACTGGAAATGCAAATTTGTGTAGTATATGGTTCTGAAAGAAAAGAAAGCACATATAATTTAGTTAAAATATTTTTAAAAGAATTAAATGCAGATAGCATAGAAGAATATTTTTTGCCAAAAGATTTACCATACTTTTGCAAGGGATGTGCAGCTTGTATTATGAAAGGTGAATCTTATTGTCCACATAAAGAATATGTTTTACCTATAGCTAAAAGTTTAGAAAATGCAGATATTATAATTTTTGCGACTCCAGTATACGTTATGAGGGCAAGTGGGCAAATGAAAGTTTTGTTGGATCATTTTGCATACCAATTTATGGTTCATAGACCTAATGAAAAGATGTTTAAAAAAAAGGGATTGATAATATCTACGGCTGCTGGTGGAGGAATGAAATCAGCAATAAAAGACATAAAAGAAAGTTTTGATTTTTGGGGGATAGGAAAAACCTATAAATATGGCAAAGCTGTAAATGCGCTTGCATGGGATGAAGTTACGGATGAAAAAAGAATTAAAATTAATAAGGAAATAAAAAAAATATCAAAAGAAATATTAAAAAAAGAAGTTGTAAAGCCATCATTTAAAGTGCGTGCTTTATTTTTTATTATGGGTAAATTGCAAAAAAAATATAAATTTAATGAAATTGATGTAAAATATTGGGAAGAAAAAGATTGGTTTTCTGGAAAAAAACCATGGTAATTATATTTTAGGGATAGTACATATTGTAATATCCCTATTTTAATAATCTTATTTTGATAACATCTCAGAGGCAATATTAATAAATTTCTTAACTGCAGGAGGGCTTTTTTTATATGAATGAACTGCAAGCCCAAGGGTAATGTACTCAGGTGGAGATAAAGGCATTTTTTTCACATTACATTCCCAGCGTTTTGTTATTAATTCATTCATTATACTCATTCCTAAACCCTGTTCTATTAATGTCAATGTAGCAAAATTTTCAAGAGTAGAAAAAACAATATTAGGTGAAAGATTATGTTTATTTAACAAACTAATAACATCATCATCTTTTCCAAGTGCAGGCATTATAAATTGTTCATTTTGACATTCTTTTATTGGATAAGCATCTAAAATTGAAAGAGGATGTGATAGTGGCAATATTGCTAGCATAGAATCTTTTGCAAGAGGGAACCAATCATAGAGCATAGGTTCTTTATAACTTAAAAATGCTACATCAGCTTTATTATTATCTAGCCAAGTATTAACTTCTTGTCTTATACCCTCCATGATATGTAACTCGATATTTGGATATTTCTCTTTAAATTTTTTTATTACTGGGGGAAGCCAATGACTTGAAATACTTGAATATGCGGCAATTGTTACAGAACCTGTATTTAAACCTTTTATTTCAGAAGAAACTTGTTTTAAATAATCTTCTTGTTTTAATATTTGTCTTATGATAGGTAGTATTTTTATTCCATTAGTAGTTAATTCAACACCTTTACGATTTCGTATAAGTAAGGGGAAGCCTAATTCTGTTTCAAGTGTATTAATAAGTTGGCTTACTCCAGATGGGGTATAATTTAGTTGTTTTGATGCTTTAGTAAAGCTACCCAATTCTGCAGAAACTAAAAATGCTTTATATTTTGAATTTTCCATAAGAACTCCTTTGTTAAGTAATACTTAATACAACATAGAATAATTGTAACTTTTGTTAATAGTAAGTTTATTATATAATTACGATTATTAAGTTACAAGGTATTATATTACTAATTTTTTTAGGAGGCATTATGAATAAATTTCAAAAAAGAGAGTTTATATCTACTGTATTTGTTATATCAGCTGCATTTTGTTGGGGACTTATTGGATATTTTTCAAGACCTATATCTGGAAAATATTTTTCTTCAGTTCAATTAAGTATGCTGCGTTCTTTAATTACACTTGTAGTGTTATGCTTAATTATTTTTCTATTTGATAAAGAAAAATTTAAAGTGAAAATAAGAGATTTTTGGATTTTTATTGCTTCAGGGGTATTCAGTATAGCTTTTTTTAATATATGTTACTTTATTAGTATTGAAAAAAACACATTATCACTAGCGGCTATTTTGCTTTATACAGCGCCATCTTTTGTGATGATTATGTCTTATTTTATTTTTAAAGAAAAAATAACAAAACAAAAATGGATTGCATTAATTTTATCTTTTCTAGGTTTATTTTTTGCGGTGGGTATTTTAGGCGGTGAAATTCAAACTTCTATATTAGGATTATTAGTTGGATTAGGCTCAGGATTTGGATATGCACTTTATAGTATTTTTAGTAGAATTGCACTAAAAAAATATCACTGCTTGACGGTAACAATTTATACATTTCTAATTGCTACAATTTGTCTAATACCCTTTAGTGAACCATATCAAATAATTGAAACTATTGCTCAGCAACCCAAAACAATATTTAATTTATTAGCATTAGGTATTGTCTCGACATTAATGCCATTTTTACTTTATACAAAAGGATTAGAAAACTTAGAGGTTGGAAAGGCATCATTACTTACCTTTGTAGAACCAGTTGTTGCAACTTTAGTAGGAGTTATTGCATTTAAAGAAAAAATGACTATATTTAATATAAGTGGAATTATATTGATAATTAGTTCTATTATGATTTTAAATATTAAGCCTAATGTAAAAGGTAGATTAAATGTAAATATTAATAATTAATTTTCCGTAGTTAAAAAATGTTTTAGGAAGGTGATTAGTATTAAATTTAAAAGATATATATTAGTATTGTTGTTTCTAAATATAGTTTTTATAGTTGCTTGTAATAATGAAAGTGTAGATTACTCATTAGATGAAAATTGGCTTAAATCACCACAAATAGGAGAGAAAAAAGTTGATGTGTTTTATTTATATCCAACAGCATGGCAAAAAGAGGATAAAAAGGAATCCAATATTTGCAAAATAGATAATGAAATGATGAGAAATAATGCTAAAATTGCATTTAGTAATCAAGCTTCGGTTTTTGAAACAATGGCTAATATTTATTCTCCATACTATAGACAAGTAGATGCAAAGTATTTTCTTAATTTGTCAAAGGAAGAACAGAATAAAATATTGGCTGGAATATCAAAAAGAGATGTATTTGAAGCTTTTGAGTATTATATTAATAATTATAATAATGGGAGACCATTTATTTTAGCTGGACATTCTCAAGGATCTAATCAATTATTATTTTTGCTATCTGATTATATGAAAGAAAACCCTGAAATTTATAAGAGAATGATTGCTGCATATATTATAGGTTATTCAGTAACTGAAGAATTTATGACTGAGAATAGTCATCTGAAATTTGCAGAAGGAGAAGATGATATAGGAGTTATAATTTCATATAATACTGAAATGGAAGGTGTTATAGATAATCCAGTTGTATTACCTAAAGCACTAGTTATAAATCCTATTAATTGGAGTAGAGAAGAAAAATATGCAAAAGCTAAAGAAAATTTAGGTTCTCTTTTAATGGATAAAAAAAATTTAACAGATATTTATAAAAATAAAGAAATAGTAAAGAATTATGCAGATGCTAAAATAGATAAAGATAGAGGCGTATTGATATGTAGCTCAGTAGATATAGACAAATATGCTAAGGGAGATGAAATTTTTAAAAAAGGTATTCTTCATAGATATGATTATCCACTTTACTATATGAATTTAAGAGAAAATGCAATTAATAGAACTCAGAAGTATTTAGAAACAAATTAGATTATTAAAAATACAGTTATATTTTTTTATTAAATATAAAGGATAATTTGAAGTAAAGAATTGTATTTGATAATATTAAAATAAAATAATATAAAAGAGGGTATTGTATGTTGTATTTTATGAATGATTATTCAGAAGGAGCACATCCTAAAATTTTAGATGCGATTAATAAAACGAATTTTGAGCAAAGTGTGGGGTATGGTTTAGACAATTATTGTAAGGAAGCAAGTGATTTGATAAAAAAACGTATAGGAAATGAAGATGTGCAAGTTCATTTTTTAACGGCAGGAACTCAAACTAATACGATTGCTATTTCAGCTTTTCTAAAATCATATGAGGCAGTTATTTCAACAGAGTTAGGTCATATTGCAGTACATGAAACAGGTGCAATTGAAGCGACAGGGCATAAAATTATTGAAATGCCTAATGAAGATGGAAAATTAAAGCCGAGAGATATAGATATTGCAGTAAATAAACATGTTGATGAACATATGGTCGCACCTAAAATGGTGTATATCTCCAACGCAACGGAAGTAGGAAGTATCTATACAAAATATGAATTAGAAAAAATAAGAGAAAAATGTGATGAATATGGGCTCTATTTATATATGGATGGGGCGAGATTAGCTACAGCTTTAACTTGTGAAGAAAATGATTTATCTATTGAAGATATTGTAAGATTAACGGATGCATTTTATATTGGTGGAACTAAAAATGGTATTTTATTTGGAGAGGCACTTGTAGTTAAGAATAAAGAACTTGATAAAAATATTAGATATGTTATAAAGCAAAGAGGCGGATTACTTGCTAAAGGAAGATTGTTAGGAGTTCAGTTTAAAACATTATTTGAGAATGATTTATATTTTGATATTGCAAGGCATACAAATAAAATGTCAAAAAAATTAAGAGAAGGACTTAATAAATTAAATTTCAAATTTGTAACTAAGTCATCAACTAATATTACTTTTGTGATTATGCCAAATGAAATTCATAAAGAGTTAAGTAAAATTTGTTATTATGAAGCGGAGGAACCATTTGATGAAAATAATATGAGCGTTAGATTTGTTACTTCATGGGCTACACCGGAAGAAGACGTTGAAAAACTATTAGATATTTTAAAGAAACTAAAAAATACGTTATAAACGTAATAAAAAAACAAGCATAGTTTAAAATATGCTTGTTTTTTTATGTGTTATTTTTTAAGTTTAGTAATTTTTCTTTATTAAGAATGGTAATAGACTTTGAATTAAAATCTATTATTTTATTATCTTTAAGTTTTTTTAATTCTCTAGAAAGCGAAGTCCTTTTAACTCCAAATTTTTCTGCTAATTCCTTTTTGGTTATATTTAAAATTATTGTATTGCTTTTTTGTATATAATTTTCATAAATTAGAAAATCGACGATACATTCTTTAATTGATTTTAAAGAAAGTGTTTTTATTTTTGAAGTTAGAAAAATAGTTTTATTAGAAATTGATTTAAGAAAATTGGTTAAAAATAAAGTATTGGTTTGACAAATATTTATTATTGAAGATCTATTTATATGTAGGATTTTAGTATCACTTTTTGCAAATACCATCATTGGGTAGAAGTTATTTTGAGAAAAAAGAAGATTTCCACCTAAAGTATCGCTATTAGAAAATTCACCAATTGAAATATATTTGCCGTTTGAATCAATGCCCTGAATAGAAACTTTTCCATCTAGTATTATATCAAGGTATAGACATACTTCATTTTGCAAATGAATAATAGAGTTTTTTTTATATTCTTTTATATGATAAGAATTTGATATTAAAAATTCTCTTATTTCTTCTTCGGAAATTAAAGTAAATAATTCTGTGTATTTTAATAAACTAATAAACTCCAAAAAAACAACTCCTTTAAATTAGTTACCATGGTAACGGATTTTTATTTAATTATATCTTATTATAAGAATAAAAGAAAGAAGGGTGATTTTATGGATATTGTTACAATTTTACTTTGGATTATAACACTTTCTTGGTTTATATATTCAATAAAAAAAGATAAGAAGAAAACATTTAATTCGGTTAAAACATCTAGTAAATTAATGAAAAATATGATTGGAGAAATAATTGCAATTTTAATGCTTATTGGAATTATATTGTCATTTATTCCTCCGGAAATAATAAAGAAATATTTAGGGGATTCAAATATTGTTTTATCAACGATTATAGCTGCAATTGTTGGAAGTATAACACTTATTCCGGCATTTGTTGCATTTCCTTTAGTTGGATCTTTTATAGATATTGGAGCTAATATTATTCCAATAGTTGCGTTTTTAACAACTTTAACAATGGTTGGATTTGTAACTTTTCCGCTTGAAAGAAAGGAATTTGGATTTAAATTTAGTTTTGTTAGAAATGTTTTGAGTTTTGGATTTGCAATTATAATTGCATTATTAATGGGGGTATTTTATTGATGAATATTATAAATAGAATTAAAAATAATGTTTTATTGTTTCTTGTTATAGTTATATATTTATTAATGATAATTTTTATTCCTATTAAAGCAAAAGAATCATTTTTTAATAGTCTTTATTATATAAAAGAAATGCTTATGATAATGCCAGTAATTCTTTTACTAACATCTTTAATTGATACATGGGTGCCTAAAAGAACAATAGAATCAATGTTAGGAGAAAATTCGGGGATAAAAGGAATTGTTTTTTCATTTCTATTAGGAAGTTTTTCAGCAGGTCCAATTTATGCTGCTTTTCCTGTATGTAAAACTCTTTTTAAATAAGGTGCAAATATATTAAATATAGTTATTATTATTAGTGCATGGGCAGTTATTAAAGTTCCTATGTTAGCAAATGAATCAAAGTTTTTGGGGATAAAGTTTATGTTAATAAGATGGATTTTAACTTCAATTGCAATAATTATAATGGCTGTAATTACTTCAAAAATAGTTAAAAAGGATGAAATATTTATAAACAATAAAGAAGAGAACAAAGAAGGAAAATTAATCTTAAATTCTAAATATTGTATTGGTTGTGGAATGTGCGCAAGAAAAAATCCAGAAATATTTATTATGAAAAATAAAAAGGGCGTAATTATAAAAAACATTGAAAAAAAAGAATCTAATAATCTTATTGAAGAAATAATTGATAATTGTCCGGCTAAAGCAATAGAATTTCATTAGAAATTCTATTTTAATTATGTTTAAAATATTGATTTAACTCATATTTATGGTATACTTAGTTTTAAGTTTTAGTTAAAAATATGGTAATAGACGGAGATAAAATATATAATTATATCATAATAAAGTTATTAAAAAATATAAGGGGTTTCAATAAAATATTTATTGTAGCTTATTGAAATTTAATAAGAAAGGAGAGTATGATATTAATATCATACGATAATAAAATGAGTAATCAAGAAATTACAAAAGAAAGAACTTTAACCGAACAAGAAATGATAAGAAGCGATAAAATGAATGAATTAAAAAATCTTGGGGTAAATCCTTTTGGGGAAGAGAAATTTATTCCTAAAAATCATTCAGATGAATTAAAGAAATTATATGATTCTTTTACAAAAGAGGAATTAGATGAAAAAGATATTTCTGCAACTGTAGCAGGAAGAATTATGACTAAAAGAGGTAAAGGAAAAGCTGGATTTATGCATATTCAAGATGCAGAAGGTCAGATTCAAATATATCTTAGAAAAGATAAATTAACAGAATTAGAGTTTAATTTATTCAATAGAGCAGATATAGGAGATATTGTTGGAATTGAAGGGACTGTTTTTAAAACAAAAACAGGAGAATTAAGTATTAAGGCAACAAAATACGTTCATTTAACTAAGGCATTAAAACCATTACCAGAAAAATATCATGGAATAAATGATGATGAGATTAAATTTAGAAAAAGATATTTAGATATTATTATGGATAGCGAAGTTAAGGATTTATTTTTAAAGAAACAAAAATTTTGGAGTACAATTAGAAATTATTTAATAGATAATGGATTTTTAGAAGTTGAGACACCTATTTTGGAAACATCTTCAGGTGGTGCAGCAGCAACTCCATTTAAAACACATCATAATGCTTTAGATATTGATGTATTCTTAAGAATTTCTATGGGTGAATTGTGGCAGAAAAAACTCTTAGTTGCAGGTTTTGAAAAAACATTTGAAATTGGTAGACAATTTAGAAATGAAGGAATGAGTCCAGAACATTTGCAAGACTATACTCAAATGGAATTTTATTGGGCATATGCAGATATTGAAGATGGAATGGAATTTACAAAGGAAATGTATAGAAAAGTTACAAAAGCAGTAATGGGAACTTCTAAATTTACGACTAGAGGTTTTAATATTGATATGGATGATGAGTGGAAAATATATGATTTTGAAACTATTATTGAAAGCAAGACGGGAGTAAATATATTTAGTACTACTAAAAAAGAAATTGAAGATAAATTAGATTTTTATGGTGTAGAATATGATCCTAATATGGGATTTTGGAGATTAGTTGATACATTATGGAAAGTTGTTAGAAAAGATTTATCAGGTCCAGGATTTTTAGTAGGACAACCTGTTCAATTAAATCCACTTCCAAAGAGATTAAAAGAAGATCCAAGAAAAGTTGCACAAATGCAAATAATACTTGCAGGTTCTGAAATGGGTAATGGATATACAGAGTTAAATGATCCAATTGATTTAGAAGAAAGATTTAAAGAACAACGTACAATGGGCGAAGAGGGCGATGAAGAAGCACATGAACATGATGAAACGTTTATTGAAGCACTTAGATATGGTATGCCACCAGCTTATGGTTTTGGGGTATCAGAAAGATTGTTTTCGGTAATGATGGATAGACCAATTAGAGAATGTGTTATTTTCCCATTGATGAGACCTAATAAATAAAAAAATATATTTAAAGATGATTTCTATATATGCTAGAAATCATCTTTTTTTAATAGAAAACCAATAATTGGGGGAATTAACCCTTATTATTGGTTTTTATAATAAATATTTTATTTTTGTTTAAGATTAGTCTAAATTTTTATTTAAGTGAGTTACAAAATCTTGAACATTTGTAACTAAAGTTTTTACTTCAAGTGTTCCTCTATCTCTTAATTTATTTACAACAAATTCAGAAATATCTACACTATAGATAAATACACTTCTAACTTTCCCATCTTTAATTGTGTAAGATGGAGTCATATTTCCAGTGGCTATAGTATGCAATTGAGTTGCTAAACAAATAAGTGTAGTTGCTTTTCGTGCATGAACACGCATTGCATCTTGTGCATCATATGCAGAATGAAGAACTTCTGGTAATGGCCCATCATCTCTAATTGAACTAGATAAAACAAATGGTACATTATTTTTAACACAACTTGCAATGATTCCATTATCTATTTTCTCTGCAGTAATAAAGGCTGGAATAGAACCATATGAGCGTACAGTATTAAGTAAATCTAAATGATTATAATGTCCATTTTCCATAGATTCTTGAGTGTAAATATCTTGACCTAAAGCAGTATTAAGATATGCAGCTTCTAAGTCATGAGTAGCTAATGCATTTCCAGCAAGAAGAGCTTGAACATAACCTTTTTCAACTAAACCTTGAACGGCATTTCTTGAATCTTTATCAAAAGAAACAGCAGGACCTAGTACCCATACAACGTATCCATTATTTTCTTTTTCATAACGGAGTAAATCATATAAATCATCATAGTCTCTAGAGTATGCAGTTTCACGGCTTCTGCCACTTCTAAAGGAAAATGCTTCGCCTTCATTAGCATCATCAGAAAATCCTTTGTTATGTAAATAGATACCTTGAGAACCATCGTCTTTACGACCTAAAATAACAGTATCACCCTTTTTAAGATTTCTAAATTCTACAATATCTATCTCTTTAGGCGTTCTAACTACAGCGACACAATCCATTCTACTTTGGTTAGGTAAAATCCATTTACCATCAATTTTAAAATATTCAGGATACATACTCATCGCATGATAATTTTGTGGTGCAACACCGTCTTTTTCAACTGTTGCGACCTCGATATTTGGTGCATTTATAAATAATTTTTGGCTAAAATCTGGTGCAGTATATTTTGGTAATTTAAATGACATATAATACCTCCTGTTAAAATAATCATAACTGTTAATTTAATCACAAACTGGTTACATTATAACAACGAAGAATATATATGTCTATATATACTTATAAATTTATATAAAATTTCTTATTTTTTATTTATTTTTTATTTAATAAAATATAAATAAAAGAGGTGTTATAATATAAATAATTATTACTAATATGATAGGGTTATTTATAAATACAATAAGCAAATAGAAATAGTTTTTTATATAAAAAATAAGGAGGATTTATGAAGTATAAAATTGCGTTTATTTGTGTTCATAATTCATGTAGAAGTCAAATGGCTGAAGCTTGGATGAATAAATTGGGAAATGATATATTTGATGTCTATTCTGCAGGAACAGAAAAATATAATGAAGTTAAACCATTAGCATTAGAAGTAATGAAAAATGAAGTTGATATGAGCTTATATAGACCTAAGTTAGTTAGCGAGATTCCAAAAGAAGTTGATGTATTGATTACAATGGGATGTAATGTTGTTTGTCCATATATTCCTAATAAGTATACGGAAGATTGGGGATTAGATGATCCTTCAGGTGGTTCACTTGAAGATTTTGAAAAAACTAAAAAAATAATTAGAATTAAAGTAATTGAACTAATTGAAAAAATAAAGACAAATAAAATTAAATTGTAGAAAATATATTGTATATTTTATAGAAGCGTTATATAATATTAGCTATAAAAATTTAGGAGGTTTATTAGATGACAGATTTTCGGCACTAAAAATAAATTTTAATTTAAAATTTATTAAAGAAGTAACCTAATCAATAGGTTTATTTGTTATACTTCTTTTTAATAGTGTTGAAAGATGTTAGCTTATAGATATAAAAATATCATATATTGTTATGATATTTATTTTGCTGTAAGAAAATTTTCTTGCAGTTTTTTTATTCCTTTTGATTAGGTATAAAGGAGAGAGAGAATGAAAGGTAAAATATTTAATTTAGTTAGAAAACCAATTAAAGAATTTTTAAGTTTTGATAAAGATGTAATTAATTATATGATTATGCATTGGTGTGGAGGCGTTTTTCTTATATATGCTTCATTAATTCCAGTATTAATGAATAAAATGGGATTAAGTATAATAAATGCTGGAATAATATTTTCTATTGCAGCAATATTTGATGTTTTATTAACATTTATTTTAAGGAAGGTTTTTGATAGAGTTTCACCTAATACAGGGATGGCATTAGATTGGCTTACAGAAAGTTTGCCAGCAATTATTTTTGGATTTGCTTCAACAGGTTTTCATTTTATGCTAGGGGGATTAGCTCAAAAAGTAACAAATATTTTAAATCCCGTTTACAAAATTTATGAAAATGAGATATTCCCAGAAAAAAATAGAAGTTTGGTATATACTTATCACTTTATTACACCTGAAATTTTTACGGTTATTATTTATCCCATAGTAGGATATTTATTAACATATAAGTTTACAGAAATAATACATTTAAGATATGTTTTCTTTATTTGTGGGATAGGATATTTATTTGTTGCTTTAATACCTTTAAAAAAACTTAAGAGAGTTGAACCAACTAAAATTATATTTAATAAAACCAAAAGTCATATACCAAAGAAACTTTACTTAGGAGCGAGTGCACAAATATTTGTTTTAATTGGATTAGGATTAACATCTACATTGCTTACCAGTTATTATATTTTAGAAAAAATGAATGGAAGCATAATGGATATTTTAATGCTTGAGGTTGTTAGGGCTATTGTTGTTTTAATAACGGGAATGTTTACTAAAAATTTGAATAAATATATTTCAGATGAAAAAATAGCTCAGTATGGGATAGTTTTTTTTATGATATTTGCGTTATTGATGGTAATTGCAAATAATTATACTATTGTTTTAATTGCATTTGTATTTCAAGCTATTGGAGATACTATTTGGTTTCCAAGTCATAGTTCTTTATTAATGGAATATGTTCCAAAGTCGATAAGAGGAGAATTTTTTGCAAGTTTAAGTTCAGCAGGGAAGTTGGTTAATGTTTTATTGCCAATAATATCAGGTTTATTGGCAAAATATTTTGGATTTTTTATTCCGTTTTGTATGGCATTTGTGATGTTTATTATAGTGTGCTTTATTTATCAAAAACTGCTAAAACAAATTTAATTTATTTTAATAAAAAAGGGACTTAAGCTTATAAAATGTGAACCACCTAAAATGTTAGTCTAAAATCTAACTTTTAGGTGGCATTACCTTAGTATTAGCCCATTTAATATTAATTGATTAATTATTATTAGAAAGTTCGTAATAATTTGATAAAACCCCGTTTTCTTCAAATTCTTCGATTAGATTAAAATTATTTTTAATTAATGATTTAATAGAAGGGATATTATATGCATATGTAAATGCGCCGATTTTATCTATTTTATATTTTTCAAAAACTATTTTTGAAAATCTATTAATAGCGGTTGTGCCAATTTTTTGTCCCCAGTAGGTTTTATCAAAAATAACAATGCTTAACATTGCCATTTTTTCATCTTGTTCATCAATGCAATATACCCAAATATCACCAATATATTTATTATCACAATATATTGTATTGCCGAAACTTGTTGAATTAATTGAAATAGAATTTTCAAATAGAATCAAAGCATCTTCTAATGAATCATTTGAAAATGGGAATAATTTTTTTAACTCATCATCTTGAGTTTTATTAAAAAATTCAATAACATGCCACTTTGTTCTAGGCTTTAATAAAATATTCATAATATGCATCTCCTTAAAAAGTCTATGATTTTAGTATAACATAGAAAAAATGCATGCTATGGATATTAAATAAATATATTTATAAAGTAAATTTTGGAGGGAATTATGGAATATAAAAATGGAGTAATACCGGATAGAAATCAAATTTATAATTTATATTCAGACGCAGGTTGGATTAAATACTTGGAGAATATAGATGGATTAGTAAGAGGATATAATAAGTCAAACTATATTGAAACTGTTTGGAATAATGAAGAATTAATAGGCGTTATTCGCTGTATTGGAGATGGAGAAACTATATCATATATTCAAGATATAATTGTTAAGAAAAACTTTCAAAGAAATGGAATTGGAAGAAAACTTATAAAAAACTATTTAGAGAATAATAAGCATATTAGACAAATTGTATTATTAACAGATGATAGAGAAGAGGTAAAAGCATTTTATAAAAGTTGTAAATTTAAATTAGTAGAAGATTTTAATCTTAAATCATTTATTTTTTTAGGTAATAATTAGTATGTTATAAAAATGTAAGGTAGATGTAAGGCAAATCGATTTTTCAAAATATTTATTTAATATAATATTTAATAAGAATAAATATAGAAAGAGGTTTGGAAATGATAAAAAATTTAAAATTTAATGCATTTCAAATTAAATTGGCTATGGCATTATTAATGGTAGTAGATCATATTAATCATGTCCCAAATTTAATTTCACCCGAAATGGCTGGAATATTTCATGTTATTACTAGAGTTGTAGCAGCTTGGTTTGCATATTCTGCAGTTGAAGGTTTTAACTATACGCATAATAGAATTAAGTATAATATTAGATTGTTTATATGGGCAGCAATTATGTGGATTGGGAATACATTTATTAATATAAGTACAGGTGAATATATTAGCAATAATATTTTTCTTACATTTGCACTAGGAGTTCTTATGTTAAATATCTTAGCAATAAAAAATCCTTGTAATAAAATTATTTTTAAAGTAATAAAAAGTTTTGTAGTTTTAGGTTTGATTGTTATAGGAGTTATTTGTGCAGAAGGGTCAATACCTTTATTGCCATTTATGTTGTTAACATATATTTTTAAAGATAATATTAAAATGAGAAATTGTGGATACTTAGTATTATCATTAATTATTTTTGGTATGAGTATTGTTGTATACGATAATATAA
>Ga0193961_1000499_pt1 | contig 15135 bp, 19 predicted proteins | sample FB_4_MG_FD_140371 | JGI IMG/M metagenome (GOLD analysis project Ga0193961, IMG submission 140371) | Microbial mat bacterial communities from the Broadkill River, Lewes, Delaware, United States - FB_4_MG | ecosystem: Environmental > Aquatic > Freshwater > River > Microbial mats | place: USA...
AATACTCATAAGATATTAATTTTATATTAATTTTTAATATTTTATATTAAAGAATAATTTCAAAGTTCATATTACCTACTAAATACATTAAACTGATGATTACTCATCAAAGATATGTATAACAAAACACTCTTTTCACAAAACAAGGATAAACTACAGCTTTTAGGACTATTGACTTTTAATTTTTATTATTCTTAAGAATTTTTATCTTCTTTGGGAACGCGGGGTTGTAAGTTCGAGTCTTGCGTTTCCGACCATTTTTAGCTTTATAGAGCTTAAAACTATACAAAAAATTTACCGAAAATTTAATGCTAATTTTACGTGGGGGTACGCGTCTTGAAATTAGTTAGGAAAACAGTTTGATTTTATCAAGCTGTTTTTTTAATTTACCCGTATCAACACTTAGATATATCTTTGTTGTATCTATTGTTGAATGACCCAAAATTTGTGATATATTATATATATCAAAGTTGTTTCTTACCAACTCTGTTGCATAAGTATGCCTTAATTGGTGCCATGTAAAATGAAAACTTATCTGTGCCCTTATTTTTTTCATAACAGCCTGCATATCTTTCTTTTGTAAGTTATTTCAATATGCAGTTGGAAAAATATATTCTGACTCAATAAAAGTTTTTTTTCTTTCTTTTAAATAATTAAATAGATGTTTAATAGATTCTTTTGTAAGTGGAATAAGTCTCTCCTTATCCCCTTTTCATTTTATAACTTTAATAAGTCCATCATGTATTTTTAGATTTTCAAATTTTAAATTTGTCAGTTCTGATAATCTCATTCAAGTATATAGGTATGTATACACCATTGTTTTATTTCTAAGTCATATAAAAGTGTTCATATCAAATGTTATTGACAAACTTTCCAATAACTCTTTTACCTGTTCAGTAGATAAAGTTTTTGGCAATTTTTTTGGTTCTTTTCTTTTTGAGATTTTATCAATAGGGTTATTTTGTAGATATCATTCATTTTTTAGATATTCACAAAAAGTTCTTATATTCATTCTGTAATGATTATATGTTTTTGATGACCAATGTTTTTCTAAAAAACTTTCTCATAGAAATCTTTTAAAGTTTTGTGTTGTATATGTATTTAAATTAGATAAGTTTACATATTCTGATATATCAACTGCTCTAAAGGTAGTAGTATATATTTCAACCATTCTATCTGATATTCATTGGTTTATACTTTTTTCCATTAAAAAATCATCTACATATATGTTTCAAAATTTTTTCATAATTTGTAATAAGGGAATAAACAATTTTGTTTATCCTTGTTGTAAGTGTAAAAAGTTGATGTTAAAGAACAATTAAAAGTACATAGTCTTTTTAAAACTGTAAGACTATTTTACAAGTAATTGAATCTAAGTAAAATCTTTTTCATCTATAACGACAAAAATTTTCATTTTTATTTGTACCAATTCATCAATATCTTCATCAGTACAATTTGGTAAAAGTTTTTGAAGTTCTTCTTTATACAATTCTTCTGTATTAGTATCTTCCATAAATTTTCATAGTTATTAAATTAATATTTATAATGTAGTTATCTAAAGAGTCTTTTTATCGACTCATATCTAATTCATCGTATAAAAATCTAGCTTTTTCTTCAAAACTAAGCCATGCTAGGAAGTTTTTTAAATCACTATGAGTTGGTATATTTAACTCAATTCATTGTTCATCAAGTTCAGCTCTAAGCTCTTCAATTTCATCATAGTGTTTATCATAAAATTCATGTGTATCTTTGTACCGAATCATAGATGATACAATTCATGATTGGCAACCATATTGTAATAAGTCTTCAAAAAATGATTTTGGACTATCATATTCTAAAGCTTCATTAATAATAGCCTCTGTAATATTTCCATGATTTTCTTCAAGTAACTTTTGTAATGTATCTTTCATAATTTAAAAGATTAAAATATAAAGTTGTAGAGTTATAAAGTAAGAAAAAATTGAATTACCCTACACCTTTTACGAGAGGGTGTTTAATTTTTTTGCTTTTTAATGTATTTGTATATTTTATGTAATGTAATAATTATCTATGTTAAAATTTTACAGTTGATAGAAAACATGGAGCGGATTAAAGTGAAAAAAGGCGGATTATTAGCGGACTTAGCGGATTTTTCAAATTTCGAAAATCCTCTGAAAGAACCTAATTTAGGTACTTACAAGGTGGTTATAAAAGCCTTGTTTACTGAGTTCGTTATCCAGTAATGATAGGTATTGATCTAATAAAAAGTTCTCGTATGGAGCGTTTAATAAAACGCTTTGAGAACAAAGCATTAGAAAAGTTTTTAAATAAAGATGAAATTAAACTAGTTAAAAACTATAAAACAGCTGCTGGATTTTGGGCTGTTAAAGAAGCTGTTTCTAAAGCTTTGGGAACAGGTATTGGAAGTGAATGTAGCTTTCATGATATAACCATATCAAAAACACAAAAAGGTGCACCTAAAATAGAACTCTCAAAAAAGATACTAGAGAGTTTTAATATAACTGATACAAGTGTATCTATAACACATGATGGAGAGTATGCAATAGCAGTAGTTGCAATTGAAGTAAGCTCTTAATTAACCACCGCCTACAAAATCTAAAAGTTCTAACTTATCGCCATCATTTGGCTTATAATTAGACCAGTTATCTTGCTTTACGATCTCCATATTTACAGCAGCAGCCATTACCTTACCATTTAAGTTAAGTTCGTTTAGTATGTCTTGAAGTGATTTTCCACTCTCAAATTCTTTAGTTTCACCATTTATAATTAGTTTCATAGTTTTTCTTTTTTACTGGTTTTTACGAATTTTATCCAAAGATTATTAAAATTGTTTTATTTTTTTTGGTTCGTTGAAATTTATATTATTTTTTGAATAAACCAAGAAAATGAAGATATAGATACTATTGTTTTATCTGTATCAATTAATTCTACACTAACCTCTATACTAGCTCTATTTTTTTTATTAAATAGCTCAGAAAATTTTTCTATTTGTGACTCATCTACATTTGCAAAAGCTGTAAGCTTTTTATAAACAGGCTTTTTATATTTTATTTTTGAACCTCTTAAAATAGGCACTACTTTATCAACTAATTGAGGAAAAAGCTCTTTCAAATAAATACCGCTTGCACTCTCTGCAAGAGTAAACTGTGCACCTGCATGAAGTGTATTTAGATGATTTAGAAGATTTTCTTTATACTCTAAACTAAGTGTATTGTTTTCTTGTTTTACTCCTACCAATTCAACAAATGGGATTTCCATTATTTTCATTTTATACTCCTACTAATACGATCATTTTTTATATAATAAGCTATATAAAAAATTACTACAGGTAAAATTAACCATTTTAAACTAGCTACTACACTGTGTAAAAAGAATAAACTATCTCTAAACCCTGACATATCTTTAATAAAAATTATTTCTAGCGTGTTTTCTATAAAGTCAAAAATACCTGCTAAAAATGGAATATATATAATACTTGAATTTTTACCATAAGTATTTTGAAATTTATACAATAAAGAACTAAAAAAAATACTGTAACTAATAGCATAAAGATAATCAATCCATATTAGTTCAAAAAAAGTTTTAAGCCCTTCTTCTGTCCAACTATTAACTATTTGAACCCCTAAGTCTTTTTTAAAACTAAGTTGCAAAATCAACATATCAAAACCATATTTTGAGTCTATTAAAGGGTTTAAATAAAACATAACTAGTGCAAATAGAATCACTGTAGTAAATGCAGATATATATAGTATCATTTTGTATATACTTCTATCATCTTACTTTTTGCCATAAAATTAGTAGCATAATTCAAAAGATCAAAAAAATCTTTATGCTTAAATCCTATCTTTTCTAACTCATATATATCCTCTTGAGTAAATTCATTTGATCTATAGATAGCTTTTAATATTTTTTTCATTAATGTTATCTGCTTTTCATCCAACGGTATAACATCGATATCTTCTATACCCCTGCTCTTTAGTATCTGTGTATTAAAATTAATACAATAGTTTCTGCATTCTCTTTTTGCAATATCAAGCCTTAAAAATGGGAGTATATCTTTATCAATACGTTGATGGTTCATCATTTTTACATTATAATTCAAAAAATCTTTCATGTCCTCTATATCTATAGATGCGAATAGCTCAAAATGTGGAGGAATAAACCCAATCATTTTTTCAATCATTTTATATAATATTTTCAACTCACCAGTTGCTTCTTCTTTTTTGACAGGTTCTACTATAAACATATCTTCTCCTTTTCTAGACTGTATGGTCTAGTTGAAAAATATTACAATAGTATAACTTAAATTAGACTGAATGGTCTAGGAGTGATTTATGTTATTTTTCTAATGATTTTAAATAGTTTATAGTGTGTGAAATTGAAGTTAGATAACGTTCTTTTGAAGATTCTTTAGGTGGAAGCGATAAAGCACCCCATACACTTAAGATTACATAGTCAGCTAAGGAGTCTCTGTCTACACCTTGCTTTAATGAAGCCGTATCTAGTGTTAATTTAATATGCTTTTTTATCTTCTCATAAATAAGACTGATTTCATTTTCAAAGTCTGTATCTACTACAGACATCTCTTGGTTTAACCTGTTTAGAGGACAACCGTAAGTTATTACTTTTAGATTATCTGCTGTTTTTAATATAGAGTCTATAATTATCTCAAGTCCATCTTCATTATCTTTTTTTTGTAAAGAATGAAAATCATAAACACTTGGAGCTATACGTTCTTTTAAAACAGCTAGCACCATCTCTTTTTTAGACTTAAAAAAATGGTACAGTGAGCCTTTTGGAATACCACATTCTTTTAAAATCATAGACATACTTGTACCATTATATCCGTGTATATAAACTAAAGCATAAACTACATCTAAAATTTTTTCACGAGTAGGTTGTTTTTCTTTCATAAGTACAACTATATATTGATTTTTTTATCGGGAAAATTATTAATCATATCATCATAAGTTTTATTATTCTTCAAAGCTTCAATAACTTCATCAATAGGTGATGAATATATATCTTCTAAATCAAACTCATTTTCTTGTAGCTCAAACGCAAGTTTTTCAGAAGGTGGATTAAACTGTGATTCAACACCTTTTTTGTTACCTCTTGCATCTACTCTATACCAACCATATTCTTTTAAATAAATAGCATTTAAACCGTGTAGACAATATATGTTTTCTTTATATTCTCCACAAGAAAGCCTCTGATAACAAAATCCTGCAGGAATATTGTTTGCACGAAGCAATGCAGCTAAGAGTATACTTTTTGAGTAACACCAACCTGTTGAGTGCTTTAAAACTTCACTAGCTTTTAAAGTAGTTATATTCCCTTTATGATCACCTGTATGCTTGATGTTATCTCTAACAAACAAAAAACAATGTCTTGCTATATCTTCATCTGTTTTTACACCACGTGATAGCGAGTTTGCTAGTGCTTGTATTTGAGGTGATGAATAATCTACTATATCAGTTTCAAGAAGATATATTTCTAAACTATCTATTTGATTCATCAAACACTCTTATCATTATTTAACTTTTCAAGAAGTTTAGTCTGTTTTTGTACCTCTTGTAATCTTTTACGGTTTATTACAAAAGCATCTAAAGCTAGTATCATAAACAATGAGATAAAAATAAAGAATACAGTGAAAAAAATAGCTGTAAATAAGCCTAAGAAAAGAAATGATTTAAAAGTAATAAGAGCGCCAAAAAAGACAATGGCCCAAGACGCTCCAAGCAAAAAACTTACAATTCTATGAAAAGTAGTTTCTTGCATAATTTTAAAGGGAATTTTAGTGGTCTTCCATTACTACTGCACCAGTCAGGTACACATAAGTCAACATCATAAAGATGAAAGCTTGTAGGAATGCCATAAAAGTTAATAGTGCAAATGGAATCATTGGTAATATCCATGGAGCAAGCATTAAGATTACCATTAAGAACATGTCATCACCTTTTACATTTCCGAATAAACGGAAAGATAAAGAAACAAGTCTTGAGAAGTGAGATACTATCTCAATTGGGAACATTAACCAGTATAACCACCAAACTGGACCTAAAAAGTGTTTAAAGTATTTTATAACACCATTACGACGGATACCTTCAAAGTTGTAGTAAACAAATACAGCTAAAGCTAAAGTAAATGCAAATTCTAAAAATGCAGTTGGAGCTTCAAAACCTGGAACTACACCAATTAAGTTAGCGATACCAACGAATAAACCTATAGTAGCCACAAGTGGAAAATAACGACGTGCTTCGTCTTTACCCATAGTATCTGTTCCCATTTTAAGAACACCAGACATATAAGCTTCCATAACATTTTGAGTTCCTGTTGGAACTAACTTTAAATTACTCATAGCCATTTTAGCCAAGATTATTGCTATACCAGCTGCTAAAAGCATATGTGTAGTATAGATAAACTCCTTAGAGTGTGAAACAAGTCCGAAAAAAGTAAACAACTCACCCATTAGAATAAACTCCCTGTTTAAAAATTATCGCAATTATAATCAACCTTGTATTAAATTATTATTAGATTTTATCCAAAGTTTGTGTATTTGGTGCCTTAATTTTATACAACACCGCATATAGTAGTGGTATATACACCAGATTTAAGACTGTTGCCCATGCTATACCAAAACCAAGAGATACTGCCATTGGTTGAAGTATCATAGCTTGACCAGATGCAAAAAAGATCAAAGTTGATAATCCTAGAACGGTTGTGATTGATGTTAATAATATTGGTCTTAGCCTTGTAAGAGCTCTTTTCATCAACTCTTCTGTATTTTTTGCATTTTTTATAAAGTTTACCATTATAAGTCCATCATTTACAACAACACCAGCTAATCCTACTATACCTATAGCACCAGGCATTGTAAGGTTTAAACCCATTACAATATGACCTAAAAACACTCCAAGCAGCACAAGAGGAATTGTAGAGATCACAATAAGAGATTTTTTTATAGAATCGAAAAGCCAAACTAATGTTATAAAAATTAAAAACAGAGCAATTACGGCTGATTGTGTCATCTCTTTTTTATTTTTAGCATTTTCTTTTTCTTCACCTTTGATATCTACATTAAAACCATCATTTTCAAGCTTCTTAAATGTATCTTGAAGTCTTGCGATAACTTCTGAAGATGTTGTTGTTTTTTTATCTATAGATGCAAATACACTTCTTATACGGACACCATCTTCTTTATTTATATCAACATAACCTTGTTGATAAATATATTCACTTATATCTTTTAAAGATACAAACTGGTTTGTACCAGGTACTTGTAATTCAACTGTATCTATAGACGAAATTAGTTCATTCATACCGCTTTCAATTTTAATACGAACCAATCCAGTGTCATTAAACATCTTTCCATACTCACCTTTTAAGTAATAAGCACGAAGTTCATTAGACACTATTTGTTCATTAAAGCCTAATTCTTGCCCATATTCATTAACACGTAGTTTTAACTCCACCTCACCAATATCTGCATCATTTGAAATATTGGATACACCATTTATTTTTTCAAGATCATTTTCTAAAAATGTAAGAGCTTTTATAATATCTTTATTTGATTTTGAACTTAAACTAACTTCAAAATCATGTTTAACAACACCTGCACCAGGTACTTTAACCACAAGTTCTTCATATAAAAGTCCATCTTTTACTTTTAGTTCTTTATCTGCTTTTAACAGCTCTTTAAGATCAGCAGCTATGTCTCTTGCATATCTTTTCCTGATCAATACATTCGGATCATATTCTAAAGAAAGATATGGACTTATATATTTATCAAAAAAATTCTCCGGCGCCTTTTCATGAAGATCTATAAATATATGAAACATATTTTCACCAACAATAGCTTTATTTTTAGCATCAAGCTTAAAGCCTATAACACTTGTAACTGAAGAAGCCTCATCTTTTGATAACTTATTCATGATTTTTTCTTCAAGTTTTGTAACTATTTTTTCTGTATCTTCTAATTCATTGTTTACGTTTACTTTTCCATATACATATATTTGAGTATTGTCAAAATCAGGAAACATTTGAAACTTTGAATTTTTGATTAAAACTACTGTTACAGAAAGTATAGTAACAACAATAACTATCAGTGATATCATCTTTCTTTTAAATAAAAAGTGGAGTGTATTGTTATGCCAAGAGTAAAGTTTGTTCCATAATGCTTTTGTATAATCTGTAGACTTTTTAACTCGTAAAAAATCATATGCATGTAGTGGTAAAAAGTAAAATGCTTCTACTAAAGACGAGAGTAAAAGTACAGTGATCATAATAGGGATTATTTTTATAAACATTCCCATCTCACCACTTAGTAAAAGCATAGGTAAAAATGCAAAAACAGTTGTCAATGTAGCTGCTAATACAGCAGGGAACATCTCTACTGTTCCAGTGATCACAGCTTCACGTCTCTCCATACCCTCTTCTAAGTGCCTATATATATTTTCCGCTACAACTATAGCTTCATCAACAAGCATACCAAGAGCTATTAGGGCACCAAGAAGTGAGAGCATATTTATAGAATCACCCATAATCTCAGTTGCAACAAGCCCGATCATAAAACTAACAGGTATACCAATAGCCACAACAAGTGCAATACCTCGATCTACAAAAATGAGCATAGCAGTAAATACAAGCATAAGTCCAAATGCTATGTTTGAAAAAACTACATTAAGACGGTTTTTAATCCATTTAGATGTATCTGTATATATATCGTAAGACATACCTACATTTTCTTTCTCACTTGTTTTAAGTATCTCTCTGATCTCTTTAACAAGTTCTATCGCATTTCCACTCTCACTTTTTGTAACGTTTATGGATACATTTCTTTTACCATTGTAATGCGAGAGTTCAACTTCATCACCAAGTCCAAAACTAACATCTGCTATATCTTTAATTTTAACCTTTATTCCACTAACACCAATAATAGTATTTTCAACTGCTTCTTTAGTTTTTTCACCATTATATGTAGAAATATAAAGATGTGAACCTTTCTCTTTTATTGTACCTATAGGAAATATAGAGCTTATATTTTTTAAAGAAGACACAACGAGGGAAGGGTTTAGGTCCAAAGCATGTATTTTTTTAGTGTTTAATTTTAGTATTAGCTCCTCATCAGCATCACCTCTAATAGTGATCTCACTCAAATCCTTTATACTACTTAATTTGCTTTTAAGTTCTTCAGCTTTATCTAGAAGCACACTTTTTTCAAAATCTCCTGAAAGTGCTATAAGTACAAGTGGAAAGTTATGAGTTCTGATCTTTGCTATTGGTTCAGACATATCTGCTGGAAGATCTTTTTTAACTCCACTAATAATATCTTTTACATCATTTAAAACTAAAATATTGTCAGAATTTGGTTTTATATCTACACTTATAGAAAATGAACCGTTTTTAATAGTCGTCTCAATAACATCAAGTTCATCTATGTTTTGGAGATCATCTTCTATAGTTTTGACAACCATGTTGTCTAGTACATCTGCACTAGTTCCAACATATCCACCGCTTATAATAATTTTGTCCATATTCATAGGTGGAAATATCTCTTTTGGAATATTCATATATGAAAAAATAGACATTATAAATATAAAAGCTAAAAAAATATGGTTTAATCTTGGTTTATCTATTGCAAACTCTATAATACTTCTTATCATGAATGTACTGCCTTAAAAAATTGTATCAATTACTTGATTTTTATATTTTATCTTTTCTACTGAAGCGCCTATAACTTTATTTTCTTCCTTTAAAGTATCGTATTCTGCTTTTAACTTAGAGATCTCTCTACTTTTGTAATAGATCTGTTGTGTAATGTAGATCTTTGGAAATAGTACCATTAAAACAAAAAACATAACTATTAAAGTATAAAAAAGATAACCTAAGTCTAGTTTTTTTAAAGGTTTTAATACTTTTTCAACTTCATCTAACAAAAGCTCTTTTGAATTCATTTTAAATCCATTTGAAAAACCCTAAGTTTTGCACTACGACTTCGTGGATTTTGTTTTAACTCCTCTTGTGTAGCAGTAATAGGCTTTTTTGTTATAACCTTACCAAGTGAATGATCATTTCCACAAGTACACCTCATAACTTCTGGAGGACATATACAAGATTTTGCCCAAGATGCAAAGGTCTGCTTAACTATTCTGTCTTCTAGTGAGTGAAAAGATATAATTGCTATCTTAGAATTTGGAAGTTTTGCATCTTCTATTGCTTTTAGTAAACCTTTTAGCTCACCTAATTCATCATTTACTTCTATTCTTATTGCTTGCATTAAAAGAGTTGCTGGATGTATCTTCTTTCCACGTGGCATATGTGGTTTCACACATTCACTCAACTCTTTTGCAGAACTAAATGGTCTATTTTTAACTATAATATCTGCTATTTTTTTATAGTTTCTAAGTTCTCCGTATTCATCTAAAATACGTTCTAGTTCAACTTTTGAATAGTTATTTATCACTTCACTAGCACTAAGTGGGGCATCTTTATCCATACGCATATCGAGATTATCACTTTCGTACGAGAAACCTCTATTTTTTTGATCAAGCTGAAGAGAACTTACTCCGATATCTGCTAAAACAAGGCTTACATCTTCTAAATCATACTCTTGTAAAATATCTTTTATAACACTTGAAAATCTACCTTTTTTAATCTCAACTCTGTCTTTAAAAGGCTCTAACCTTTTTGTTGAGAACTCAATTGCTGTAATATCCTGATCTATGCCTATCAATTTTATATTATTATTTTGTTCAAGCATCATTGATGAATGACCGGCATAACCCATTGTACAGTCTACTATAACTCCATCTGCAATATCTTTTGATACATCTAAAACTTCTTTATATAAAACTGGAATATGTGGTATTTCTGACACGGTTATTATGCTCTTTATTTTTTTGTTGATTATACTTAAATTTATTTAATACTTTGTAAAATGTTCTAGATCAAGTCTAATTAAATTAACATATAGTATTATACAAAAAACAAAGGATTTTGAATGAAACTTACAATACTAATATCAATATTACTTACAACCTATCTAAATGCTGCTACACAAATTGTCATAGGTACTTTTTCAAAATCTTTCAGTGCTGAAAATACTAAAAATAGTCTAAACAAAGTTCTAAACAGCGATCCTGTTTTAAAAAACATACTAGATAAAAACAATATAAAAAGTGTAATAAAGCAAGATGGAAAGTATTTTATAGTTACACTAGAACCACTCTTAAACAAAACAGTTCAAGATGAAGTACTAAATAAAATAAAATCAACAAGATTTAAAGATGCATATATACTAAAGCTAGACATGCCAAAATCTGAAGTAGTTAGTGAAGCTAAAACTATAGAACCCAAAGAAATTGTAGTAAAACCTGTTAAACAACCTGAAATTAAAGCAAAAGAAGTTCAAGAAGTTAAAAGGGTAGAAGAGATTCCTCAAGAGGAGATAACAGCTGTTGTTGTAAAAGAAAAACCAATAAAAAAACAGATCAAAAAACCACAAGATGTAAAAAGTGAAAATAACTTTGTGGAAAATTATATGATGGAGATCATAGCGTTTATTGTTGTTTTAATTCTTATAGTTATCTATATGTTTATTTTAAAAAATAAACACAAAAAGAGTGTAGATGATTCAGAAGATATAATCATTGTAGATCACAATCAAGAGAAAGATGAAAATCTTGATGAGATTCTTGAACAAGAAGCTCAAGAACAAATTATTCAAGAGAAAAAACTAGAAGAAGAACAAGAAAAAGAAGAACAAGAAGTTGAAGAAAGCGTAACTCAAGAGATAGATCCTTTAAGATCATCTATAGAAAAAAAAGAGATCCCACAACATGGAAAAATTAGTAAAGAAAATTTTAAAGAGTTTGATGGGATGAGAGTTATGATCGCCGAAGACAACCTCATCAACCAAAAAGTTATTAAGGGGCTTTTAGCTGAATCAGGGATACAACTAACTATAGTAGACGATGGTCAAGAGGTTATTAGCCACCTAGAAAAAGATGATGCATTTTGTATGATTCTTATGGACGTTAATATGCCACATATGGATGGATTTGAAGCAACTAAAATCATTAGAGCAAATCCAAAATATTCACATATTACAGTTATAGCTCTTAGTGGTGATGTAGCAGCAGATGATATAGCAAACATGCATGCAGCAGGTATGCAAGAAAACCTTGAAAAACCTCTAAAGATGGATGATCTTTACGATATTTTATATGGTTATGGTTATCATAGGGAAGACAAGATAGATATTCAAAGTAGTAATACTTCAACTTCTACTAAAAATGAGCTAGATATACAAAGTGGTATTGAAGTTTGTGGTGGAGATGAAGATTTTTACAAAGAGATACTACGTGACTTTTTAAGTACTTACGAGGGGTCTGTTAAAAAGATACAAAACTATCTTAACAACAACGACATTGATTCTACTCAAAAAATTTTACTAGATATAACTGGTGTTACAGCAAATATAGGGGCAAGTAACATACAAGAACTTCTTAGTAAATTAAAACAAGAACTAAAAAATCCTGACGATAAAGTGTATATAGATACGTTTAAACTATATGCTCAACACTTTAATGCTTTAGAAAAAGAGGTTAAAGAGTATCTCTCTTAACCTCTAATTTGTCCACTTCCATATATTTTAAACTTATATGTAGTCAATCCTTCAATTCCCATTGGTCCACGAGCATGAAGTTTATTTGTAGATATTCCAACCTCTGCACCAAAACCAAAAGCACCACCATCTGTAAATCTTGTAGAAGCATTTACATAAACTGCTGCTGCATCTATAGAGTTTAAGAACAACTCTGCTGAAGTAATATTTTCAGTTATAATAGCTTCTGAATGTCCTGATGTAAACTTAACAACATGTTCTATCGCTCCATCAACACCATCAACCACTTTTATATTTAGTATGTTTGCGAGATACTCTGTGTCATAATCTTCATCTGTAGCATTTGAAATATCTATGATCTTTTGAGTTTCCTTACAACCTTTTAACTCAGTACCCTTTTCATCAAAAGCTGCTTTTATTTTAGGAAGTGTATCTTTAGCTACTGCTTTATCAACAAGAAGTGTCTCCATTGCATTACATACACCCGGGCGTTGAGTTTTTGCATTTACTGCAATAGCAATTGCATTATCCATATTTGCATCTTTATCTATATATGTATGACACTGTCCCTTATCATGTTTTACAACACTTACAGTTGCATTTTCACTTACATGCTTTATAAGCCCTGCTCCACCACGAGGAATAATTAGATCAACATACTTATCCATCTTTATAAGCTTATCAACACCCTCACGAGATGCATCAGGAATTAAAGAAACAATCTCTTTTGGAAGGTTATTTCTTTCTAAAACAGATTGTAATATATCTGCAATAGCTTTATTTGAATGTTGAGCCTCTTTACCACCTTTTAGTATACACACGTTTGAGCTTTTAAAACATAGTGCAGCTGTATCACTTGTTACATTTGGGCGAGACTCATAAATGATACCAACTACACCGATTGGGATAGATACTTTTTGCATATTTAGACCATCTTCTGTAACCCAGCCATCAAGTATACGACCAACTGGGTCTTTAAGCGCAGCTATCTCTTCAACTGCTACTGCCATAGATTCTATTCTACTTTCATCTAAAAGTAATCTATCCATTAAAGCAGATGATAAGTTATTTTTTTTGCCATCAGCCATATCCTTAGCATTTTCTTCTATCAATGTCATAGTATTACTTCTTAAAGCTTCTGCCATCTCTCTTAATATTCTGTTTTTTTCACTACCACTTAAGGCATTTAAAACTCTACTTGATGATTTAGCTTTTATTAAAAAATCTTCCATTATTTCTTCTCCTCTTTTTTCTTTGGCGCAAATAAAGTACCCAAAGTATGTTTTTTGTCTATCAAAAATGATTCTGCTGCACTTAGATCAAAACCATTTGTTAAGAACATCTTTTTACCGCGCTTCATTAAAAAATCAGCTGCTTTTAACTTTGTAACTATTCCGCCAGTTGCGAATGGATCATTTGGCGTAGCCTCATCTTCCAAAGCACCCTCTGGCAACTCAGTTAGTACCTTATATATCTTAGCATCTTTATGTTCAGATGGATTTTTATCATAATATCCATCAATATCACTAAGTATTATGAGCAGATCACTATCTAATGCATAAGCTACACTAGCTGAGAGCTGATCATTGTCTCCAAAAAGCTGTTCTGGTGTAGAGGTTATATCATTTTCGTTAACAATTGGTAATATGTTATTATTTATATGCATCTCTATAATCTCTTGAAAGATTTTAGTTCTTTTTCTAGAGTCAAAATCATCTTCTGTTAAAAGTATTTGAGCAGTGTCTAAACCAAATATATCAAACTTCTTTTTATAACTTGACATAAGTATTGGCTGACCAGCTGCTGCAATTGCTTTTTTACCGATCTGCTTTGTCTTATCAAGCTTTAGTGCGGAGTAACCTGCAGCTACAGCACCAGAAGAAACGAGTACTATTTCATACTTTTTTCTTAGCTTAGCTATTAAGTTAACCAAGTTGAGCATTCTTTCTTTAGCGATCTCATTATTCTGCGTTAAAACAGCACTTCCAACTTTTATTACAATTCTTTTCATTTAATAAAATCCTGATTTTAGTTATACTTCTACTTTAAGTGATTGTAACTACATTTTAGTTAAATTTAATTGAATAAAAAGGATAACTATGGATAATCTTGTAACATTTGTCGGTAATGGAAATATGGCACTAAGTATCGCGCAGGGGCTAAAAAATAACTATAAAATTGAGGTCGTTGGAAGAAGTTTTGAGAAACTGGATCAATTTGAAAAAGCCTTAGGTGTAAGCATTGAAAAACATCTAATGGATGGTTTTGATACAACAGGTAAAACTATCATATTTTGTGTAAAACCATACAATGTTGAGAGTGTTGCAGAGAAACTAAGCGGTAACGCTAAAGTTGTTCTTTCAGTATTAGCCGGAACTCCTGTTAAAAAACTTCGTGATAACTTAAAACCTGATGGCGTTGTAAGATGTATGCCAAATCTTGCTGCATCAGTTGGTGAGTCAATGACAACTATGACTGGAGATGAAGAGTACAAAGAGACAGCTATG
>Ga0193961_1000502_pt1 | contig 15072 bp, 11 predicted proteins | sample FB_4_MG_FD_140371 | JGI IMG/M metagenome (GOLD analysis project Ga0193961, IMG submission 140371) | Microbial mat bacterial communities from the Broadkill River, Lewes, Delaware, United States - FB_4_MG | ecosystem: Environmental > Aquatic > Freshwater > River > Microbial mats | place: USA...
TACCAAACAAGAGCTTTCTTTAATAGAAAAAATATTTTATATGGAGCCAAATAAATTTGGTTTTTATGGAGATAAAACAGTCGAAAAAATATCGCAAGAGATCAACAAAAAAGAGATAGAAAAGATAGCACACTCAGGGCATTTTATTTTCAAAGGAAAACCTTTGGATGATTATAATCGTATTAGACAAGATATTGGCGATAATCTTATTTTAACTTCAGGAATTAGAAATGTAATAAAACAGTTGAGTTTATACATTGGTAAAGTAAAAAGTCTCAATGGTAATCTTTCACAAGCTTCCAATATTATCGCACCACCTGCCTATACTTATCATGCTATTAGTGATTTTGATGTAGGAAAAAAAGGATGGGGAAATAGGAATTTTACTCCTGAATTTGCACGAACAGAAGAATTTTATAAAATGCAAAAACTCAACTATGTAAGTATACGATATACAATAAACAACAAAGATGGTGTTCGTTTTGAACCCTGGCACGTAAAGGTAATATAAATGAATCTAACTACAACAAAGTATCTCTTTTTACTTTCTCCTCTTTTTCTCTTTTCTGGATGTAATGAAAAGAATGAAGTTATCAATCAAATTCCATACAAAAATAATACTCAACAAATAGAAAAATCTGTATCTATTCCTCAAAAAGAGATGCCCCAATCTATCGTAAAAAAAAGTATACAAACTCAAGAGACAAGGGTAAAAACTACACCTATTGAACCCGAAAAAGTGATAGAATCTCTCTCTTATCCTATTGAAAAAATAAAAAGAACAAGTTCTATCGCTTCAGAAAAAACTATTAAAAATTTTGACTTCAATATCATCAAAAAAGGTTTTAAGGATGACAATACACTCTTAATAGTAGGTGGTATTCAAGGTGATGAACCAGGTGGCTTTATGGCAGCATCATTGATAGCGACACATTATGAGATCACAAAAGGTTCTGTTTGGATCGTTCCTAATCTCAATTTTTATAGTATCATCAAAAGAAGTCGTGGACCATATGGTGATATGAATCGTAAATTTGCACATTTACCAAAAAATGACCCTGAATATGAAGCTGTTCAAAGAATTAAGGGATATATCAATGATCAAAATGTAAAACTCATAGTAAACTTGCATGATGGTAGTGGCTACTATCGACCAAAATATGAAGACAAATCTCACTCACCTTACAAATGGGGACAGTGTTCTATTATAGATCAAGAAAAAATCAATAACAATAAATATTCTGATCTACTCCATATCTCCAACAGTGTCGTAAGACATGTCAATGACAATCTTATAAAAAAAGAGCATATGTATCATCTTCACAATACTCGAACACGAGAGGGAGATGTTGAGATGGAAAAAACACTCACTTATTATGCGATCAATCATGGTAAGGCTGCTTTTGGAAATGAAGCAAGTAAAGATCTTCCTACACATCAAAGAGTCTTTTATCATCTTCTTGCCTTAGAAAAATACATGGATACTATGGGTATAGAATATAAAAGAAAATTTAATCTCAATGATCAAGTGGTCAAAAATATAATTGATAACGACATAGAAATTTCATTGTATAACAATAAAATCACTTTGCCATTATCAAAGATTCGTAACATTATCAAATATTTTCCTGTAAAAAATAATGGAACAATTGATTTTGTACCGAGTAATCCACTTATGAGTATTGTGAAGAAAAAAGACGAATATGTTATATACTATGGGAATAGAAGATTATCACGACTCAAACCTGATTATATAGACTATACCAATGAAAATAAAGATGTCACTATAAAAATAGATAATAATGATAAACAAACACCTTTTGGATCTCTTATAACTGTAAAAGATCAATTTAAAATCTATCCTATACAAGGCTACAGAATAAATGTGATAGGATATACAAATAAAAAGAAAAAAGAAACAAACATATCAATAAACCGCAAAAAAATGGTAGAAAAATTCTCAATAGATAAAGATGGTTCTATATACAGAATCGAATTTTATTCAAAAGAGAAATTTGCAGGGATGATTTTAGTTAAATTTACTGGATAAAAAATGATAAAACAACAAATACACAATATTATAAAAAATAGACCACTTATTATAGATGGTGCAATGGGTACACAACTCCAAAATGCAGAGATAGCACAAGAAGCATGGCTAGATGATCAAGGCTTAGATCAAGAAGGCTGCAATGAGCTTTTGAATGCAACCGCACCAAAAATCTTAACTTCTATTCATGAAGCATATGCGAAAGCTGGTGCGGATATGATCAAAACAAATACTTTTGGTACGATGCCATGGGTACTTGATGAGTATGATATGGGTGAGAGATCTTATGAGCTTTCAAAACTTGGGGCAAAACTTGTAAAAGATATTTGTGTTCAATACTCTACACCTGAAAAACCACGATTTGTACTGGGTGCTATAGGGCCAGGGACTAAACTGCCTAGTTTAAAACATATCGATTATGATACAATGTATGAGGGATACAAAGTTACAGCAAAAGGTTTGCTCGATGGTGGTGTAGATGTTTTTTTACTCGAAACTTGTCAAGATCCTCTCCAAATAAAAGCAGCAATTCATGCATTGCAAGATACTGCGCCTCAAGTACCTATTATGGTGAGTGCTACTATTGAGCTTTCGGGGACAATGCTCATAGGAACAGATGCACAAACTATCGCTACTATTTTGGAGCCTTTTGATATTTTATCTTTAGGTTTTAATTGTGGTACAGGACCTGAACAGGTCAAAAAACATCTCAAAGTTTTGAGTGAATTTTCTAATAAACTTCTTTCGATCCATGCAAATGCAGGACTCCCTGAAAATAGAGGTGGATGTAGTTTTTATCCTATGCAAGCACAAGAGTTTGCAAATATCCAAAAACAATTTTTGGAGTTTGACGGAGTAAGCTTTTTGGGTGGATGTTGTGGGACAACTCCTGAACATATCAAAGCACTTGCAAATGATGTACAAAATATTGTACCCAAAAAACCTACAGGAGATCACCCTACTTCTCTAGCTTCTTTATTTAATAGTGTTGAACTCAAACAAAATCCATCACCACTTTTAATAGGTGAAAGAAGTAATGCCACAGGATCCAAAGCATTTAGAGAACTCTTAAAAGCAGAAGATTTTGAGGGTACACTCACAGTTGGACAACAGCAAGTACGAGCAGGGGCACATATCATCGATGTAAGTGTTGGGTTTGCTGGGCGTGATGAAACAAAAGATATGAATGAAGTTGCTTCTTTATATGCTCAAAAAATCGCACTTCCTTTGATGCCTGATTCTACGCAGATACCTGCATTGGAACAGGCTCTGAAACTAATCGGTGGGAAGCCTATCTTAAACTCTGTCAACCTCGAAGATGGTATTGAAAGATTTGATGAGATTTGCCAAATGGCAAAAAGATATGGTACAAGTTTAGTATGTTTGGTTATCGATGAAGTTGCAATGGCAAAAACTACTGCAAAAAAAGTAGAGATAGCGGAACGAATTTATCAAAGAGCTGTTACTGTACATAAATTAAATCCTGCTGATTTAGTATTTGATATGTTAGTATTTACTGTAGGAAGTGGTGATGATGAATATCGTACGGCTGCTATTGAAACTATAGAAGCTATAAGAGAGTTCCAAATTATGCACCCTGAAGTGGGAACTACACTTGGACTTTCAAATATCTCTTTTGGTTTAGATAAAGATGCTAGAGTATACTTAAATAGTGTATTTTTACACCATTGTATTCAAGCTGGATTGACCTCTGCTATTGTCAATGTAAAACATCTTGTACCAATTAGTAAGATGAAAAAAGATGATCTAAAAGCGTGTGAAGATTTACTTTTTAACAATCATGAAGATGGAGATCCTCTTTTTACTTTTATAGAACATTTTTCAAATATTGGGGCTGTGGAGCAACAAAGTGATGAAGAGTATGAAAAACTCAATGATAGAGAAAAAGTGATTCAGCTTTTAAAAGATGGAGATAAAGAGAGACTGATTCCATTGGCTTTAAACCTCAAAGATACCGTTCCTGCTGAACTTATCGTAAATGAGTGGCTTATCGATGGTATGAAAGAGATTGGTATCTTATTTGGAGATGGAACAATGCAGTTACCTTTTGTACTGCAAAGTGCAGAAACCATGAAAGCAACAGTAGATCAACTCAACCCTTTTTTACCAAAAATAGAGAAAGAATCAGAAACTATTTTGGTTTTGGGTACTGTCAAAGGAGATGTGCATGATGTGGGTAAAAACCTTGTAGATATTATATTGAGTAATAATGGGTTTAAAGTTATTAATATAGGTATAAAAGTATCTATAGATGATTTTATCGAATCGGCAAAAGAACACAATGCAAGTGCTATAGGGATGAGTGGTCTCTTGGTAAAATCGACAAATGAGATGAAAGCCAATATGCTAGAACTCGAAAAACAAAAACTAGATATCCCTATACTTATAGGTGGTGCTGCTTTAACCAAAGCGTTTGTTGATGATTTTTGTCGTCCTATTTATAGTGGAGATATTTTTTATTGTAGAGATGCTTTTGATGGTGTGATTGCTATGCAAAGAATTGAAGAAGGTGGTACACTTGATACTGCTATGGCTGCTGATCTGATAGTCTATGATGATGTAGAGAAAAAAGAAAAAGTAGTTTTTGATGGTGATATACATACTCCAAAATTACTTCAGAATGCTCACAATCACACAGCACCTTTTTATAAACGCCGTGATATGAGTAAAGATTTTGATCCTGCACTTGCTTTTGAATGGATAAATCATAGAGTATTATTTCGACAACGATGGGGATATAAAAGAGGAAAACAAAATAAAGAAGAATTTTTAAAATATGAGCAAGAGGTTGTTCAAGAGATTTACAATGACTTAAAAGAGGAATTTTTGGACAAGAAAATATTTGATCCTATTGTATTGTACTCTTATTTTTATTGTAAGTCAGAAGATACAAAACTCCATATCTATGATAATGAAAAACAAAACATCATCAAAACATTTGATTTTCCACGGCAAGGTGTTGCACCGCATAGATGTTTGAGTGATTATTTTTCAGCGGATTCTTTTGATACCGTTGCTTTTAGTTTTGTAAGTTCTGGACTCAAGATCACTGATTTTGAAAAAGATATTTATGATGCAGGTAATTTCTCACGATACTATCAAGTGCATGGTTTAGGGGTTGAGTTAGCAGAAGCGTGTGCAGAGATGGTACATAAGCAAGTGCGTCTTGACCTAAATATAGTTGATAAAGAGAAACCAACACTCTCAGATGTTCGTATGAAACAGTATCAAGGGTGTAGATATAGCCCAGGATATGCTGCATGTCCTGATCTGGCTATGAATAGAGATATTTTCGACCTACTCAAACCTGAAGAGTTTGGTGTTGAACTCAGTGAGACATTTCAGATTCACCCTGAGCAAAGTACTGTAGCTATAATCGTACCAAATAAAAAAGCAAAGTATTTTAATATATGATACTCGTACACACCGCACTACTTTGTGAAGCGCAATCGTTTATAGAGTATTTTAAACTCAAAAAAATACACTCAACTCCTAAAATATATGCAAATGATACGATACTCATTTGTGTATCAGGAGTAAAAGCAAAAAATACCATCGCCTCCCTTGAGTATGTATATGAAAATTTTACCATCTCCAAAGCATTCAATATTGGAATTGCAGGCTGTAATAATCATAATATTAAGATTGGTAATCTTTACTGTACAAATCAAAGACTCAAAGATATAAACACGCTTCCTTTAGTGACAGCTGATACCGTTGTCACTAGCTCAAATGCTTTAGCTACTTTACTCTATGATATGGAGGGGGAAGTTTTTGAGCAAGTGAGTCAAAAGTATTTGAATGAAAAAGATATTATTATTTTTAAAGTGGTGAGTGATCATCTCAGTGCAGAAATTCTTAAGAAAGATTATATAAAATTATTATTATCAAAACAAAAAATTATACTTGATTTTATTAAACTAGATTAAATCTTAACTAGATAATATTATACAAAAAAAAGGATTTTAAATTGTTAGAAACAAATTTAAAAAAATTTAGATTGATTGCTTTTATTGAGGGAATATCATTCCTTGTTCTACTTTTTATAGCAATGCCTATAAAATATCTCTTAGGAGAACCTCTAGTAGTAAAATTCGTAGGGATGGCACATGGAGGACTTTTTATACTCTTTTTATATCTACTTTTTGTAGCAGCAAAAGAGTACAAATGGAATATTTCATTTATTAGTATGGCATTTATATCTTCACTTGTTCCTTTTGGAACATTTTATTTAGAAAAAAAACTCAAAGTTATTGATAACTAACTTAAACTTATACACTAAAAAAGAATTTTGTACACTGCCTTAAATAATATTAGTGTATAATTTCTACAATACAAAAAAAGGAAATAATATGCCAAAAATTAATAAATATGTAGATATCGACACTGTTGAGAGAGAAGCAAAAAAAGATTTGATAGATAGACATAGTCCATTTATTCACTGTGCAGAAACAGCTGTTGCAGGTGAACCATTCGAAGTAACTGTTAAAATGGGTAACGAATATACACATCCAGATGATTTTGATCATTACATTGAATCAATCACATTATTTAATGGTGAAACTAAACTAGCTCAAGTTTCATATGTTCCAGGAACACTAGGAAATGTAAAAGCACACAACACTACAACATTTACAATCATCCCTACAAGTAAAAAACTAAACCTTGTAGCTCATGGGTACTGTACAAAACATGGTATCTGGGAATCAACACCAGTAGTTGTAACTGTTTCATAGTTACTAACACCCTCATCAAGAGCTTCATTGCTCTTGATTATCCCTCTAAATCAAATAATTTTCATATATATTTTACTCTACACCAACAGCTTTAAGTACCGCATCAATTGGGTCTAAATAAATAATTAATTGAAATTTACTCATTAACTCTACTGGAACTTTCACCATTTGTAGCATATTAATAACAGGGATAAGTATTTTTTTGTAACCATTCAGCATCCAATAAATAATAATATCTGACCTTACGCACTACCTTTCAAGATTTGTAATTCAGAGTAAGCCATTTGATTAGCCCTTATCAATAATTTTGCCCTCAATGCAAAATGATTCATTTTATGTTTTATTTTTAAGCATTCAAGTTTAAGGGAGTGTTCATCAATCTATGTCAGTCATCTAGTAATTCCTAAAATTGTATCATAAATTTAATGTTCCTGCTTTTATATAGTTATAAAGGATTTATATGCGAAAATTAAATATATTTAACAGTAATATTTTAGTTGGATTTCTACAATTGTAAATATACAACTTTATAAAGATAAATATGCACATGAACTTGCAATGGGTTTTTATGATAAATTTACTATTACACCAGATAAAATAAGGTAATTTAACTCTTTGATTTGCCTTTTTAAATTTATTATTTTGTATTATTTCGATAGAATCATTAATAATAAACTATCAAAGGTATGAATAAAGTGTCAATGTTTCAAAAGTCAGTTTTAAAAAATGTAAGTCAAGATGAAAGTCTTGTTGCTCTTGGTTGGGCAAAGTATCAAGAGTATTTAGCAAAAATAGATTTTATTAAAAAAGTTAAAGAGGAGAAATATCAAGAGGGATTTTTAAAAGATATATTTGAAAATTGTCTTGGCTATACACTTGATAGCACAAATCCAAATGATTTTAATCTTGAAAGAGAAAAGAAAAATGAAACTGATGGAAAAAAGGCTGATGGTGTCATCTATGTAGATAATCAAGTAGTAGGTATCATAGAACTCAAAGGGCAAGATACCAAAAACCTTGACAAGATAGAGATACAAGCATTTAATTATCATAATTCACATTCTAACTCAAAATATATCATCATCTCTAATTTTGATGAATTACGATTTTATATAGATAAAAAAACTGCTTATGAGAAGTTTAGTTTATTTACTCTTACTTATGAAGATTTTAAAAAACTTCATCTACTTATCTCATACCAAAGTATAAAAGAAAATAAACCTCAAATGTTAAAAGATAAAACGGCTACCTTTGAACAAACAATATCAAAAGAGTTATATAAAGACTTCTCTATATTTAGAAATCATCTTTTTGAAAACTTGGTTAAAAATAATACTAATACAGATAAATCACTCTTATTAAGATATACACAAAAGATATGTGATAGGATTATATTTATCTTATTTGCAGAAGATAGAGACTTACTTACACCAAATACTATCAATGAGATTAGAGAAGAGTTCTTACACCAAAAATTTACTAACTATTCACTTTATGATATGTATAAGATTTATTTTGATGCAATCAACAATGGAAATAAAAACCTAAAAATACCAAAATATAATGGTGGGTTATTTGCTAATGATGAGGGATTAAATAACCTAATCATTGATGATGATATTTTAGGTTTAGAAGCACAAAAACTAAGTGATTATGATTTTGATAGTGAAGTTGGTGTAAATATTTTAGGTCATATCTTTGAACAAAGTTTAACAGACATTGAAGAGATACAATCAAATATAGATAATGTAGATTTTGACAAAACAAAAACAAAAAGAAAAAAAGATGGTGTATTTTATACTCCTGAATATATCACTAAATATATAGTAGACAATACACTTGGGAAAATGTGTAATGAAAAAAGAGAAGAGTTAAACCTTACAAATGTTAAAGCTCCTAAAAACACAAGAAAACTAAATAAAACAGAACAAAAAACAAAAGATAATTTAGAAGTATATAAAGAGTGGTTATTTAATCTTAAAATTCTTGACCCTGCTTGTGGTAGTGGTGCTTTTTTAAATCAAGCATTAGAATACTTAATAAAAGAACATAGCAACCTACAAAATGATTTGGCACTTATGGGAGATTTGTTTGCTTCATATCAAGCAGAAGAGAGTGTATTAGAAAACAATATCTATGGTGTAGATATAAATGAAGATGCTGTTGAAATAGCAAAATTATCATTATGGTTAAGAACTGCTAAAAAAGGACGACCACTTACGATACTTGCTGATAAAATAAAATGTGGAAATAGTCTTATAAGTGATAAAACTGTAGTAGACAATGCTTTTGTATGGGAAGATGAATTTCCTGAGGTTTTTGAACAAGGTGGTTTTGATGTTGTTATTGGGAATCCTCCTTATGTTTCTACTAAACAAATTGAAAAATTTCACAGAGAATATTTTTGGAGTATATATAAAGAGTTACTAATTTCAGAAATGGACTTATACGAAATATTTTTATATGATAACATTTACAATAAATTAAAGAGTAATGGATTAATTAGTTTTATTACCCCTAACTCATACTACACAAGTAAAAGTTTTGAAAATTTAAGAAAATATATAATCAATCACACTCATATTATTGAAATTATTGATTTTCCTTATAGGTTTTTTCCTTTTGAAGATGTTAATACAGAAACATCAATTATAGTTTTAAAAAAAATAAATATTTCAAAAAACCTAGTGTCAGTTCTATCAACAGCTTCAAAGGTAAAATTAAATCAAAATTTATCTATTGACAATAATATAAAAGATAATGTTGTTTTAATTAATCAGACTGAAATTAAAGAATTTTATGATTATAAAATAATTATTAAACAATCTAATGTTTTAAAAAAATTATTAAAGTGTAATAATAAACTGGGAGATTATTTAGAACTTCACAAAGGATGGATGAGTGTCCCGAAACAAACAAAATCAAATGATACTATAATAAATAAAGGAATATTTAACAAGCAAGAAGTAGTACAGTTAAACATATTAAATACTTGTAATCAGTATTTAGAAGGTAAAGATATTCATAGATATTATACTGATAAAGTAGATAAGTATGTAAATATTGAAATAATTGATAAAAAAACAAAATGTTGGCACTTTGAAGATAAACTTATTTTACAAAGAATTGTAGGACAAAATAAAAATAAAATATTTGCTACTTTTGATAATGAAAATAATATAATATTTCCTAATGCAAACTTAGTCAATAGTATTAACGATAATATTGATATTAGATTTTTCCTAGCTATACTTAACTCAACATTAGTAAGTTATTTTTACAATGTATATTATGGGGAATCAAATACTAATTTAACAAAAGTAGCCTTTGAAAATATTCCAATACCAGAGATTTCAGATATTCAACATTTAGAATTTGTTCAAAAATCAAAGTTTATGATTGCACAAACAAAAGAACTTATAAACTTAAAACAAAACTTTATCAATGAATTGGAACTTGAAAAGATACCTAAAAAACTACAAAATTTTGAAGAGTTATCATTTGATGAGTTTGTAAAAGAATATAAAAAAGCAAAGAAATTAAAATTTGCTGATAAACTTGAAGAGAGAAATTTTAAAAATGATTGGAAAGCACTTTTTGAAAATGATAAAAATATAGTATTAGATTTACAATCACAGATAAATAAAGTTGATAATAAAATAGACAAAATGGTTTATGAGTTGTATGGGTTGAGTGATGAAGAGATTAAGATTGTTGAGGGTGTTTGATTGAATAATAAAAATTGTGTAATTTGTAAAGAGAGTTTTCTAAATGTTCAAGATTCAAATGAGCATATAATACCTAATGCTTTAGGAGGTAGAAAAAAAATAAAAGGTTTTATTTGTGTAGATTGCAATAATAAAACAGGTAGGGAATGGGATGCAGAACTAATAAAGCAACTTGAACCTATGAGTCTTTATTTAAGGATTAAAAGAGAAAGAGGTGAAACAAAGGCACAAATATTTAATACAAGTTGTGAGGGAACTATTCGCTTAAAAAATGATGGAAGTATGGAATATCCTAAACCCTTGATTGAAGAAGATTATTGTGAAGATACAAAAAGTGGAATAATTACTGCCAGCGTAAGATCAAAAAAAGAAGCAAAACAATTAATAAATGGGAAGAAAAGAAAAGGATATAAGATACAAAATGAAGAGGAATTATTAAACTCAATAGAAATTAAAGAGTCCTATTTAAATGAAGCAGTTATGTTTAATATTTCCATTGGTGGGAACAAGGCAGGTCGTTCAATAGTTAAATCATTATTGGCATTTGCTATTGCTTCTAATGTTAAAGCAGATAATTGTATGTTGGCTATAAGATATTTAAAGGAAGAAAATAGTGAAGCTTGTTTTGGGTATTGGAATAAAAGGGATTTTATAAAAAATAGAGAAAAAGGTATACCAATTCATTGTGTTGTAATAAAGGGCATTAAGCAACAATCTTTACTTATAGGATATATAGAACTTTTTGGGATTTGGAAAATGGTTTCGTGTTTGTCAGATTCTTATAATGGTGAAGATTTTTTGAGTTCGTATTCAGTAAACCCAACAAATGGAGAAGAAGTTAAAATTGATATTGATTTTAATATTTTACATTCGGAGATTAGAGATGCTTATGACTATAAGATGTTTTCAACTGAAATATCTCAAAATGATATGTCATGTATAATAAAAAATACACAAGAATCTCAGGCAAAACAAGAACAAAATAGAGTTAGTCATAATGCAGTTTCAAAAGCATTTCAATCTTGTGGAGCAGAATATGGAGAAATTTCAACAACAGCGCATATAAATAAATTTAATAGTATTATATGGAAAAATATGGAAGCATATATTAAACATTTAGTAATAAAATGAAATAAAGGTTCAAAAAAACAATTTATCATAAAGAGTATAAAAATATTGAAAATACCTTGAAATAAAATAAAAAAGTGAGTATAATAATATCAATAGTTGGAACAAAAGAGGAGCTGATACTCCTCTAGTTTGCTTTAATACAATTTTTCTGCTAGAAGAAAAATAATTATAACAATTATGATTAGTGTTTGCATTTGTTATAACCTCCTTAAAAGGATGACCATGTCCCACCTTCCAAAAAAATGTTTGAGCAGTTGTCGTTGCTTTTACAGTTTTACCTTCACAAATACAATACCAAATAAAATCGCCAACTATTGATAGCTATAGTAGAAAGCTTTTATTTTATAGTTCTATTTAGTATCCAATAAGAGCAGAGGTATAACCCACAACCCTAGTTGCATCTTTTGTTTTATCAAAACTTGTACAATAGTGAAGTACTTTGGAACTCATATTTTTTTGTATGGCAGAATAAATAAGTGTTTTTACACCAATTTTTCCACATGCTTCACAGCCATTATTAAATAATGAGATATCTTTTTTGGCAATGGCATTGAGACAAATGGTATCTAATATATTTGCTTTTTCTTGTGTATGAAAATGGCTTAAATCTGTAGAGATAAGCAGAAGATTGTTTTTGTCTTCAAGTATCTCATCTATTAAGAGAGATAATTCTACAAAATGAGACTTAATGAAACAATTACAACAGAGTTAGATAATTGACACATATTTGCAATTTGAATCATTTCATCCCTTTCTCATATTTATATTGAAGAGCTTTTAATCTATCTTGATAAAGATTTGTATAGTTTTCTTTTGCCTTATCACTTAAAAAAAAGATTTCAAGAAGTGAAAGAGTTTTACTTTCATATGATATGAATTCTTCAATAATTTTATTTGATATTTTATCTTCAATCCCTACCATTTGTGCAAATTTTATAAAATCATCATAACTATAAAAGCCATTTGCTAAAAATGATGGTGTATCATAATCTTCAAATAATTCTAATGCCATTCGAGATTCATTTGGTATATGTATTGAAGATGAGAGTAAATCATAAGCAGGCGATAAAGTATACTCTTTTGTTTCTCTTTGGATTACAGAGAAGTTTTTTAAGTGTGCGTCACCATTTCCAACTAAATAGTTAAAAAGGAGTAATTTAAAAAATTTTATGATTTCAAGTTTATATGTTGGAAGGTACTTTTTTATCAATCTTGCTATTTGTTCATAACTATAGTCATATTTATAGTTTTTACCATGAGAGGCTTCACTTCTCATATCTAGTGAAGCAAAATCTTCTTGTTTTATTTTATGTTCATTTATTCTATCAAATCTTTTGGTGATATATGCTAGCTCACCATCACTAAATTTTATAAGCCCATTAATTGCCGTTGATATTTTATATATTTGACTAGCTAATTGCATTGTAAAATGTTCATTACAAGCAACATCATTCAAAAGATGACCATAATCCATAAGAGGTATTGGTTTGAGAAGATATTTGCTATTTTTGATTGTAGGGATTAGTTTATTGTTTTGAATCTTTAATGCTATTTTATCTTGAACTCCACTTATACTCATATGTTCAGATAACTCTATTTTTGTAGATAGAAACTCTTTTTTATCAAAGTTAAGGGTATAGTCTATTTGTTTATTATCAAATAATTGTTTTTTACATTTGTTACAATACAACTCTTTGGTAGTTTTAAAACATCCTAAGCATCTCATACTATATCTCCTATTGTGATAGTTCCTACAGTGTCATATTTTGCTGTATTGATTAGTCTTGTAAACTCATCAGCTTCATCAATCTTTAACTTTTTACATTGTAGTTCTTTTAGACTCCCTTCTGCTAAAAGTCCACTGAAAAAAGGATGAAGAGTATTTGAGATAAATGGTTCTTTTTGTTTTGGAAGGGTTAGACTTATCGCTGTAGTTTCTTTATTATTTAAAAAATCTTTTTCATAGATAAAGATATATTTCTTATCATCAAAAGTTAAGATTCCTGCTTTTATATCACTATCTAATATTTGTACTTGTATCATAAATCAACACCTTTTATTTTTAATACAATCTCTACACCCAAGATATCACATACTTTATTTAAAGTATCAATGGTAGTAGTTCCATGTGATGTTTCTATATCTGATAACTTTCGTGTACTTATACCACTTAAAAGTGCTAAATCTTGTTGTGTTATTTCAAGTTGTTTTCTTCTTTTTTTTATAAAAGTTGCTATTTGTCTTTTATCCATTTATCAAACCTAGTATGTAGTATAATACATATTATAGCTATAATTTACTAAATATATAAATATAAACTTAAAATATGTAGTTTAGGGAATATTTAATATACTAAATTTTAAAGACAAAAAATCAGAAAACTTATTAGTATCCAATAAGAGCAGAAGTATAGCCCACAACCCTAGATGCATCTTTTGTAGCATCAAAACTTGTACAATAGTAAAGTACTTTTGAGTTCATATTTTTTTGTATGGCAGAATAGAGGAGGGCTTTTACACCAATTAAGAGAGATAATTCTACAAAATGAGACTTAATGAAACAATTACAACAGAGTTGGGACTGTTCAAAAAAGGTGATAGAAATATCACCTTTTTTTATTTTTGTTTATTATTCAACTTCAGCGTCGATAATATCGTCATCATCTTTTTTCTTTTTTGCATCAGCAGGATTAGCTCCAGCTTGAGCTGCATCTCCACCCTCTTTTTTGTACATCGCTTCTGCTAATTTATGAGAAACTTCAGTCAATTTTTTGAGAGATTCTTCTATTTTTTCTTTTGAAGCAGATTCATCTTTTAAAATTTCTTCAAGTTCTGCAGCAGCATCAACAATCGCTTGCTCTTCCTCTTCACTTACTACACCTTTATTTTCTTCTAAAGATTTTTTTGTTGAGTGAAGCATCGCTTCTGCTTGGTTTTTAGTTTCAATTAATTCTTTTTTCTTTTCATCCGCTTCTTTATTTGCTTCAGCTTCATTTACCATTTTTTCGATCTCATCATCAGAAAGTCCAGATGAACCAGAAATAGTAATTTTATTCTCTTTACCAGTACCTTTATCTTTAGCAGATACATTTAAAACACCATTTGCATCAATATCAAATGTTACTTCAATTTGTGGTACTCCTCTTGGCGCTGCAGGAATATCAGAAAGTTCAAATTGACCTAATGATTTATTATCTTTAGCAAATTCTCTTTCACCTTGACCAACCATAATAGAAACAGCAGGTTGATTATCTTGAGCTGTTGAGAAAACTTGTGATTTTTTCACAGGAATTGTTGTCCCTTTTTCAATAAGTTTAGTCATAACTCCACCTAAAGTTTCAAGTCCAAGTGATAATGGTGTAACATCTAATAAAAGTACATCTTTAACATCACCTTTTAAAACTCCA
>Ga0193961_1000503_pt1 | contig 15045 bp, 10 predicted proteins | sample FB_4_MG_FD_140371 | JGI IMG/M metagenome (GOLD analysis project Ga0193961, IMG submission 140371) | Microbial mat bacterial communities from the Broadkill River, Lewes, Delaware, United States - FB_4_MG | ecosystem: Environmental > Aquatic > Freshwater > River > Microbial mats | place: USA...
AAAGAAACAATACTTTTGAAAAGAGAAGGTATCTATTTTTATTTTAGAATTTATATCTTTTTAAAATAAAGAATTATTAACACTTATAATACAAGACTTTTAGTTCTAGCCTAAGTTGCTTTATTAAACTCTATAAAACTTTTTGACATAATAGAGCTTTTATTTTAAAGGCAAGACATGAACGAAAACCAATATGAAAAAATCAGAGTACTTTTTTTAAAACTAATTGAAGAGACAAAAGAACTATCAAAAGATGAGTTTGAAGTAATAGTTCAACAAGTAATAGACCAAAATGAACAATTCACTCCTCAAATGAAAGAGCGACTAACAATAGATATTACAAATATGAGAAATAAACTAATAAATATGAAAAACTAAAAGAGAAGATTTACTCTCTCTTTTAAAATACAAAAGCAATATCAGTTATACCAATATTATAAATTTCTACTTTTACCCCATCACTATCAACCACACTATATGAGATGATTAGTTCATTTGGATTTTCTATTGTTTGATTTTCTTCTACAAATTTCACATACTTATCATAATCAATAACACTATAAATAAACTTTGCTTTTTCTTTAAATTTTTCATTATTGATATATCTTTCATAAACTTCTTTGTAACTAACTTCATCATATTTATCATAGAAATTTTTCTTATACATCAACTCACAATATGATTCTTTTTTAAATTCATCTGAAGAGTAAGTTAGATAATCATCTGAAATAATTGCTATTAAATCTTCATGTATTTCAAATAGATTATATTTTTTATATCCATCATTATTTGATATTTCTTGAGTTGTTCTTATCATAAATCTTGTTCCTAAATTTTTGAAAGATAGTATCATATTTTTTGTTAGAATAGAGTAATTTATATTTTTATTGTATAATTAAAATATATATTTAATACTATACATTCTGTATTGATTTATACAGTTTTTTAATAAAAATTATAGCTTAACTTTTTATAGTTTTTTTTCAAAAAATTATTTTTTCTAAAAACTCCTATATACTAGCTATATAGAATATTTTTATTACATTTTAGATAGTTCAATTAGAGAGTTAAGTATATATATTTTGTATAGTATATATATTTATATTTTTAGATGCTTTTCAATAGAAACAATAAAGGTCTAAATTTTATGGTAAATTTGCCCTACACTAATGCCACCATCATTTAATGGAATAGATTTACTGTAGTAAAATTCCCTACCCTGCTCTTTAAATTTATCTATTAAAATTTCTAAAATAGTTCTGTTTTGAAAAACTCCACCACTCAAAACTACTGGAAGATTTTTGTATAAATTTGAAAGGTCAAATATAATTTGGGTAATTGTATTTATAAATTTTGAGCAGATTAATTTGGTCTCATTATCTTTAATAATCTCTTTTATCATTGAAGAGATATTTATAGTTTTTTCTTCTATTTTATAAGAATAAATTTGAGTAATATTTTTATCATAATTTTGCTCTATTTGTAATCCTGTCTCCCCTTCATAAGTTTGAGTATGTAAAATATTTGCAAAAGATGAAATAGCATCAAATAAACGTCCAATAGAACTACTTAATGGTGCATTTAATCCTTTTTCCCACATAGTATGAAGCATTTTGATTTCATTTGCTTTAAAAGCATTTACGCAAGGTATATCTAAAGTTTTTACTTCTTCTAATGTAAAACAATCAAAAAGTAAAGATAAAGCTACTCTTTTTGGCTCTTTTACAGCTATTTCACCACCAAGAAGTTTAAAATAATCAAGATGATGGACTCTTTTGTAAGAATCCTTTGAAGCTATAAAAACCTCTCCTCCCCAAATATTTCCATCATCGCCATATCCAGTTCCATCAAAAGCTATTCCTAAAACCTCTTTTTGAAGATTATATTCTGCCATAGTAGAAAGTATATGAGCATAGTGATGTTGAACTTGAACTAGTTGTAAATTTGGATTTACTTCCTTTAGTTTTAAAGCAAACTTTGTTGACTCATAATTTGGATGTTTATCACAAACAATTATCTCAGGTTCAAAGTCATAAAAATCTTTAAAAGTATTAATAGTTCTTTCAAAATATTCTACAGATTCTATAGAGTTTAAATCACCAATATGAGGTGATAAAATTAAGTTATTTTCAAAGGCTAGACTAATAGTTGATTTCTGATTTGCACCAAGTGCTAATATCTTTTTTTTAGTGTTATTTTGTAACTTTATAGGTGTTGGAGCATATCCTCTTGCATTTCTTAGTTTTGATATATCATTTTTAACGATTTGTATAACAGAATCATCACATGCATTTACAATATCCCTATCAAAGTCTAAAACATAATCCACCACAAAACCTAGTTTTTCTATAATTTCATCTTTAAATCGTATGATTGGTTCATCTTTTAAATTTGCACTTGTTGCAATAATTGGGTTGTTTAAATACCTAAAAAGTAAGTGATGTAAAGGTGTATAAGCAATAAAGCACCCTAGATGCTCAATATTAGGTGCGAGAAGCTTAGATAAATTTGTATTCTCTTTTTTCTTGACTAATACTATGGGTTTCTCTTTTGAGTCTAATATTTCTTCTTCTTTATCACTTGCCAATGTATAAGTATTAATAGCATTAATATCACTAAACATCACTGCAAAAGGTTTTGTTGGTCTATTCTTACGCACCCTTAATTCTTCTACAGCAATATCATTTGTTGCATCACAAATTAGATGAAAACCTCCTAGTCCTTTTATTGCAACTATGTGTCCATTATTGACTAGATTTGCCACTTGTTTTATAGCATTTATACCATCTTTTATAACTTGATTATATTTATTATACAAAGTTACTTTTGGGCCACAAATTTCACAAGAAACTGGTTGTGCATGGTATCTTCTATTTGTAGGATTTTCATACTCTTCTTTACATTTACTACAAAGTTCAAACTCACTCATTGAAGTGTTACATCTATCATAAGGAACTGTTTTGATTATAGAGTATCTTGGACCACAATTTGTACAGTTTGTTAAAGGATAATTGTATCTAAAGTTGTTAATATCATTAATATCTTCGATACAATCTTCACAAATAGCCATATCAGGAGATATGATTGTAGATTTTGATTTTGTTACTCTACTTTGGATTATTTCAAAGGTTTTATAAACTTTTTGAAAAGTTATTTTTTTATATTTTATATCATCGATTTTTGCTAATTTAGGAGGATTATTTTGAAGTTCAAAAAGAAATTTTTCAAAGTTTTCACTAGAACAATATAGGAGAATATTCACTCCCCTATCATCATTATTTACCCAACCTTTTATATCATATTTTAATGCTAGATTATAAATAAATGGACGAAATCCAACACCTTGGACTATACCTTTTATCTCTACTTTTATAGTTACCATTTACACTACTTTCTAATAAACTATTACTTTAGGAATGATTTTAAGAACAACATCTTTCCCTAATTTCTTTTTGAATTCTTGTTTTACTTTTTTATAATCATCTAAAGATAATGTAGTAGTTGAAATAACTTCTAAGTCAATGTAAACAACATTATCATACTTATTAATATTTATTATCTCCAAATCAACTTTTTGATTATCAATAATCATATATTTAGTATCTTCTAATCTTTTAAAATAATTATGTTTCTCAACCATTTGTATGAATGAAAACATTAAAGGAATTGCTATTATTACCATTAAGATTGATGTATAAATAAGACCTTTCTTTGCCCTTTTTATAGGAGAATAGCCTAAAACCATAAAAGTTAATGCTGCACTTAAAGTAATACCAACTAAGTTTGTAAGAAATAATAAGAATGAACCATAAATTACATCATAATTTAAAAGCCCTATTCCAATTCCTGCAACACTTAAAGGAGGAACAAGAGCAACAGCAATTGCAACACCAGCTAAAGATTTTGCAACTTCTTCTTTTGCATTTGCATAAGCACCAGCAATTCCAGAAAATACTGCTACCATCAAATCTAACATATTAGGATTTAATCGTCCTTGCATTTCTGGTGTTATTTGATCAAGTGGTATAAATAAAGTGTAGATACAAGAAAAGCTCAGTCCCGTAAATATACCAAAAATCAAAGTTTTAGAACTATGTTTTAATAAATACTTATCTGCTCTAATAACACCCATTGATAAAGAAATAATAGGAGCCATTAAAGGGGCTAATATCATCGCACCAATGATTACAGGTGCTGAATTTGCAAAAAGTCCTGTAGTTGCTAAAAGAGTACTTAAAATTGTTAGAGTTAAATATATATATGAAAATCTTGCACTATCTTTTAAACTTACAAATAATTCTTTTATATCATCATCACTAGCTTTTTTAAATAAAGGAAGTTTCCCATGAATTAAAATATTATTTACTTCTCCTTTAGGTAAAGTGTTTAATTTAATAGTATCTTTTTCTTCAATTTTTTTACCATCATTTTTTACATTATCAATTAAACTTCTTCCTAAATGTACATTTAGACAATCTTGAAGAACCTCAAGATCTATAACTTTTGTTTTTAACAAATCCTTATCATCAATACTATAATCAATTAAACCAAATGATGTAATGGTAAGTTTTGCAGTTTTAATAAAACCTAAACTTTTAGGTAAAGATACTAATGATATTTTTCGATAGAAGAAAATTGCTAATAAATACCAAATATATGATAAGAGTGATGTGGGAGCTAAAACAAAGGCATTTAATTTTCCATCATGTAAAGAAAAATCATCACTAATAGCTGATTTTTCATTTATTATTGAGTGTTCTAATATCGTAATACCTGAAGCAGCTGTTTGAATAGAGTGGTTTTTTGAAGTCTTTAAAGTATAACTTTTAAAGCTAATATTTGTTAAATTATTAAAAAATATTTTTATTTTTTTGCATCTATTTTTTTCATTGTAATCTAATCTATTCATACCATGCATATCACCAATAGAAATACGATTAAAGGCTAAGTGATCATTACATTTTAATAAGTCAATTTTACTTAAAAGTTTAGGATTAAAAGCATCATCAATAGCTTCAAACAAGTTTTTTGATAATCCATAATTTCTAATTGCATTTATGCAATTTTCATTTGGGAGAATACCAATATTAATATTTTTATTTAAATGATTTTGGAAAAATGTTTTTATATTATTGTCATCTAAATATAGTAAAAAAAGAGTATTTGTAGATTCTTCAAAAATATCATTTATATTATATATTGAGACATTTATCTTATATTTTTCTTTTATATAATCAAAAACCCCATCAAGCGATTTATGCGTGGGGTTTTCTGAAATAAAATATATATTTTTATACACCTTGTTATCCTAATAAAAAACTATGATGTTTTTATTTTTTACTGATATTATAGTGTAAGGTTTTTTAATAATCTAAAGGATACTCTTTAGGAAGGATAATATTATAATTTTTACCTAAATTCTTTTCTATTTTTGCAAGTAATATTGAGTTTGCAAACATATTTCCACAAAGAACAATATCCTTTGCTTTTGTCTCTTTTGCAATTTCATCACAGTAATTACATATAAACTCACTTAAACTCTCATAGAATGAATAAGCTAAAGTTACATTATCAACATCAGCCATTTTATAAGCCATAATAGATTGAACAGTACGTCTATAATCTAGATAGTTCACTCCATCCATATTATAAAGCTTCATATCAATTTGAATACCACTAGTCATATTTGTACTTAAAGCCATATCTTCAAACTCTTTTGCACTACCTATTCCTAATACTTTTGCACACATATTTATAATTGATTCAAAACCATTAGTATTTGATGGGACATCCCCTTTTAATAGCTCTTCAAATTTTTTATTATAATTTACTATCAGTCTTGCACAATGCTCATCAATATCATTTATTTCTTCAAGACAATTATCTAAACTATTTATAATATTTGGTATAGAAATTATCTCTTTTATACCTTTTGTAGGCATATTTATAGCTATATTACTAAAATCACTATTTTGTGAAAAATAAACTCCTACTGTTGGAATTAATCTTTTTGCTGTTTGAGCTAATATAGCTTTATACACGCCACCGTTTTCGTCAAAATACTCTTTTGAAGAATTAAACTTTTTATTTGCTACATAATCATATTTTGGGAATAATCCCTTATCACCATGAATAACAATATTTTGTTCTTTTGTATATGTAATTTTTAATCCATCTTGGTAAATTTCATCATTTACATATAAAATAAAATCTATCCCATTTTGTTTTAAAGCTTGAGAAAATAGTACCGTTTCTTTATCATCTGGTATTTTTGCATAAATATAATTTGATGATGAGTACTCTTTATTTGCATTTTTTAACATCTTAAATTTTAACTTAACAAGGGGTCTTTCAAGTGAACATAAAAGTTGAAAATCTTTCATATTTAAATCAAAAAGTTCATCAAGTTTTGTAGTATCGTTAATTAAAAGTTTTACCTCATAACCTTTAGATTCAAATTCTTCTCTTATTTCTTTATTTGGTAAAAATAAATCTTTTAAACCATTGTGTGTTTCAAATCTTGATATTTCACCTTTTGTGATTTTTACAATATCATTTAAAAAATCTATTTGATTATTTTCAATAATATCTCTTATAGAATCATTTGTAAGCAATGATAAATTTTGTTTAATATCAAAATCTTCAATCTCTTCTAAACTTTCATCATACTCTTCAATAACATATGATTTACCAATAAATATAGAAAGTGGTAGTTTTTTTTCTAAAAGAGAAAAAAATTCTTCTATAACATCTGCTTCTTCTTCTAAAATAATTAGAATAAAGCCTTTGTATTGTTTACAAATAGCATTTATTTTTGAGATATTTATTAAATCTTCTATAATATGTTTGAAATATAAATTTGTTGTATTAAACTCTATTTTATAAATTAATTGCATGGGTAAAATCTTCTTCATTTGGGATTCGTGTAAGGTGTTCACCATTGTAACTACCTATCATACTTTTAACAATATCAGGAACACTAATATCATTTACTTTTGTGGCTTTTATACCAAGACTTTCTATCTCTTTGATTGCATTTAAAATAAACTCTTCAAATCTATTTTCCATAGCATCTGTTAAACCAATTTGAACACTTATAATATCTTCTGGAATAATTCCCAAAATCGTTACATTTGCATGACTATCAAGAACTGATACAATCTCAAGCATTTCAACTATTTCAACTTCATGAGCTGTTTTTCTATAATTTCCAAGTCCTAAAAGAACATCAGAAGGTAACCTAAAAATTTCACCAGCTTTATCCTCTATAGACACAGTATCTAAAATAATAACATTGTCATATTCCTGAAAGTATGTCATTAGTTTAAATCCTAATGTTCCACCATCTATAATTTCTAAATCTTTATCATCAAATTCGTAGTTTTGTCTAATATACTCACTTGCATAAATTCCAATACCTTCATCTTTGAAAAGCATATTTCCAACACCAACTACAATATTTCTTTTTTTCATGATCTTTTCCTAGTAGAATTTGATTGAAGCTTGAAGCTTCAATCAATAAGATAAATTTATTTTTTCTCTTCTTTTTCTTCATCTTTAGCGAATTTATATCCACCAAACACGATATTAATATCACCTTCTCTCCAGAAAATAGTTCTCCAGATTTGATAATATATATGTGACATAACCCATACTAAAATTAAATACATTGCAGTATGATGAGCAATTCTAACTCCCATATTTCCACCAAATACACTAAGTGTCCAATCAGTTGCTAGGTGTAGCATTGCAGGCCACCAAGTTCCAATAGAACTCTCACCTGATGCTAATCCATGAACATATAATTGAAGTCCAGTTAAAAGCATAAATACTAATAATATGTGAAAAAATGTAAAAAACACAATGTTATAAGAATCACTATGTGTTGAATCAAATTTTTTTCTTCTATTAAATGTAATTAGATTAAAGAAAACTTCCCAAAATTCAATAAAATTTTGTTTAGTTGGTAATATTTTTTTATATGGTTTCTCAAAGTTAGAGAAAAGATATAAATATCCAATTAATATTGCTGTTACATCAAAGATAATTGCAGCAATAAAATGTCCCCATCTGTTCCAAGCCATTACATACTTATCCACAGCAGGATCAGCAATAAATGATTGGTAATAAGGGTGACCTATATATAAACCGGTTGCAACTGCAACAATCATACAAAACGCATTCGTCCAGTGAATCGTTCGCATGATTGGAGTCATTCTCTCAACCCTTTTCATTTTAGGCACGGCTTGTTCCTCCAACTGGATCTACTTTATAAACACCTAATTCTTTACCATTTGTATCAATAATATGCACAGCACAAGCAATACAAGGGTCAAAACTATGAACTGTTCTTAAAATTTCAAGTGGTTGGTCTGGATTTGCTACTTTTGTACCAATTAATGATGATTCATAAGCACCTAATCTTCCTTTATAATCTCTAGGAGCTGCATTCCAAGTTGATGGAACAACTGCTTGATAGTTTAACACTTTCCCATCTTTGATTTTAACCCAATGCCCTAAAGCACCTCTTGGAGCTTCTGCCATACCAAAACCTTGAGTATCTGCTGAAACATTGTCAAAGTTAAACTCTGTCCAAGTTGATAAATCACCATGTGCTACATTTGAAGCTAATTCGTCAATCCACTCCATCATAACATCTGCCATAAGTTCAGACTCAATAGCTCTTGCTGCTGTTCTACCAACTGTTGAGAACAATACTTTTGTTGGTAAGTTTCCATTTTTTAAGAATGTAGTTACATATTTTGTAATTCTTTCATCACCTTTAGCAACACCAACTATCATACGTGCAAGTGGTCCAACTTCCATTCTTTCATCATCATAAAGTGGAGATTTAATCCAAGAATATTTATTTTCAGTATCTAAATAAGCGATATTATTTTCTTTTTTACCAAATCCTGTATAGTTTGGATTTGTAACTCCATCAAATGGATGTAAGTTAGTATTACCTTCATACCAAGCATGAGTAACATCTTCTGTAATTTTTGTTTGGTCAATTTCAAAAACTTTAGATAAATCTCTATTTTTAACAATTCCTGAAGGGAATAGTTTTGAAGCTTCATAAAATGGTAAATCATCCATTCTAAAATCTCCATAAGTCATATAGTTTCCTAAACCACCACCAATACCTTCTAAGGCTTCATCAGCATACATAGTTCCAGCCATATAAACATCTGGTAAGTATGCTTCTTTGATAAATTTGCTACTTGTTTTAAGTAATTGTTTAAACTCAGCAATTCTTGCAGGATTTTTAATATCTTGAACACAAGTTACACCTCCAACAACAAATGATTGAGGATGTGGATTTTTACCACCAAAAATAGCCATCATCTTAGCCATATCCCTTTGGATTTCAAGTGCATCTAAATAGTGTGATAAACCAATTAAATTTTGCTCAGGAGTTAGTTTAAACCCTTTAGAACCCCAATAAGCATTTCCAAATACACCAAGTCTTCCTTGTTTAACATATCTAGTTACTCTTTCTTGAACTGCTGCATAAACATCTTCACTAGCATTCCAAGGTCTATGACCAGATGCTTTAGCCCATTTTTGAGCTTCAGCAACTGCAGCTTTTGGATCAGCTTCCAATGCTTTTGTAATATCAACCCAGTCAAGTGCATGTAAATGGTAAAAATGAACAACATGGTCATGTAAATATAAAGCACCTTGAATTAAATTTCTAACCAATCTTGCATTTTTAGGAATTGTAATATTAAATGCATGCTCAACAGCTTCAATACTTCTTTGGTAGTGAGTTCCTGTACAAACCCCACAAATTCTCATAGCTAAAAGTCCACAATCTCTTGGGTCTCTTCCTTTTAATATTGTTTCAATTCCTCTAAACATTGTAGAAGAAGAGTATGCATCAGTTACAACATTGTTTTCATCTATAATCGCTTCAATTCTAAGATGTCCTTCAATTCTTGTAATTGGATCAATTACTAAGTGTTTTTTTGCCATTATTTTTCTTCCCCTTCATTTGATTTTTTTCCTGCAACTGCACTTGCTACTGCATGAACCCCAATACCAACAGCTGTTGCTGTTAGTAAACCTAAACCAAACTCATCTACAGTTTTTTCAACTCCACCAGTTGGTGCTTTAATTTTTGCATCAGCCATTGGTCTTTCATAAGCATATTTATCCCAAAAATCAGGCTCAGAACATCCAATACATCCACGTCCTACTCCAATTGGCCAGTTTGTACCTTCGTTGTATCTAATAATAGAACAGTTATTAAAAGTCATAGGCCCTTTACAACCAACTTTATATAAACACCAGTTGTTTTTAGCACCTTCATCACCCCACTCTTCTACATATTCACCAGCATCAAAGTGTGCTCTTCTCTCACAGTTATCATGAATTCTATAACCAAATGCGAACTTAGGTCTTAATAATGAATCAAGCTCAGGAATTTGACCTGTTAATACATAATGTAAAATTACTCCAACCATATTTGCAGGATTTGCAGGACATGCTGGAATATTTACTATTGGCTTACCTTTTACTAAGTCCATAACTCCAACAGCACCTGTTGGATTTGGAGAAGCAGCTGGAATTCCACCAAATGTAGCACATGTTCCCACTGCAACAACTGCAGCTGCGTGTTTAGACATTCTAATTAAGTGATCATGGAAAGTTTCACCCATAGCACCTATTGTTCCATATTGACCATTCATTCCCATTGGAATTGCACCTTCAACAAACAATAAGTATTTATCTTTAAAGTGTTCAGCTGCTTCTTCTAATTGCTTATCAGCATCATGTCCAGCAGCAGCTTGTAGTGTTTCGTGAAATTCTAAAGAAAGAACATCAAAAAGTAAGTCATCAACAGTAGGTGCAGCACTTCTTAAAAGTGCTTCAGAGTTTCCAGCACAATCTTGTAACTCAATCCAAATTACAGGAACTCTATTCATAAGCTCAGTTGCTTCTGCAACAAGAGGAGCAAACATAGGAGGTAGCATAAGTGTTGCAGTTGTTGCACTAACCCACTTCATGAAATCTCTTCTATTAACACCTTCACTATCAATTACATCCATTAAATCAATATCTTTAAGCGGTTCTTGAGCTCTTAAACTTGATAAACGTTTTTTTGCATTATCAAATAAAGTGTTATAGTATTCTTCACCTTTATTTGTTTCAACTCTTCCTGATTTTTGGGTAAAAACTTTTTTTACCATATCTGACGAATCAATCATATGTTACTCTCCTTTATTAAAATGAATATTCATTTACTTATTCTAAACTTATCAACATAAAACTTATTGTTAACTTAATTCAAAAGCCCTAAAAATAGCATTAAGATAGCTTTTATTATTTTATAGTAATTGATAGTAATTCTTATCTTCGATTATTAGGATTGTTTTATAAATGAACATTCATTATTAGATTCAAAATGCTAAATAAAACTAATTTTGATAAAAAAATTAATGTGTTACAAAAATAAACAGTATTTAAAAGAAAGAAGTTTATACTCAAAATGAGTAAGAGTATTTTTGTATAAAATAAAATAGGAGTGCAAATTATTTTAGCACTCCTATTTATATTTTAATTAAAGATATTTTTCTAGTATTTACCAACGAACTCTTTTTCATTTGTATCTTCAACTATCAAAGTTGCAATATTATTTGTTTCTTCTGCAATTTGATGTGTGTGATTTGATACTTGAACATTTAATTGAGTTTGCTGGTCAAGCTGATTTACTGTATCAGTAATTTGCTCAATAGCCTGTTGTTGTTCATTTGATGAAGTTTGAATATCACTAATCAGTTTTGTAGTTTTTTCTATATTTCCACTTAATTTATCATATCCAACAATCATAGAATCAGCAATAAGTTTACCTTCATCTGCTTTACTACTTGCAGTTTCAACTAACTCTTTAATCTCTTTAGCAGCTTCAGCACTTCTATTTGCTAGATTTCTCACTTCTGCTGCAACAACTGCAAAACCTTTTCCAGCTTCACCCGCAGTTGCTGCCTCAACTGCTGCATTTAAACTTAAAATATTTGTTTGAAATGCAATTTGATCAATTACTGAAATAGCTTCATTAATAAAATTAACTTGAGAGTTTATTTCAGCCATTGCTTCAGTAGTTTTTCTTGCATAATTTTGCCCTTCGCTTGAAGATTCTGATAATTCCTTAGCATATACTGACATTTCAGATACATTTAGTGTATTTCCTCTTACATTCTCAGTAATTTGTGTTAAAGCAGCTGCTGTTTCTTCTAAAGCTGCAGCTGTTTTTGTCGAGTTATTATTTAAAGTATCAACATTTTCTAATAATGATTTTGAACTATTCTGTAAAGTTAATCCATTTGATTTACTTTGTATTAACATTTGTGTTGTTGAATCAGCCACAGAATTAATACCTAATGATAGTTTTAATAAATGACCTTTTAACTCATTTGTAACTACTTTATTTGTATAGTCATATTTTGAATAAGAGTCAACAATATTTAAAATATTATCAATATTTAATTCTAAGTTTATAGCCATTTTATTTAAAAGGCTAGTTAATTCATTTAAAGCTGGGTTATTTGATTGTTCTGTAACTCTTTGAGATAAATCACCTTGTTCAAAATTAGTTAATACTTGAATTGTATTTTCTATTACTTTTTTATCTTCTTCAATCTCATTTTTTGTTTTTGTAATATTTTCATTTACTACTTTTGCCATCATTCCTATTTCATCATAAGCGCTAATAGTCACAAGTTGTGCATCTTCTTTTTCTTTGTTTAAATATTCAAAGAAAGATATTAATCCATTTTCTAAATTTTTTATAGGATTAATTACAACTTTATTCATTAAAAAGATTATAGAAACTATTAAAATAGCCATAATTATTGAGATAATGATTAATGCAATATCAATAAGCTTTTTAGCATTATCAATCTCTTTATTAACAACACTTAACGGTTTAGAAATTAATGCAATACCAATATTTTTACCATTGAAATCTTTTATATAATCATATGTATAAAAATATTTACTACTTGTTAGAAATGAATCTTTTAATAATTGTTTTATATTAATATTTTGTGCATCTGCTAAAACATCTTTGTTTATAAAACTTTGAGATACAATATAATTTTGTATCATTTTACTTTCTTTTGATTTTTTAGAAATTAAAGATTTATCAACAAGAAGTATAAAACTATCTTTTGTTTTATCAAATATTTTTGCTACTGAATCAATATTTTGAATAAGTTCTAATGAGCCAATATAACTATCCCCTAGTCTTCTTGGGTCAAGAACAGGAACAATAGAATTAAGAGTTAGTCCTGATTCACTAATTTCAAAACTATTAACTGGTTTTACTGTTTCTTTTACTTTATTGATTGTTAATCTAGACTCACTTAAGTCTTCATCCTCATTTTCAGGCTCTGGATCCCAAACTTTTAGAAATGATGTAACATCAGCTCTATGAACATGTATTCTCATATCCTTATAATTTGTGTTGTTCTTATAATTATCATTTACAGATGAAAATATTTCAAACCCCATACCTTTATCATCATCATTTAAAGCAACTTTTAAATCAGCATTAGAAGATAATGCAATTGCATTTGAAATTCCAATATCTAATTTAGCAGCAATTCTATTTTTAGACAATGTTACTAACTCATCTTTTGTTTTAATATAAGTTTCAGTTGTTGCTTGATTAGCAAACCAGTTTAAAATAATAAAACTTGATGTTAATGCTATAATTGAAATAATAATTATCAAATAGATAACTTTTTTTCCTATTGTTAAATTTTTGATGACAACTCCTTTTTTTGAAGTTATTTTATCATGTCATTATAGCTTGGTTATAGCTAAAGTGGCTATATAATAGGAGTATTATAGGTTTATAAAAATTAAAAATATTATTATTTTGTTTTTTCTTTAAAACTGTATATTAACTATACTAAAATATCAGTGGGTAGTACAAACAGAACAAACATCAAAACTACGTAATACTATTTTTGCTATTTGTATTGAATCAGAACCAATTATTGCTTTTTGAGCAACTCCTTTTTGATCTTTATTTTGAGGTCCTAAATTCCATACAGTAGGAGTTATCACATCATATTTTTTTATTTTACCTTTTTCAATAGTAATATTATGATATAAAGATCCTCTACAAGCTTCAACGACTGATAAACCTTGAGCATAATCTATATCTTTTAAAGAAACTTTTGGTTCAATAAAAGACTCTTGAGAAATATCAATTTTAGAAATAAGTCTTTTTGTATCTAATAATAAATGAGCCATTTCATCAACTCTTGATAATACTCTTGTAAAAACAGAATCATCATAAGTCTTGTGAACTTCTTTCATAAACTTTCTATTTGAGATAATAGCTCTTGCTAATGGTCCTGTTTCATAGAAATTATTATCATAACTTACTGATTTTGACCAAGTATGCTTAGAAGAATGATTAGTTTTATCATTCACTAGAAAAGTATGTATATCACTCTCTTTTATTTTAGAAAAATCTATTTTATTAGTTAGTCTTGTTCTTATTTTTCCACTATTAAATAAATCTGACTCGCCTAAAGATATAAATCTATCATAGGATTTACCAATAGTTTCCAATGAATATTTAAATGATAGATCTTTAAAATATTTTAAATCTTTTTCAAATAAATCTAAATTATCAATACTTGAAAATGATAAATATCTCTCAAAATCTATTCCTGTCATTGAGTTTTCAAAAAATCTAATTGCTCCATCTAAATAATTTTGCATAGTAGTTAAATCAAGTAAAGTTGGATCACTCATAACTCCACCTGGAATCATGTAAGAAGTATGAGGCCATTGCCCTCCTATAATTGCTAGTGATTTAATTGTTTCACTAGCAGTCTTACAAGCTTCTAGCCATCTTGTTCCTTTTAGAGGTGTATATATATTTAAATCATTTGTATCAAGCTTTATAATATCAGGTAAAATAAACATATAAAACCATTTAATATGAGAATCAATAATTTCAATAATCAAGCCAAGTTCTCTAAGTATTTTTGCTTTATTTGTTACTTCAAGTTCAATACC
>Ga0193961_1000505_pt1 | contig 15007 bp, 10 predicted proteins | sample FB_4_MG_FD_140371 | JGI IMG/M metagenome (GOLD analysis project Ga0193961, IMG submission 140371) | Microbial mat bacterial communities from the Broadkill River, Lewes, Delaware, United States - FB_4_MG | ecosystem: Environmental > Aquatic > Freshwater > River > Microbial mats | place: USA...
CTACCGATTTTATCTTATCATATTTAATTTCTTATATTCAAGCTATTTCTTGATTTAAAGACTTTTAAAAATATTCTGATTATTAATAATCAATAAATCACTTACCTACTTATTCCATTTAAATTTTGAAAATATTTATAAATAAAAAACACTTAACCTCAATATATATTGAAACTAAGCGCTTAACTTACAAATATTAATGTCTTGAAATATCTCTATGATATAAAGAAACTTCTTTGTATTCATTCTGTAAATAATTTGATAATTTATTTGCTATAGTTACAGACCTATGTTTCCCACCAGTACAGCCAATTGCGATTACCAATTGTGATTTACTTTCTTTAATATAATTTGGAATTAAAAAGTTAAGCATCCCTATTAATTTATCTAGAAACTCTCCTGCTTCATTATAGCTCATAACATATTCTTGAACTTCACTATCTTGACCTGTTTTGCATTTTAATTTTTCAATATAATATGGATTAGGTAAAAACCTAACATCAAACACTAAATCTGCTTCTAATGGAATCCCATATTTAAAACCAAAACTCATTACTGAAAGAAGTAGTTCCTTTTCTCCTGTTTCTATTTCAAAAATATTTTTTATTTCATTTTTTAAAAACCCTAATGTAAAATTATCTGTTCTAAGATAGTAGTCTGCTTTTGATTTAATACCTTCTAAAATTTTTCTTTCTTCTAAAATACCTTCTTGTATACTTTTTTTACTAAGTGGATGAGGTCTTCTTAATTCTTTAAATCTTTTAATTAAAACCTCATCTTTTGCATCTAGGAAAAGAATTTTATATCCCACGCCCTTTTTTGTAAGCATTTCTAAATGTTGAAAAGATTCTTCAAAAAAACTTCCACTTCTTATATCCATAACTATTGCCACTTTTTTTTGTCTATGTCCTGAATCAAAATACAATTCAACAAACTTACTTAATAAAACTGGAGGAACATTATCCATACAATAATATCCTAAGTCCTCCATGACTTTAATTGCCTGAGATTTTCCGGCGCCTGACAATCCTGTCACAACAACCATTTCCATTTTATCTCCTCCTAAAATCCTATCATTCTTATTTCTGTTTCAAGTCTAACATTATGAATATCCAATACAGTTTTTTGAATAACTTGAATTAAAGTTTTTACTTCATTCGCCGATGCATTTCCTACGTTTACAATAAAACCACAATGCTTAGCTGAAACCTGCGCATCTCCAAATCTAAGTCCCTTTAATCCACATGATTCTACTAATTGTCCAGTATAAAATCCTTCTGGTCTTTTAAATGTAGAACCTGCACTCGGTAAATTTACTGGCTGTTTAGAAATTCTCAGTTTATCATATTCATCCATTTTAGCTTTTATTTTATTCTTATTTCCTCTTTTTAGCCTAAGTTTTATTTCTAATACAATCATATCTTCATTAAGAACTATACTATTTCTATAGCTAAATTTCATTTGTTGATTATTAAGTTTCCTAATTTTCCCCTCGTTAGTCAAACAAAGCGCTTCTTCGAAAATATCTTTCATTTCTCCGCCATATGCTCCTGCATTCATGGCAATTGCACCACCAACACTCCCTGGAATACCACTTGCGAATTCAAGTCCCTTAAGACCTTCTTTTTGTGCCCTCTTTGAAACACTAGATAGAAGCGCTCCTCCTTGAACAATAATATTTTCATCTTCTACTCTAACTTTAGAAAAATCATTTCCTAATTTAATAACTGGCAAATCTATTCCTTCGTCAGAAATCAACAAATTAGATCCATTACCCATAACAAAAAAATTCTGATTAAATCTATTTAATAAATCTATTATAGTTTGAAGTTTTTGAACACTTTTCACAGTAATTAAATATGGGGTTTTGCCTCCAATTTTAAAAAAACAGTGATTTTTTAAAGGTTCATCTTTAATATAATCATCTTTATCTAATACATTCTCTATCATTTCTCTAATTTCTTTTAACATACTTACCTCTTTAATTTATATATTCACAAAAATACTCAAGCAATTTCTTATAATCCTTTTTACATAATATATGATGATTTCCAATACTTTTTGTCAAAAAATAGTTGATAGGTTCATCTAATTTAACTTTCACTTGTGTTCTGCTTAAAAAAGGCTCATTTAAATTATCTAATATATCTACTCCACTAACAAAATATTCTTTTAAATCTCCTGATAATTTAAATATTGTTCCTCTACCTCTTTTAATTTTTCCTTTAAGTCCAATACTTTTACCACTTTCAAAATGAGTTAAAAATTGAATGTTTTTTGCCATGTTATATGGAAGCGTAGAATGAGCTAATATAACTTCATTGTTGTTTACTATCAATTTACACGGATTAGCTTCAAATACTGGTTGACTAGTAATATGATGCATAATATACATCGATAACACACTACTTAAATCGCCTTCAGAACCAGCTACTATACCTTCTTTATTTAATAATGAAAGAGCCAAACTATCACTTGTATTTAGTAATTCTAAAAAATCATAACTTGCAACAGTCATTCCGTTTAATTTAAATTCATACGCAATATTTTCCAACACTTCATACATTCTTAAAGCATCTAATAATTCTTTTTTGTTTTTCCATTTCATCTCTAAATCACAATAGTATGGATTTAATTTTCCTGTAGCTTTTTTAAATGCATCTATAACTCTTTGCTCTGAAATTTCAACAAATGAAATTCCAAGTTTATCCTTTATTCTATTTTTATCAACATCACTTGCAATAAGCCAATTTGCTGAATTACCAACAATTCCAATATTTGAATTTTTGATTTGTTTTTTTGCAGAAAAAATTTTATCTAATGCCTTAATCCTATTAACCATATATATTTCTTCACCATGTATTATTTCAGCATCAAATCCTTTTTTCCTAATATAATAAGATATTTCAAGTGCAGCTGCTAATGCACTTCTCCTATCCGGAGTAAGCAAAATATATGGCGGTTTTAGTTTAGAAAATAATTCCTTAAAATCTCCTTCAACTCCGCCAGATCTTATAAAAATAATAGGTAATTCTACAGATGTTATACTATTTTTATCAATTTTTTTAAAGGGTTTTTGAAGATGCTCTGATAAATAATTTAAAAATTTTTCATCTCGTTTATCCATTTCTTCTGAATTAAAAACTTTCTTAATTAATGGTAATATTCCTATAGTCATTTGCAACACCTCACTTTATATACTTACATATATATATACCCTATAAAATTGCAAATTCACTTATAATTATAGCTTATTATTTCAAAAATCAAAAGAGTAATATTAGAAAAGCGCTTCGCATTTTGCGAAGCGCTTTTATTTTTTATATTAATATTCTAACTCAGCCATACGCTTATAAGAAGCATAACGCTCATTTGCAGCTTCTTCAGCTCTTGCAAATAATTGATCTGCAATTTCTGGGAAAGTTTTTTGAAGTGAAGTATAACGAACTTCTCCTTGTAAGAATTCTTGGAATTTACCATTTGGTTCTTTAGAATCCAATACAAAAGGATTTTTACCCTCTTTCTCCATTTCAGGATTGAAACGATATAAATGCCAATATCCTGTTTCAACAGCAAGTTTTTCTTGCTCTTGAGTTTTACCCATTCCCTTGCGTATACCATGATTAATACATGGAGCATATGCAATAATTAATGATGGGCCATCATATTTTTCAGCTTCAATCAAAGCTTTCATAAATTGATTTTTATTAGCTCCCATAGCAACTTGTGCTACATAAACATATCCATATGTTGTAGCCATAAGACCTAAATCTTTTTTCTTAATTTTCTTTCCTGATGCTGCAAATTTTGCAACTGCTGCTGTTGGAGTAGCTTTTGAAGATTGACCGCCTGTATTTGAATAAACCTCAGTATCAAATACTAAAACATTAACATTTTGACCTGATGCAAGAACATGGTCTAATCCACCATAACCGATGTCATATGCCCAACCATCTCCACCAACAATCCATACAGATTTTTTAACAAGATAATCTTTTTTATCTAAAATACGTTTTAACATTAAGTTACATTCTTCACAACCTAAATCTTTTCCTGCAAGATCCATAACTTTTGCAGATGCAATTTTAGATGTTGTCGCATCATCTTGACCTTCTAACCAAGAATTTAATACTTCTTTAACTCCAGCATCAATATTTTTCTCAACTAAAGAATTCATAGTCATTCTAATAAACTCTCTATTTTGTTTAACTGCTAAAGACATTCCATAACCATACTCAGCATTATCTTCAAATAAAGAGTTTGCCCAAGCTGGTCCTTTTCCTTCTGCATTTTTACAATATGGAGTTGCTGGCGCAGATGCTCCCCAAATTGAAGAACAACCTGTAGCATTTGCTACAATCATTCTATCTCCAAATAATTGAGTTACAACTTTCATATATGGAGTTTCTCCACAACCTGCACAGGCTCCTGAGAATTCCATCAATGGTTGTGCAAACTGACTTCCTTTAACAGTATTTTTTGCCATCAACTGATCTTTATAAGTTACTTTCTGAGCAAGATAATCCCAATTTGGAACTTCTTCATCAACTTGAGTTCCCAAAGGTTTCATTTCTAATGCACCTTTTGGACAAATATCAGCACAGTTTCCGCAACCTGTACAATCTAATGTTGAAACTTGTATTTTATATTGTAAATTTTCTAATCCTTTACCCATTGCTTTTAATGTTTTTATTCCTTCTGGAGCATCTTTCATCTCATTTTCATCTAATAAGAATGGACGAATTGCTGCATGTGGACAAACAAAAGCACATTGATTACATTGAATACAATTATCTTGTTTCCATTCTGGAACATTTACTGCAATACCGCGTTTTTCAAACGCTGTGCTTCCTGAATCAAAAGTACCATCTTCACGACCATCAAATGCACTAACTGGGAGTGAATCTCCTTCTAATTTAGCAATTGGGCGTAGAATATCTTTAATAAACTTAGGTTCATCTTTTTCTTCACCACAGCAGCATGTCCCGCAACATCCAGTTTCTTTCCATGATTCAGGAACTTCAACTTTAACTAATCTATCTGCACCTGCATCAACTGCTTTATAATTCATAGCTACAATATCTTCACCTTTTTTACCATATGATTTTTCAATTGCTTTTTTCATATTCTTAACAGCATCAGCATAAGGAATAACATCTGCTAATTTAAAGAATGCAGATTGTAAAATTGTATTTGTACGATTTCCTAATCCAATTTCTGCAGCCAATTTAATACCATCAATTATATAGAACTGAATATCGTTATTAGCAATATATCTTTTCATTTCTGTAGGTAATTGAGTTTCTAATTCTTCTACCGACCAGATTGTATTTAATAAGAAAATACCACCTTTTTTAAGATCTTTAAGCATATCATACTGTCTAACATATGCTTGAGTTGAACAAGAAACAAAATCTGCCTCTTGAATCAAATACGTTGATTTAATTGGTTTTTCTCCAAAACGTAAGTTAGAAACTGTTACGCCACCTGATTTTTTAGAATCATAAGAGAAATATCCTTGTGCATATAAATCTGTATTATCTCCAATAATTTTAATAGAGTTTTTATTTGCTCCAACCGTACCATCTGAACCAAGTCCCCAGAATTTGCAACGTTTTGTTCCTGGTACTGCTGTAACAATTTTATCATTCACTGGAAGTGAAAGTTTTGTTACATCATCTTCAATACCAACAGTAAAGCTATTCATTGGCTTTTCTTGCTCTAAATTATCAAATACAGCCTTAATATGTGATGGAGTAGTATCCTTTGAACCTAATCCATAACGTCCTCCAACAATAATTGGGGCGTTATCTTTATCATAGAACATATTACGAATATCTAAGTATAAAGGTTCTCCCATTGCTCCAATTTCTTTGGTACGATCTAAAATAGCCATACGTTTTACTGACTTAGGAAGTGCTTGCATAAAATATTTTTCTGAAAAAGGTCTATAAAGATGAACTTTAATTACACCATATTTATTGCCTTTTGCATTTAAATAATCAATAGTTTCTTCAATTGTCTCAGTTACAGAACCCATTGCAACAATTATATTTTCTGCATCTTCTGCACCATAATAATTAAATGGTTTATATGTTCTACCTACTAACTGTGATATCTCTCCCATGTACTTATTAACTACATCTGGAATATCTGTATAGAATTTATTAGAAGCTTCTTTCGCTTGGAAGAAAATATCTGGATTTTGAGCTGTACCTCTAGTTACAGGATGCTCAGGATTTAATGCATTATCTTTAAATCTTTGAACTGCATCAAAATCTGTTAAACGAGCAAACTCTTCATAGTCAATCACTTCTATTTTTTGAATCTCATGTGATGTTCTAAATCCATCAAAGAAATGGACAAAAGGAATGCGTGTTTCAATTGAAGTTAAGTGAGCAATTCCACCTAAATCAGCAACTTCCTGAACTGAACCTGATGCTAAAAATGCAAATCCAGTTTGACGTGCTGCCATAACATCTGAGTGATCTCCAAATATTGAAAGCGCATGACCTGCTAATGCACGTGCACTAACATGGAACACACCAGGTAATAACTCTCCAGCTATTTTATACATATTAGGAATCATAAGGAGTAAACCTTGTGAAGCTGTATATGTTGTTGTTAACGAACCCGCTGCTAAAGATCCGTGAACAGCGCCTGAAGCACCACCCTCTGATTGAAGTTCTGCCACCATTACTTCTTGACCAAAAATATTTTTTTGACCATGTGCCGCCCATTCATCTGCATATTCTGCCATTGGCGACGAAGGAGTTATTGGATATATTGCTGCCACTTCTGTAAACGCATATGACACATATGCAGCCGCTGTATTTCCATCCATTGTTTTCATCTGTTTTTTCATGCATCTTACCTCCTACTACTTTTATTTATTGCTAAGCTCTAAAGCCTGTTGACCATCTATTAGTATATTAAACTATAAGGATTTCGTCAACAAAATAACATGCAACAATCCTTGCATTTGCAATGTTTTTTTGAAAGATTAATTGCGATATTCACTCAATATTGACGCACCAATGATGCCTGCTCTATTCCCCCATTTTGCAATCGCAATTTCCACATCATTTTTGTTAAAAAAACCCAATTGACTAGATATATTTCTTTCAATTGAATTTAATAATTTATCTTTTGCTCCTGATAATCCTCCACCTATAATTACGCATTCCGGATTAAAGCATTGTATTAAATTTCCAATTCCAACTGCCAAGTAATATCCTACCCTCTCAATTGCTTTTTTAGAAATTGTATCTTCTGATTCAAAAATTTGTTTTGCACTTTTAACCCTTGTGCTAATTTGATTTTTATCATATAAATTTTGTGCATATCTAATTATTCCAGTTGCAGAAACAAAAGATTCTAAACACCCATATTTACCACAATTACATCTATTTTTATTTTCTCCTACGTAAATATGTCCAAATTCGGTTCCATAGCCTCTTGAACCCTTTAGTAGTTTACCATCTACTATTGCTGCCCCACCAACTCCAGTCCCTAAAGTTAACATAATAACATCTGAATACCCTTTTGCATTTCCAAACGCATACTCAGCTAATAATGCTATATTCGCATCATTTTCTACATATGTTTTAATACCTGTCTTAAATTCAATATCTTTACCTAACGTGACATTTTTCCAAAATAAATTTGGACAATTTTTAACGATTTCGCCATTTTTATCAACTATTCCTGGAACTCCTATGCCAATTGAATCTATTTTATATTTTTCCTTTATTATCAAAACTTGACTTATAATATTATTAACAATTAATAAATACCCATCATTTACCTTTGTATCAAAAGAAAAGGACTCAATTATTTTTCCCTCATTAGATACAATTCCATATTTTATAGTTGTTCCTCCTATATCTATACCCAATCGCATACCAAATCTCCATTCTTTTTACTTAGATAAATTTTCAAGTAATTTTTCATTTAGTTTTTCAGCCGAATTATATCCCGCTTCCTTTTGCCTATAGTTTCTAGCAGCCACTTCAATAAGCATGGCTATATTTCTACCTGGTTTAATAGGTAACACTGAATATCCTACGGAAATATCTAAAATTTCTTCAAATTTTTCATCTAAACCTAACCTATCGTATTCTTTGTTTTTTTTCCAAGTTTCTAACTTAATAATATAATCAATAATCATATTATTCCTAACCGAACCATATCCATATAAATGAGCTATATCTAATATTCCTAAGCCTCTCACTTCTAAAAAATTTTGAATTAATTCTGGCGCAGAACCAATTAGTTTACTTTCCATTCTTTTTATTATAACTACATCATCCGCAATAAGACGATGTCCTCTTTTAATTAATTCTAAGGCTGTTTCACTTTTGCCAACGCCACTTTCTCCTATTATCAATATTCCAACACCATAAACATCTACTAATACCCCATGTCTTTGAACATTTTCAGCTAAAAGTTCATATAAATAATGTGTCATTTTATGCATAAATGTTCCTGATGGTAATGGACTACAAAACAATGGAACTTTATATTTATTAGCATATTCCACGAGTTTATCAAAGGCTTTTAATTCTCTAGTCAATATAATTGCAGGCGGTTTTCTTTTGCACAATTCTTCTAACCGCTGATTTTGTAAAGTTTTATCAAATGTATTAAGTAAATGCCACTCTGCATTACCTAATAACTGAATTCTTTTTTCATTAAAGTAATAATAATAACCCGTTAAAAAAAGTCCGGAACGATTTACAGTATGTTCTTCGAGGTTAATCATAGCTTTTTTATCCTCTGTTAAACACTTTAGCCCTAATCTAATCATAAATTGCGAAATTGAAACTATTGCCATTTCTTACCTCCTTCTCTTATTTTATTTATTACTATTTTTATGATAATGATAATAAATATTTTCTGCTGCTTTCCTATTAATACCACTTACTTGTTCTAAAACTTCGATTTTTGTGGTTTTTATTGTTTGAATATCTCCCAGTGCTAAAAGAAGAGCTTTTCTTCTTGTCGGTCCAATTCCCTTTATTTCTTCTAATTCTGATTTAAAAATCTTATTACTCCTTAAATTTCTATGATACGTAATTGCAAATCTATGTGCTTCATCTTGTATTTGTGTAATTAACCTAAAAACATCTGGAAATACTTTTATATCATACTCCTTATTTTCATATATTAATGCTCTTGTTCTATGTCTATCGTCTTTTACCATCCCACATACTGGCAATTTAATATTTAAAATTCTTAATGCATCTTTTGCTACTTCAACATGTCCCTTCCCACCATCAATTAGCAATAATTTAGGAAAACTGGCAAAACTTCCTCCAATTTTATTTTCCCTATCTTCTAAACCATGCGAAAATCTTCTTAGTAATATTTCTTTCATGCTACTATAATCATCTGGTCCAGAGACATTTTTTATTTTAAATCTTCTATAATCTGAAGGTTTTTTAACACCATTTACAAAAACAACCATTGAACCTACTGAATTTTGCCCTTGTGTATTGGATATATCATATGCTTCTACTCTATCTAATTTTTCTTCTAATTTAAGTATCTCTGCAATTTTCTCCATTGCTCCAACACTTTTTTTCAATTTTTTCTTATATGCTTCGCCATGTTTAAACACCTGATCAAATGCATTTTTTTTAACCATTTGCATCAAATGATATTTTTCACCCTTTTTAGGCACTAAAAACTGAACTTTTATATTATGTGTTTCACTTAACCACTTTTCAAAAAGTTCCCTTTCTTCAAATTCATTTTGAACATAAATAGTCTTTGGAACATAAGTCATTTCTCCATAAAACTGCTTAATAAAAGCATTAATAAGATTCCCTTCATTTTCATCTTCAACATCAGCTAAGATAAAATATTCTTTACCTAGTATCTTTCCTCCCCTGATAAAGAAAACTTCTACACATGCATCTTGCATATATTTAGCAACTCCGATTATATCGTAATCTTGCTCTTTTGTACTAACAACCTTTTGATCGATTAATAATACCTTTAAACTTTCAATTCTATCTCTATATTTCGCAGCCTCTTCGAATTTAAGTTCAGAAGACGCACTATACATTTTCTCTTTTAACATCTTGATTAACTGTTTTTCTTTTCCATCAATTAATTTCTGCGCCTCATAAATATATTCATTATACTTCGCTTCTTCTATATATCCTTGACATGGTGCTTTACATCTATGAATATAATAATTTAAACATGGTCTTTGAATAACTTTTTTACCAGTCAATTTTAAATTACATCTTCTTATTGGATATAATTCATGCAATATTTCAATAATATTTTTGACTGCATATCCGGAGGTAAATGGTCCATAATATTTCGCCCTATCTTTTGATAATTTTCTAACCTTAATTATTCTCGGATATTTTTCTTTAGTAATTTTTATATATGGATACTGTTTATCATCCTTTAATAAAGTATTATATCTTGGCCAATGTTTTTTTATTAAACTTGCCTCTAAAATCAACGCTTCCATTTCTGTATCAGTCATAATATATTCAAAATCATCTATTTTTGAAATCATAAGCTTAATTTTAGGAGCATGTTTATTATAATTTCTAAAATACTGTCTAACTCTATTTTTTAATACTTTTGCTTTTCCAACGTAAATTACAGTACCCGATACATCTCTCATAAGATAAACTCCTGGTTTATCAGGCAGTTTAGTTATTTTATCTTTAATTTGTTCCGAAAAATTTATATTATCCATAGTATCATCCTTTTCTTAACTTACTTATAATTGTAACTAAAATAATAAATATTTAAAAGAAAGAAAAGGATTTTTTTTAATCAGCATAGAAGTGTAACAAGAAGGAGGTATTATTATGAACAAAACACTTATACACGCACACCGAGGTGCTTCCTATTTTGCACCCGAAAATACTATGTCAGCTTTTAAAAAAGCTTTAGATGAAAAAGCCGATCTTATAGAACTTGATATTCATCAAAGCGCAGATGGTCATCTTGTAGTTATGCACGATGAAACATTAAATAGAACCAGCAATGGTTCTGGATTAATAAAATCCAAAACAAAAGATGAATTGCTTACCTATGATTGTGGATCTTGGTTTTCTGAAAATTATAAGAATGAAAAAATTCCATTTCTAGATGAAGTTTTAGAATGGGGGCAAAAAACAAATCTATCTTTCAATATTGAAATAAAGGTTGGCTCTAGATTTTATAATAATCTAGAACAACAATTATTAAATTGTATTAATAATTTTAATATGCATGATAGAGTCATTATTTCTTCATTTGACCATTATGCACTAAAAACAATTAGACAATTAGATAGTTCAATAAAAACTGGAATTTTATATACCGCTTCATTATATGATCCATGGAAATATGCACTTGAATTAGGAGCTAATGCTTTACATCCATATTTTTTAACTGTTGATCCTATTTTATTATCTGGTTGCATGAAAAATAAAATCCAAGTTAATCCATATACAATAAATGATGAACCTACTATTGAAAAACTGCTTAAAGCAAATGTTACAGGACTTATAACTAATAAACCTAAATTAGCTTATTCAATTAGGGATAAAATTCAAGGAGGAACTATTTAATGAACGATACATCTCGTTTAAATTATAAAAAAACCTTTATTTTAGGTTTTGGTTTTTTTGCTATAAGTTTAATATGGCAAATATACAACTACTATGTTCCCTTATTTTTACATGATTTTTTACCAGGAGAATTAACTAAAATTAACGGAGTTATGACCTTAGATAATCTTCTTGCTGTTACCCTTATACCATTTATTGGTTCTTTAAGTGATCGAACTAATACTCGTTTTGGTCGTCGTATGCCATTTTTATTAATTGGTATGCCTTTATCAGCATTATTTTTCCTATTTGTGCCTTATTTTTCAAAATTATATAATCCAAACCTACCACTGTTTTTAATCATAATTGGTGGATTATTAATTAGTATGGCAATTTATCGTTCTCCAACAATCGCCCTTATGCCTGATATTACTCCTCATGAACATCAAAGTAAAGCTAATGGAATAATAAATTTTATGGGTGGAATAGGTACTATATTTGCCCTCTTAGTAGGAGCAATTCTTTATAAAATGAATCCTAATTATCCTTTTATAATGACTTCTGTTTTAGTTTTATTTTCTCTATTTATGGTTTTTAAATTTATTAAAGAACCAATTAATAGTTCCGTTTCTGCAAAAGATGCAGAGGAACCTGTTGAAATGAGAAGTACTATAAAAGCAATTATTGAAAATAAGGATAAAACCGCACTATTTATTTTACTTGGAATATTCTTTTGGTTTGTAGCTTATCATGGTGTAGTTGCTACATTTAGTAATTATTGTGTTCATTTTTTAAATATTGATAGCGCAGATGGTGCTTTTTTCTTATCTATTATGAGTTTATCCTTTGTTATTATGGCTATTCCTAGTGGGTATATTGCAGCTAAACTAAAGAAAAAAAATGTTATCTTGATTGGTATTGCAGGAATGTTTATTAGCTTTATGCTTTTATCCTTATTGCGTCCCAATATGGCCATTATTCCTTTTAAGATTGCAATGATTCTTGTAATGGCTTTTGCAGGTGTATCTTGGGCATTTATTAATATTAACTCTTATCCACTGGTTGTAGAATTAGCTGGCAAAACAGCTATTGGAACTTATACTGGATTTTATTATTTTTCGTCTCAAATAGCTGCTATTTTGGGACCACTTTTATTGGGTATTTTTATAGACATTTCAGGATTTAAATTAATGTTTCCAATTGCAGCATTTTCATTCTTAATTGCTTTTTTCTTTATTTGGAGATCTAAACCTAAAAAATAGTAATAAAAAAGGCCTTCAAAATTTTTGAAGGCTTTTTTATATTTATGTTGAGTATATATTATATTCAACATCCATAGTATATTTTACACAATACAAGAGAGAGGGGTATGTATTGTGACTATGACTTATTCAAGATTTATTTCTTCTTTATTAAAAATCCTTAAACTATGATCTACATCTGGCTCTAATGCTTTTTTACCATATCTATCAACTTCTAAACGATCTTTAGGTCCATGACTTAAAGATGCTGCTCCACCAATACATCCTCCTCTACATGCCATACCTTCTATAAAATTCGCTTTCAATCTTCCAAATTTAGCTAGTTTAAGTGCCTTTTCACATTCTTCCATTCCATCACAATGCATTGCTGTAAGTGAATCCTTTTTATCTGGATAATGTTCTTCTAAGATATGATTTACAGCTTCTTCTAACCCTCCAGAACGAGCAAAAATACGTCCATAAAAAGATGCATTATTTAGTGGTGATTCTTCACACTTATCTAATTCAATACCTTTAGCATCCAACATAGCCGCTAATTCTTCAAAGGTCATAACATAGTCTACATCATCTTCTTTTTGTTCTTTCCATTCCCTTTTCTTCGCAGTACAAGGACCTATAAATACAACTTTTGCATCTTTATCAACATTTTTAATTAATCTTGCTATTGCCTTCATTGGTGAAATTGTATGTGAAACACTTGACATCAATTGTGGATATGCATTTTCAATATGTTTTACAAATGCTGGACAACAAGAACTGGTCATAAATGAATCTCCAGCTTCAATGCGTTCTAACCATTCTTTTGCTTCATGTTCTACAACAAAATCTGCTCCTAATGCCGCCTCAACAACATCATGAAACCCTAATTTTTTAATTCCATTTACCACTTGCTCTATAGAGGCATAAGTAAATTGGCTTGATATTGCAGGTGCAATTGTTGCATACACCCTTGTACCTTTTTTTGATTCTTTTAACAAATTTATAATATCAACAATATATGAACTATCCATTATTGCTCCAAAAGGACATTGATATACGCACGCCCCACATTGAATACATTTTGAATCGTCTATAACTGCTTTTTTATTTCCATCCAATGAAATTGCCCCTACCGGACAAGCTCTTCTACAAGGACGCATAACATCTGAAATTGCATTATAAGGACATGCCTGTTTACATTTTCCACATTCAACACATTTATTTTGATCTATATATGCTCTATGAGCTACAATTTTAATTGCTCCTACCGGACATACATCTTGACATCTATGTGCCAAACATCCCCTACAAGCTTCAGTCACAACATATCTATCAATTGGGCATGCATCACATGCACTGTCAATTACTTGTATTACGTTTTCTTCTGAATTTAATTCTCCCATTGCTAAAGAAACCCTATCTTTTGTTACTGCACGTTCTTTGTAAATACAACATCTTGTTGTAGCTTCGGGTCCTTTATCAATTATTTCTGGTATTTTATTATATTCTTCATCTAAAGAACCTTCAAAAGACATCTTGCTAACTTCCCGCAACACCTCATATTTTTTTAACTGAACTTGGCTTTCAAACTTTCTCATACGATCCCTCTTTTCATGTTTGTTAGTAATATTTAACGCAAACATACTTTCCTGCATCTTTAAGTATTTCAACTAATTTATCTACTTCCCTAAGTTTTATACTTAAATCCAATGGTAGATTTGGATTTTGATGTGCTGGATTTACCGCCTTGCCAACATACAATGTTAGATGAGTACAATCATCGATTAAAAGTCTGGCTAATCTGCTTGCTCCATCATTTCCCTCTATTTGAGCTCTTTCTTTTGCTCCACTTGAACTTTTAAGATATTCTCTTAAAATTTCAACTGTCTTGCTAATTGTAAGAACTCCTTCAGTAACTAAATCTATTCCCTTCATTATTCCAATAGGTGGTACTCTTTCTGTTGCCGTATCCATATCAACTTCTACTTCTTCTCCAATAACATTACCAACTATTTTTGCAGCTGTACCACCAGAAACTATTTTTTTCCCTTCAGCAGATAAAAAATCATTCATTAAAACACTATCATTTTCAGGGTTCTCAGGCGGACCTGTAAACATATTGATTCTTTCAGGCGCTCTCATTTTAATAGCTAAAACAGTTGTATCATCACCAGGTTTTTCCATATATAAGCAATTACA
>Ga0193961_1000508_pt1 | contig 14962 bp, 11 predicted proteins | sample FB_4_MG_FD_140371 | JGI IMG/M metagenome (GOLD analysis project Ga0193961, IMG submission 140371) | Microbial mat bacterial communities from the Broadkill River, Lewes, Delaware, United States - FB_4_MG | ecosystem: Environmental > Aquatic > Freshwater > River > Microbial mats | place: USA...
TATTGAATCAATAATGTTAAATGAAGCATGTTCTTCAGGCTGTGGTTCTTTTATTGAAACATTTGCTAATTCACTAAATTTTAAAGTAAGTGATTTTGCTAAAGCGGGAGTGAAAGCTAAAGCACCAGTTGATTTAGGAACAAGATGTACGGTATTTATGAATTCTAGAGTTAAACAATCACAAAAAGAAGGCGCAAGTGTTAACGATATATCTGCTGGTATAGCAGTATCTGTGGTTAAGAATGCTTTATTTAAAGTAATTAGATTTAAAAGTGCTGAGGATTTAGGACAAAAAATAGTTGTGCAAGGTGGTACTTTTTATAATGAAGCGGTTTTAAGAGCTTTTGAAAAAATAGTTGGAAGAGAAGTAATAAGACCAGATATTTCTGGAATTATGGGAGCTTTTGGTGCAGCTTTAATAGCAAAACAAAAAAATGAGAATGATTTTAAATCTACTTTGGTTAATTTAGAAGCCCTTGATAAATTTACTTACAAAACAAGTAAGGGTAGATGTAAATTATGTAGCAATCAATGTTTATTGACTATTAATCATTTTGAAGATGGAAGCAAGCATGTTTCTGGAAATAGATGTGAGCGTGGAGCGGGAGTTGATTCAAAAACAAAGGATCTTCCTAATATATATGCATATAAATATAAAAGAGTATTCGACTATAAGTCTTTATCAAAGAATGAAGCAAAAAGAGGCGAAATAGGAATACCAAGGGTATTAAATATGTATGAAGACTATCCATTTTGGCATACTTTTTTAACAAATCTAGGATTTAGTGTAGTAATATCATCTAGATCAACTAAAAAAATATATGAAAAAGGCATGGATAGTATTCCATCGGAATCAGAGTGTTATCCAGCTAAAATTGCACATGGTCATATAGTTGATTTAATAGATAAAGGTATAAAAACAATATTTTACCCATGTATCCCATATAACATTAATGAAGATAAAACGGCAGGGAATCATTATAATTGCCCAATAGTAACATCATATCCTGAAAATATTTCGGCAAATATGGAAGAATTAAAAGAAAATGATATTAAATTTTTAAAACCTTTTTTACCGATTAATAATCCAAAGAGAATGTATAAAAGATTAAAAGAGGAATTAAGTGATTATGATATTGCAAATTTTGAATTAAAAAAAGCTCTTGACCTTGCATATATTGAATTGGACAAATATAAAGAAGATGTTAGAAAAACAGGTGAAGAATATTTAAAATATATAGATGATAATAATATTAAGGGAATAGTTTTAGCTGGAAGACCATATCATATAGATCCAGAAATAAATCACGGTATACCGGAGATGATTAGATCGTATGGGTATGTAGTTTTATCTGAAGATTGTATAGCTCATTTAGAAGAGGTAGAAAGACCTATAAGGGTTGTTGATCAGTGGATGTATCATACTAGATTATATAGAGCCGCAGCATATGTAGCTAGAAAGAAAAATCTAGAGTTAATTCAATTAAATTCTTTTGGATGTGGACTAGATGCAGTTACAACAGATCAAACACATGAGATACTAGCTCAATATGGAAAAATCTATACTTGTTTAAAAATTGATGAAATCAATAATTTAGGAGCAGCAAGGATTAGAGTTAGATCACTAATTGCAGCTATAAAAGAAAGAGATAAGAAGAATTTTGAGCCAAAAAGATTATATGAATTAAAAGATAGAATTGTTTTTGATAAAGAAATGAGAAAAGAATATACTTTTTTAATGCCACAGATGTCTCCTATTCATTTTGAATTTTTAGAAACAGCTATGAGGCAATCGGGACTTAATGCTGTTATGTTACCAGCAGTTGATAAAGAGGCGGTAGATGAAGGCTTAAAAGCTGTTAATAATGATGCATGCTATCCATCTATTATAGTTGTTGGACAAATAATGCATGCACTTAAATCAGGCAAGTATGATTTAAATAAAACAGCGGTAGGTATTACTCAAACAGGCGGTGGATGCCGAGCGACAAATTATATTGCATTTATTAGAAAAGCTCTAAAAGATAACGGAATGGAACATATTCCAGTTGTTTCAGCAAATGCAGTAGGACTTGAGCCTAACCCAGGTTTTAAGTTTACTATTAAAGACGGAATAAAATTAGTGCAATCTCTAATATACGGAGATCTATTTATGAGAGTATTATATAAAGTTAGACCTTATGAAAAAGAAAAAGGATCTGCAAATAAACTTCATAGAAAATGGGCTAAAATTGTAAATGAAAGTTTGGAAAAAGATTCGTCAATGAAGACATTTAGAAAGAATATTAAAGGTATAGTTAACGATTTTGACAATTTTCCTATTGATTTAAATATAAAGAAACCAAAAGTTGGCGTAGTTGGAGAGATACTTGTAAAATATCACCCTACAGCAAATAATGATTTAGTAGATTTATTAGAAAATGAAGGAGCAGAGGCTGTTGTACCTGATTTAACTGACTTTTTATTATATACATCCCATAATTCAGAAATTAAGTATAAATATCTAGAGGGAACATATAAAGGTAAAAAAATAGGAAATATAATTATATGGCTAATTGAAAGATTTAGAGTAGATTTAAAAAGAGAATTAGAAAATTCAAAAAGATTTTCTCCGCCAGTTCATATAAAAGAATTAGGAGAAAAAGCTTCTAAGTTTTTATCTCTTGGAAATGCAACAGGAGAAGGATGGTTTTTAACGGCAGAAATGGTAGAATTAATTGATTCGGGTGTATCAAATATTGTATGTATACAGCCATTTGCATGTTTGCCTAATCATATTACTGGAAAGGGAATGATAAAATCATTAAGAAGGGCATATCCAAAGGCTAATATTGCTCCAATAGATTATGATCCAGGTGCAAGTGAGGTAAATCAATTAAATAGAATAAAATTAATGTTAACTACTGCAAAAAAACATATTGAATAAATAGAAAGACTGCTATATAGAGATTAAAATCTTTTATAGCAGTTTTTTTAAACTTAAGAAATAATACACTTTTTTAGTTTCAATTTTTGGTATAATAAAATAGTATGAAAAATATTTTAAAGGAGGTAGTTAATGCAAATTCAAATAATAACAGACAGTGCATGCGATTTGCCAAAAAAAATTGTAAATGAATTAGATATAAAGGTTCTTCCTTTGTTTGTGAGGGTGGATGGAGAAGAATACGAAGATGGATATACAATTGAAACAGAGTATGTATATAAAAGAATGAGAGAGGGATTTGTGCCTACTACAGCTCAGGTTTCATTAGAGAAATTTAGAGAATGCTTTACAGACTGTGCAGAGCAAAAGAAAGTATGTATATATATTGGCTTTTCATCAGGATTATCTGGCACTTATAATGCGTCTACTTTAGTAGAGCAAGAAGTTAAAGAAAAATATAAAGAGTTTGATTTAACTACTATAGATACGAAATGTGCATCTATGGGATTTGGATTGGTGGTATATAAGGCTGCAAGAATGGCTAAAAAGGGTGCATCAAAAGATGAAATAATAGAATGTGTTAAAAGATTTTCAAATAAAATGGAGCATATTTTTACTGTAGATACATTTGATACTTTGGTTAAAGGTGGACGAGTTACTAAAACAAAAGGATTTATAGGAAATTTATTAAAAATAAAACCCATTTTAAATGTTGAAGATGGGAAATTGGTTCCTATTGAAAAAGCAAGGGGAAATTCTAAAGCATTTAAAAAAATGATTGAAATTATTGGCGATAGAGGAGAAGACTTAGAAAATCAAGTTTTTGGAATTAGCCATGGAGATGATATTGAAAAAGCATTAACTATGAAAAAAATGCTAGAAGAAACTTTTGGTACAAAAGAATTTGTTATAAGTCAAATAGGGAGTGTAATTGGATCTCATTCAGGGCCAGGCTGCTTGGCATTATTTTTCTTAAATGAAAAGCAAAGTGAATATTAAAAGCAATTATTTATATTATTTATATTATTATATAAAGGAGGATGTTTATGAAAGTTAGGATTATTACTGATAGCGCATGTGATTTGCCTAAAGAAATAATTGAGGAGCTTGATATTGAAGTGTTGCCTTTGTATGTTAGATTAGAAGGTAAAGAGTTTAAAGATTGTGTTGAAATTGAGCCTAAAGCAGTTTATGAAAAAATGAGAGAAGGAGAATTTCCAACTACTGCGCAAATATCAATGCCTCAGTTTGAAGAATGCTTTACAAAACATGCAAAAGAAGGAAATTCATGCGTATATATAGCATTTTCTTCTGGTTTGTCAGGAACATATAATACATCGACTATTATTGAAAAACAAATAAAAGAAACGTATCCTGATTTTAACTTAACAACAATAGATTCAAAATGTGCGTCGATGGGATTTGGACTTGTTGTATATAAAGCAGCAAGAATGGCTAAAGAAGGCGCAAGCAAAGAGGAAATTGTGGAAAAGGTTAGATTTTATTGTGAACATATGGAGCATGTGTTTTCAGTAGATTCATTTGAAACTCTTGTAAAAGGTGGGAGAGTAAGCAAAACAAAAGGTTTTATAGGAACAATGTTAAAAATAAAACCTATTTTGGATGTTGAAGATGGAAAATTAATACCTTTAGAAAAAGCAAGAGGAAAAGGAAAAGCACTTAAAAGATTAGTTGAATTATTTGGTGAAAGAGGAGTAGACCTTGAAAATCAAATAATTGGAATTAGTCATGGAGATGATATTGAAACAGCCTTAAAAGCAAAAGAAATGATTGAAAGTGAATATGGAGTTAAGGAAGTAATAATTAGCTACATAGGTTGTGCAATAGGAGCGCATTCAGGGCCAGGGTGCTTGGTATTATTTTGCTTAAATGAAAAACAAGAAAATTATTAAAAAAAAACTACCGACACTAAAATAAATGTTAGTCGGTAGTTTTTTTTATTAAAAATAACTGTAAATTAATTTCATAACGTTACAATAATAATTATTTGAGATACAAATGGTAAATTTATTATTTTTTAAATTATAATAATAAATACTTACCTCTAAATTAGATAAAATATTATAAAAGTTTAAAACTTTATTAGTGTTAATTACTGAATCATGTATAGTAATAAATGAAGTTTTTTTTGTTATTTTAATTGTGCAATCTAAATATATAAATTTAAGTTCATCTAATATTTTTGATATATCATTAATATAATTATGTGATATTAAAAAACTTAAGTTTGATTCCTTTGAAAATTCGTGGTAGTTAAGAATATTAATAGATAGATTATAAAAATATATTTTTTCTAATAAAATTTTATAGAGAGCTGCTATTTGTTTTGAATAAATGGAAATTAAACAAAGATTATTTTCAGATGAAATTGTTGCCTTACCTAATTCCATGTTTTAAATTCCTTTTAAAAAGAAATTTTTAGCAAATTCTACGCTTTCTTGAGCATTCTTGCCATAAAAATCTGCTTTTATTTGTTTTGAATATTCAAAAGTTAATACGGCACCACCTACCATAATAGCAACATTTGGATGATTTTCTTTTACTAATTTAATAGTCTTTTCCATAGAAGGTAAAGTTGTTGTCATAAGAGAAGATAAGCCTATAAGTTTTATGTTTTCTTTTTCAATTGTTTTTAAAATAATAGTTTCTGACACGTCTTTTCCTAAATCTATTATATTAAAACCTTGATTTTCTAATAATATTTTAACTATATTTTTACCAATATCATGAACATCGCCTTCAACAGTTGCAAGAAGTATTTTGGGCTGATTTTTAATGTGTGATTTTGGTAAATTTTCTTTTAATATTTCAAATGCTATTTTTACAGTTTCGGCTCCTCTAATTAATTGAGGAAGATAAATTTTTTGATTATTAAAATCATTACCCAAAATATTTAAACTTGGCATTATTTCATTGTGTATAATATCTAAAGCTTTTTGTTTTTCTAATTTATCATTAATAATTTTAATGATACTTTCCTTGTAACCATAGTAGATTGAATCATGTAAAGAAGTTTTAATTGTAGAGTGTTCTTTATCTTTTTTGTCTTTAGTACAATCAAAATTTCTTATATAATTTATTGAATCAATATCTTCTCCATTAAGAACTCTATAAGCTAGGATTGTTTCAAAAATATCATTGCAAGTTGGATCAGTTATTGTGGCGTTTAATCCATTAGATAGAGCCATAGTTAAAAATGTTCTATTTAAAACACTTCTATTTGGTAAACCATGTGAAATATTTGATGTACCTAATATGGTTTTAACATTGTATTTATTTTTAATTTCCTTTAATGCATTTAAGGTATCAGGAACTTCTTTTTGCTGCGCAGAGACAGTCATTGTAAGAGCATCTATAAATATATTTTCATTTGGAATGCCTTTTGAAATACAATAATTGATTATTTTTTCTGCAATTGAGACTCTATCTAGAGTGCTTTTGGGAAGACCATTTTCATCAATCGTTAAACCAACTATTGCAGCTCCATATTTTTTTGCAAGAGGAACAATTGTTTTTAAGCTGGATATTTTCCCGGTTACGGAGTTAATAATAGCTTTTCCACAATAATTTCTTAGTGCTTTTTCTATTACTAATGGATTATCACTATCAATTTGCAAGGGGGTATTTAAAACAGATTGAATTTCATTTATTAAATTTGTCATTGAACTAATTTGATCAATTTCTGGTATTCCGACATTTAGATCAAGTATTTGAGCACCGCTATTAATTTGATTTATAGACTCTTTAATAAGATATTCCATATCGTTTTTTATCAATGCATTTTTAATTTTCTTTTTACCCGTAGGATTGATACGTTCGCCTATAACAACAATTCCTTTATCAAAATCTACTACATTTGAATATGAACATATTTTTGTTTTAAATTGATGGGTTGTAGTTTTAATAGTTTTTTTGTTATTTAAATATAAACTCAATAATTTAATATGTTTAGGAGTAGTTCCGCAACAACCACCAAAAATTCGAACACCTAAATCACAGGCTTTTTCCATATTAGACAAAAATATTTTAGGGTTTTCAGAATAAATGGTAGTATTGTTTTTTATTGTCGGAAGTCCAGCATTAGGCTGAAATAGAACTGGTTGCTTAGAGTAATTAAGCAATGATTCTATTCCAGGTAATAAAGCGTGTGAACCTAATGAACAATTAATTCCTAAGGCATCAACATCCATATCTCTTAAAGAAACGGCAAAAGCTTCTATTGTGGTACCAGTTAAAGATTGGAAATTCTCATTAAAAGTCATAGAGGCTATTACTGGTAAATTAGAATTTTCATTTACAGCCAAAAGAGCTATTCTTAATTCTTGTAAATCAGAAAATGTTTGTAGATAGATAAAATCTACAGGATGATTTTTTAAAACCATTATTTGTTCTTTAAAATGGTTATATGCGCAATCAAAATCAAGTGAACCTAAGGGTTTTAATAATTGCCCTATTGGACCAATATTAAGTCCAATAAAAACTTTATTTAAAGAAGCTTTTTTGGCTATGGTAATAGCTGATTCAATAACATTTGTAACACTATATTTTGAATTTGATAATTTATATGAATTGGCTCCAAAAGTATTGGTTATTATTGCCTGAGAACCTGAATTAATATATTTTTTATGTATATTTTCAATTAATTCTGGGTTTTCAATATTTAATATTTCAGGAGAAAAATTTAAATTAGGATATTCTTTTTGAATTTCAGTGCCCATAGCACCATCTAATAAAAGGTAATTTGATTTAATATATTCTTTAAAATTCACATTTAAAACCTCCTTCAGATAAACATTTATTATAAAAATCACATAATGAACAATTGTATGATGTAGGTAGTTTTCTATTTGAAATACAACTAAATGCTGTTATTGATTTTTCAGGTATAAGTGCTAGGTGATTAGATAGAGTTAGTCCAATTTTTGATGTTGAATTTGTGATAGATAAAAATAAATTTTGATTTGATAAATCTAAATCTAAGTAACCTGGACTAAATCGTATACTAGTATATTTATTTAACCGTGCTTGTTGTTTTTTTAGAGTATCAAATATTTTTTGTGTTTCAATTTCAATTAAAGAATTTGCGCAAGCATTATATACTAGAGCATCTTCAAGATTGTAATAGCTTTTTAGCTTTAATTTTTTATCAACAGCTAGACCAAGAGTTGCAGAATAGAAAAATATTTGATTAGAATGTATTAGCATTTTTGCTAATTTTGAACTTTTAAAACTAAACTGATTAGAGATTTCAAATGTAGAATTTTTTATAATAAGAGGCAAAATTATAGATGAATATTTAAATTTTGCATCATGAATTAATTCTATCCAATTATTTTCTATTATTGGGATTAAAGAATCAATTTCTTTAACTGGAATATTTAAAAAATTTGATATTTCATTTATTGGTAAATTATTCATTATTAATACTCCTAATATTTGAGATACTATTTATTATATGTTCTGTGCTTTTTATTCTATTCATTGTATAAAAATGTATTCCATCTATGCCGTAACTTAATAAATCGACTATTTGCTCAAGTGCATATGCAATTCCGGCTTGTTCAAGTGCTTTTTCGTTGTATTCATATTTTTCAAGGATTCTAAGGAATTTTTTAGGAAGAGTTGAGCCACATAATTTAGTTATCCTTAGAATTTGTTTTTTATTAAGAACAGGCATAATACCAGCACTTATGGGAATATTTATATTGATTTTTTGGGCATTATCTAGAAATCTATATAAAATATCATTGTCAAAGAAAATTTGAGTTATTAAAAAATCTGTGCCAGAATCAACTTTTCTTTTTAAATTCCATAAATCCAAAATATCATTACTTTCATGATGAAATTCAGGGTAACAGGCAGAAGCAATTCCAAAATTATTATCTTTATTTATATAATTGATTAATTCATTGGCATGGGTAAAATCTTTAAATAATTGTTTTTCTTCTAAAGGTAAATCACCTCTTAGGGCTAGAATATTTTCTATATTATTTTGTTTAAGCGATCTTAAAATATTATCAATTTCTTTTTTATCAGCACCAATACAAGTTAAATGTGCTAATGCTTCTATATTATAATTATTTTTGATTATTGATGCAATTTCAACGGTTCTTTTACGTGTAGATCCACCACTTCCATAAGTAACAGAAATAAAATCTGGATTTAAATTGCTTAATGAATCTATTGTTTTATATATTGAATCTATATGATAGTTACTATTTGGTGGAAATATTTCAAATGAAATAACTGTTTTTTTATTGTTAAATAATTCTTTTATTTTCATGTAGTGCCTCCTAGACTAAATTTATATTTCCTATTGCACCTAAACTATTATTCTTTATTATTAAAATTCCTTCAATATTATTAGTTTTGTAACCATATTCAAGTGCATAATTAATATCAGATTCTTCTTTGACCATATTGCCTATATAGGTTGCTAATGCATCCGCTAAAAGAATATCTTTTGAAATCACTACAGCTGCATCAGCAGTTCCTAAACTTAAAGATGGACCAATAGTTCCAGCAGAAGTGCATACTCCTAATTGAGAGTAACCTGAATCTATTTTTATTTTGATTTTATTATTAAGCGGTGAGTTACCAGAATAAATTTTAATGATTCTTTCGGTGCCACCATAAAGTAAAATATCGCCACCATTTTCTAAAATAAAATTCGATTTTCCATTGTGTATTAGATAATTTTTAAGGTGGTTATTTACAGCACTTGCAACGCAAGCCATAGGACCAGTATTAGCTAAATTTGAAGCTCTAATCATTTCTTTTATAATTTTAGGAGCAAAGTTATCCATAGTAATAGGAACCAGTGAATTATAAAAAATAGGATTTTTTTTAATGTAATTAAGTATTGTATTAAAACAATTAATAAGTTCTAAAGATGTGCTAGAAGGTAAAGAACCTGCAATGGAACAGTGAATATCTGATTTTTTATATTTAAGAATATAATTATTCATTTTTTTTGGAATCATAATTGCTCTATAATTTCTATCACTATTCATTTTCTTTACCTAAAATATTGATTGTAGATTTATCTGGGAATTTTGTAATAGATTCATTTAGTGTAAATTTACCAGCAATAATCCATTCTTTTAATTCACTTGCAATTTGTTTTGCTTTTGAAATGCTTGAAATAGGCTTAACTTTAATCTGTTTTCCATTAATATTTATAAGACCAGTATTAAGTTGTTCATAATTTACTTTTGCAATTATGGGTTTATCTAAATTGGGAGAACTATAGTCTACTATTTGTGTTTCAATATCTTTATCTGAAATACATACATTTCTTAAAGTTTCCATGTCGGTTATTGGAATTGGAATGCCAATTCCAATACATATGCTTACTCCATAATTTTCAATAGAAATTGGTTTAATATATTTTGAATCCATTTCTTTTATGTTTCCTATAACGGCTAATGTTCTAGAAGGCGAAAGTGGGATGCCTTTTAAATTAACGTCTTTTTGTGAATTAAATTGAGTGCCATACCAAGAAATATAACCTTCTGCTCCACATAAAAATATCTTAGTTCCTATTCCAATATGTTTGCAATTAGGATCATTTAATAAAGGGCTTAAATATCCTGCATTTGAGTAAGTTCCATTTTCCATATTAGGTAGTAATTTTCCCATATAGGTATAGACTGTTTTATCGGAACAATTAACTGCAACAGAGTAATTTTGATAGCAATTTCTTGGATTAAATAGATATGCTTCATTGATTGAATTTTTATCTATAAAAGTTTCAATTTCTTTTTTAGGATAACAATCAGAACCTCTAGATTTTGCAGAAAGATGAATTTTGCTGCCTTTGATTAAATCACATATTACATGTGCACCCCCATAACTATATCCTTTGTCGTTGGATTCTTGAGTTGCACCAAGGTAGGTATCAACGGCTGCTAAACCACCACTACAATCTACATTATTGAGTTTTATTGATTGCATACGAATGGGAGGATTAGAATGTCCAAAATTGATAAATGCTCCTGAAGAACACATAGGTCCAAAGGTAGCACAAGTTACGACATCAACAGTTTCTAAAGCTTTTTCTTCACCAATGTCTTTTACAATATCAATTATCTCGTCTTTTGTTACAACTACTGCAGTACCGTTTTTAATTTTTTTGTTTATTTCTAAATATGTTTTCATTTTGACCTCCAATCAAATAAAAAAGGGAATAAAAAAACCGCTTACAAAGCGGCTAAAGAAAATTCTTATCTGTCGACAAAAGCCGCTGGATTTAGCACCTTGTAAATACAGGTTGCTGGACGTCATTGGGCCAGTCCCTCAGTCTCTCTTGATAAGCGATATGTAATTTCTATCAAGTGTAATATAAGCAAAATAAAAAGTCAAGGAATTATTTAAAAATTTTGAAAATTTAAAGGATATATTAATTAATTTAAAGAATAGTAATATATAAAGCAAAAAATAAAATGGGGGGATTTTATGGACAAATATTTAGACTATTTAGATGTTGCAAATAGTAATTTTATTTATGGATTAGCGATTTTTGTTATTATTTTTATTATTTTTCAATCACTTATTTTTATGAGAAAAGCATATAAGCAAGGATTAAAAATTGGTATGGATAAGAAGATTTTATTTAAAACTATAAAATCTAGCATGGTATTTTCTATTGTACCTTCAATTCCTATTGTAATAGCGTTAATGGCAATGGCGCCAGTGCTTGGGATACCATTTCCATGGATAAGGTTATCAATAATAGGATCTAGTGTTTACGAATTATTAAGTGCTAATATTGGAGCACAATCAATGGGAATTTCAGGCTTAGGAGGAGATGGATATACAGCAGTTGTATTTGCTAATTCTTTATGGGTTATGTCAGTAGGTATTATTTGGGGATTAGCAGCTAGTATTATTGGATTAAAAAAATATCAAAATAGAATTCAAAAATCTAGGGGCAAGGATAGTAAGTGGACAGAAATATTTGTCTTATCTTTGTATTTTGGAATGATTTCTGTTTTTATAGGACAGCCCATAGTAGAAGGTGGAATAGCATTATATACAATGATTTTTTCGGCGACAGTTATGGGGTTAATAACATTTATTATCAATAAATTTAAATTAAAGCGTTTGGGAGATTTTGCGTTATCAATATCAATGGTTTTAGGAATGGTTTTTGCAGCTATTATAGGTTAGGGGGATAAAAATGAAACAATATCAAAATTATGAAGATGCAATGCATAGATTAGGACGGATTACTGGAATTTTGGCATTAACATTGATTTTTATTGTGCCAACTTTAATATGTGTAAAATTTAATATTTGGCCACCAGCAAAATCTTTATTAAAAGGGATTTATATGGTGTGTGCTATTGAAATACCTATATGTTTAGGTGAATTTTTCACCTATGCACCAATACTTGGAACTGGAGGCACTTATCTTGCATTTGTTACGGGAAATTTAGCAAATATGAAAGTTCCATGCGCATTAATGGCAATTGATGCTTCAGGATTTAAGCAGGGAAGCAAAGAAGCAGATATTATAGCTACTATTTCAGTTGCAAGTTCTGCAATCGTAACAGTTTTAATGGTTGCAATAGGGGCGATGTTATTAGTTCCATTAGCACCAATTTTATCAAATGAAGCATTAGCGCCTGCATTTGCAAATATTTTGCCATCGCTATTTGGGGGATTAGGAGCATATTGGATCTCTAAAAATTGGAAAATTGCAATTTCACCACTTATTTTTGTAGTATTAATATTTTATTTTGTGCCAATACCACCTGAAAAACTCTCTGGAATTTTAATAATAATCAGCGCTTTTTTTGCAGTTGGAGTAAGTAGATTATTGTATAAAAAAGGACTATTAAATAAATAATTGGAGGGAAATATGGAATTATTAATTATAATTGGTTTACTGGTTATTGTTTTAATTATAGTTTTAATAATTAGAACTTTAAAGCTAAAAGAGCAAATAATTGAACCATTTAATACTGAAAAACTTAAATTAGATAAGGAAAAATGTTTAAAAAATTTATCAACAGCAATACAAATAGAAACAATTTCACATGAAGATAGTAAAAAAAATAATTATCATACATTTAAAATTCTAAAAGATTATATAGAAACAGAATTTAATGATTTACTAATTAAATCTGAGAAAATAGATACTGATGCAGAGGCATTAGTCTATCGTTATAAAGGAACAAGTAATCAAAAGCCCATTTTATTAACCGCGCATTTAGATGTTGTTCCGATTAACAAAGAACAAATAGATAATTGGATTGAACCGCCATTTTCAGGGAAAATTAAAGATGGTTATATTTGGGGAAGAGGTACATTAGATATTAAATCTCAGGCAATGGCTATACTTGAGGCTTTAAGATATTTATGCAATAGGGGATTTAGACCTAAAAGAGATATTTATTTTGCATTTGGAATGGATGAAGAGGTAGGAGGAAAACGGGGAGCAAAAAAAGTAAGTGAATATTTTAAAAAAAATAATATTGAGTTTTCATTTGTGCTAGATGAAGGTGGAGCAGTTACAGAAAATAGTTTAAAGGGAATTAAAAGGCCTATTGCAGTTGTTGGAGTTTGTGAAAAAGGTCATATAAATATGGAATTGATTGCAAAATCAAAGGGTGGACATGCGGCAATGCCAAGCAAAACAGATCCATTAGTTAGATTAATGAAAGCAGGTGTTTTGCTTAATAATAAACCCTTTGATAAAAAACTTATAAAACCTGTAGAAGAAATGTTAAAGAGATTAGCTCCTCATATGTCATTACCTGAAAAAATAATTATTTCAAATCTTTTTATTTTTAAAAAACTATTTATGCATATTTTTGAAAAAACACCAACTGGAAATGCTATGCTAAGAACTACTTCAGCGTATACGGTTATTAGTGGTTCTTCACAAGAAAATATATTACCACAAGAAGCCATGTTAAATGTAAATATGAGAGTATTACACGGAGATACAAGTGAGTCAGTCTATAAAGAAGTTAGTGATAAGTTAAAAAAATTGGATATTGAGATAAGATTAAAAAGAAAAGACAATCCATCAAATATATCTCAAACATCTAATAATGAATTTAAATTTATAGAAAGATGTATTAGAACTCATTTTAAAGATTCTATAATTACTCCTTATCTTATGATGGCAAGTTCTGATGCACTGCATTATGAAAAAAATTCAGAATGTGTATATAGATTTTCGCCATATCAAATAGATAATAGTGATCTAAAAAAAATGCATGGAAATGATGAATGCATTTCGGTAGAAAATTATTTAAGAATGATAGAATTTTATATAACAATTGCTCAAAATATAAATTAATTGACAGAAAATATATAAGTATGTTAAAATACTTTCAATAATTGATGACTGGAAAAGTACTTTTAAGAAAAACTTTAGCGAGTAGAGAAAAGGTGTGAGCTCTATGTGGATTTTATTAGGAAAGACATCCATGAAATATTTATCTGAACGTCTAGTAGGATAAATCGTCTGCCCACGTTATAGGGTCAAAGAGGACTTTATGTCAATTAGGATGGTACCGCGGATATATTTCGCTCCTTTATGGAGCGAAATTTTTTAATTTTACCACATTGATTTTAGTCGAAATAGGGTGGCACCGCGTTTTTTACGCCCCTTGATATTGATCAAGGGGTATTTTTAATCCCTTGAAAAGAAAGGGAGAAAAACATGAAAATTTTTGAAAGAAGAAACTTAATAGTTAATTTAAAAGAAAATATAAACGAGAGAGTTTATATTAAAGGATGGGTTCACAGAATTAGAAAACTAAAGACTATTTCATTTATTATTATCAAAGATAGAACTGGATTTGTACAATGTGTAGTTAATTCAAAAACAATTGAAAATTTAAAACTTACACTTGAATCAGTTGTTGAAATAGAAGGAATAGTAAAGGAAAATGCAAATAAATTAAATAATTACGAGGTAGAAATATCAAGTATTAAGGTAATTAATTTTGCAGAAGAAAATTTACCTATTCAAGTAAATAAAACGGATTTAAATGA